>Ga0116229_10007271_pt1 | contig 17591 bp, 6 predicted proteins | sample S1TSphgellanicum_3_FD_87313 | JGI IMG/M metagenome (GOLD analysis project Ga0116229, IMG submission 87313) | Host-associated microbial communities from peat moss isolated from Minnesota, USA - S1T2_Fc - Sphagnum magellanicum MG | ecosystem: Host-associated > Plants > Peat moss > Unclassified... | reverse complement strand
GTTGTAATTGTTTTATAATTGTAGATTGGCATCTTTCTTTTAATGGTAGCAAAAATTGCAACATAGATCGAAGCTGCCAGTAATTTAAGACTTACTTGAACTCTGAAAAGTTCTTTAAGCAGCCCTAGATAACTTGATGCTTTCGAGAACATTGCCACAAAATCCAAATTTTCATTCATTTGAACTTTGCACCAACTTACATTGGATTTAAACCTTCCAAAGATCATTTGCAATTTCAAAAATTTGCATACAAAGTTGACAACCACCAAATTACCACCCATAGGGTTCCCTATTAGAATTGTACATCCAATCATGTAAGATGTATGCTTTCAAACCAATATTCTTCCCACTTTTTTTCTTGGTATTATTCCAATGCCATTTGAACACACATATTTGGCAACATGCACAAAATAAATACACCAATCTTCATTTTCATCAACCAATTTTTGCCCATCCTTATTATAGAGTTGATGACTAAAGAATAATGCAATTCTATCTTTTAATGGATGAATTTTACATATACAAGGCCAACTATATTTTAAATTATTTTATTAAATACAATAGTTGAAAATTTTCCCATTGCAAGTTCATCATTTATATTTCTAGAAAACCACCCACATGCATAAGGACATTTGTTTAGCCATGAAAATAGGGATTTAAAGACCTCACCCACTTGCCCATTATTTACATTTTGGAATTTTAGCCTTGCTTATAAGTTGCCTATTTTCCACATTTTGAAACTCCATTGCACTTTTGACCTAACAAAAACTTGGTTTTTTCAACAAAACATAACCATTATTAGTGCGTGATACTTTGGAATTCTCATGATAGACCCTCTCTCATCAAGTGATGGCGTAATGTTAAGGTTGTTTGAAAAAATGACAAGTAAGAATTTGACAACTTGATGATAGGTGGCTTGGGTACTTGTTAATTTTTAGCACAAGCAAGGCGTGGATGGGGATGTGGCAAAATATGTCACCAAAATTTTCATTCACATCACTTGATTGTCAATTGACTTTGTGAATCCATTCATCATTTACCACATGGCACATAAATCAACAACCAGTCCTTCCCAAGGAGAAAAACCTTAGCCTAGGTGATTTTTATTAATGCACTTGGTCCCCCCATGGATATTGTAATATGGCACCTATTGTTGTTATTTCCTCAATGGTGTCTTGTATTACCTCCTTGTGGAGGTTCGATAGGGCATAAAGACATTCAAAGACAACTATGTTGTTTCCTAGAAGGGATTGGGAAAATTTATAAGACAAATATTTATTTCATAATGAAGTTATGGCATCAAGTTCCCCCTCTCGACCATCTGCCCAAATTAATTCTCCACTTTACAAATGCATTCATTAAAGCCATGCATTAGGTCATGTAGGAAATATTCACATGCAACCTAGGCTCTTGCCCCCTTTTCTTTAATGCCACCTTGTTTTGAGACCACTTTGTCTTTCAAAACACTCTATTTCAAATCGAATGGTAATTTATTCTTGTTTTCATTGAAGACTATGATACAAACTTAAACTTCAACCTTTCTTTCAACTCATTCAAATCAACTTTTAATCACCTACCTTGCCTTTTAGTTGGTGGTCCTTATGGTATGGTGTTTAAGCATTTACATGGTTGTTTTCAACCAAAAGATTTTGCAAGTGGTTTCCCTTAACTATTTTAGCTTCGCTCACATATTCCATATGGACATATACATCTGCACATTATCATGTTTTCAAAATAGCCCATCTCCTAGCCATGGCCAAACCTTCTAGTGTGGTTCATCAAATTTCTATTGGAACAACTTTATATCGTTTCATTAATCACAACCTATGCTTTCAATTTTGAGATTCATTTTTAGCAAACTTTCCCCCCCACCAATTTGGTGTCATGACCAAAGGAGGATCTGACATAATGGTTCATGGCATCTAATGCACCCTCAATCCTTAGCATGATCAAGTGGTCCTACAAATTGATGTGGCAAATGCATTCAACTTTGTTACAAGGCATAATGTTTTAAAAACTATATGTTGCTGGGCATATTTAGATTCAAGGTACCCAAAAGGACAGTTTAATGAAAAAAGGATTGTAAAGGACTATTTTGGATTTTATTATATTTATTATTTCATGATTATAGTGGATTGGTATATGACTATAACTGGAATGATGTCATGTTAATCTAATAAAAAAATTCAAGAATAAATTGGACATAATATGTATGTCTTTTTGAATTGTTTTTTGAATTATAATTTTCATCTTAAAGGAATCAAAGGAATGTATTAAACAATGAATTGACTTCAATTTTCTTTCATGGATAAGTAATGCATACATATTTGTTTGGAAATATTTATATAATGCATTTGATTAAATAATATATAATATAATTTTGATAATAATAATAAGGTACAAAATTCATTTTGAAAAGGCAAAAAGGAAAATGATTTTATTTTTCCATTTGGTTGAATTTTTTGTATTCACTAGGCTTAGAATTTGTGGCCCCAAGTGTTGGCAAAATGTGTACAAAAATTTCATGCAAAAAAACATGTTAAGTTGTAAATAAAAGTTTATATACTCATTTTTTATTTTTGGTTTTTTACCAAAATATTTATGCATAATTACATATACATGTGAAAAATCACCACCACCATGAAAATGATCATAATTTGAATTATTCAATATCTCTCACTTAAATTTATTCCAATTAGACTATATATTTGGAAGATAGTAAAGAGAAAATCCTTGATTGAGTCCTATGTCCAAAAAGGCTTGATTCTGAGTATGTCATGTTAGAGGTGATATTATTGAACTTTGACTTTTGGTTCATAGTTTTTATGCTTTTGAACCTCCTCTATTTTATACCCGCCATCACCTAAAAGGCTAGAAGGGGAGGTCATTATCATCCCCTCAACCATGGGTATTCACTAAGGTGATCCTTTGGTGAACCTTTGTTTGCTCATTTGAGTTTTTAACATTATATTTTTTTGAGATCAACTTTTCAGTCCAAGTTCACAAATTTGTTGATTGGTCCCCTTGTTAACCTTGTTTACCACTCCCATTAAGGGCATCAAAGTTTTGGGTATTTTGGTTGGACATTTCATTTATTTTTCTCATTGAGGGTTCCTTATTAGAAACCTCAAACATGTAGATTTATTCTCAAGGATGAATGACATTTAAATAGTTTTGGGATTTTCATTCATTGTTTTTTATAATGATCATCATACCTTTTTTGTTGCATCCCTCCTAATTTAGAGTTTCTTAACCTTCTTTCATCCTTTGACCTTTTTCTTTTTTTTTGAGTCCTTAAGCCTATTAGAGGTCTAGGATCCTTCAATGGTCTTGAAAGAAATATAGCTCATTGCCAAACCTCTCTTCCCATTCCCTACGAGGCATTAAAGTCATTTCCATTGTTGCCATTGGCCTAATTGCTTTCTTTCTAGGGGAGTTGTGATTTTTTTTTTCATCCTTGGCCTTTCAATTTCTATTTTATCATCATATTTTTTTGTTGGAGGCTTTGGTTCACATTGATTTTTGCTCTCTCCCTTTCCAAGAACAACTGAAAAAAGCTTGTGGCTTTTTGCCTTTAATGATATGTGCTTGTCTTCCCTCCTTTGAACACTTCATCACTAAACAAACATAACAACTTCAAGACTACATTTTAGAGTGCTTACACCAACACACCCTTTTCAACATTCTTTCTAATGGACTTCCATTGAGCTCACATCATTTCATGCTCAAACACAAGCTTAGATGCTTGGCTCACTATTCAATTAGTCCTATCTATGTTTTGCCTCATTGACATTTTTTTCCACTATTCAATTAGTCCTATCTATATTTCACTTCATTGGTGATTTTTTCCACTATTCAATTAGTCCTATCTATATTTCACTTCATTGGTAATTTTTTTCCACTATTCAATTAGTCCTATCTATGTTTCGCCTCATTGGCAATTCTTTCCACTATTATACAAGTTTGACTTGGATTGCCCCAATATTCTTCCATACACCTCCCTTGTTGCGACTACACCCATCCCATTGATCCTTTGGATATCCACATATTGCAATGTTCACATGGTAGTGAATGCATTGGGACACATGATGCGATTACCATGACATTATTTTGCCTCCTTATCTTTTGATCTATCTTCCTTTTGTTTTCCCCCTTTTTCCTTGAAATAACATTTTGCAGGTTCATAGCATCAAACACAAAATTTAAATATGGGAATTCAAGCACAAGGGCATGTGGATTGAGGATGTTGGATGTCAAGGGGACTCATGAAATGCAAGATGGTAGATCAAGCCCTTGTGGTAGCCTCCATGTTTTAGAAGCTAGAGTTGTACTCTCCCAAAGTCAACAACGAAGTGATATGCGTAATGGTTCTTTACCCATATAGACCAATTGTTGAAGTGTCTGAAGCAAGTGATCAAAGTATAAAAATGGTTAATAATAGCTAGTCTTGAAAAAGTGTTTGCAAATTGTCATGAAGCATGATTTGTAGGTCCACTACTTGACAAGATGATGAGTTTTTTGGTTGGCCAGCCTTTGAGATTCTAAAGGATAGGATCTAAATCCAGGAAACTTATAAGCAATTTTTGTGTTCACTCCATGTGGGCCAGTGTGAACCCTAAAACCCTAAACCTACACCTATACCTACACCTTCACCTTCTTGAGTGAGGCTTCAAGGTGGCTTGCTATATCTAGGAAATGCTAAATTTGGACTTTGAGACTCAGACTAGTGTTTGGGTAGCTATTTGATTTTTCAGATATTAGTTGGTTCCAACTTATTGCAAAAAAAATTTAAATTAAATTAAATTAAATTAAACCTTGCAGGTTACAAATTCTTAAAAATTTGTGTTGGGCAGGTATTGGGGGTGGGGTTTGGTCCCTTGTGAAGCTGTGTAATAGTCTCAATCCTTTAACCACTACCTGCCCAAATAAGCACAACGGTACCTAATAATTATTTTTTTTGGCTAAACTATGTTTGGCAGTGAAAATAATAATAATAATAATAATTTATAATTCAATGTTATACTAAATAATGAAGGTAGTGTGCTGGAGATCTTCATTCAGATTTTTGGCATGGAAAGAAAGCACATACTTTTCAAAAATTTCAGCAATTTCAAAAAGGAATTAATTAATGCCTAACCAGCCTAAGTACTAAACTAAATTGGTGGAGGTTTAGGGCAGTCTTGGGTGGGTATTTGATTTTTGAAGAAAAAGCCCAATTTGGGTATCTGAAAAATAATGATTTAAGCATTGCTTTTTCCGGGTCTTTGAAGATAAAGAACTGCCTTCTTATGGGTTGTTGAAATCCAACTTAACAACACTAGTGCTCCAAGTGCTTTCTTTAAATTGCAATTTTCATCCTTCCTTCTCCTACAATCCCAAATTTCTAGTTTCTTTGGTGCTAAGATTATTTAATTAATTTAATTAATTTTTTTTGGGTTCATTTCTCTAGTTCTTTCCTTTTGAGTTATTTCATTTTTCTAATGCATTCCATTTAGGTGAAAGCATGCTAAAAGTACATAGCCAATTTACTTTGACTAGATCTAGCAATATTTTGAATAGTGAATTTATTTTTTGCAAAAGAAGAAATTAACAACAAAGTATACTTATGATTTCACCATGCCTTGTGTCCTTCTAAGATTCAAAATGATTTTTTTCATCAGATTTGGACTTGTTAAAGTACTGAAAAAGTAGAACAAAGATGACACCATATTTTGTGTGATTCAAATTTACTTAAACAATGGAAACACATGAAAATAAAAAAACTATCTTGAAACATTAAATGTATTAATATTGAGGGCCCCAAACCAATTCCAAATATACGATGTTTACTTTGTAAAAAGTTCAAAATATTTAAGATGAAATACGCTATCAATAAAAATATTTGATTCAACCAATAACTATTTGCTTTCAAAAATTAAACTAGTGTGTAAACTAGTTGAGAATGAGTGTACCAAAAACAAGTTTTATTTTTGTTTCAATGAATTGGTGCCTTGGCTTTTGATGCATATTAATGAAGGACTTCTATATTACAACACCTATTATTTATTAATTTTTAAAAATTATGCTTTCATCCATTTTCCCGTATTCTTGCCTTCATTCATTAATGTCAACTTCCAGAGGTTCAAATCATCATTTGATTAATAAACAACCTTTGAAGGTGGGATTTGTAAAGTCAACAAAATTTACTTGGTTCAACAAAAAAAAGGGAATTTTGATGTGGAAAAATAATGTATAAGTTCCAAGAACATAAGGGGTTCCTTTGGTTAAAAATACACAAAATAATTTGTAAATTTTTGGTTTTTTTCTCTTGGCTTTTAATTTTTAAAAGTACCTCAAATGGCCCTCTATTTGATTTCTTGAATAGGAATCTAATTGGGGTTGTTATTATTTAGTTACCATTTTTTTAAGGTCAAGAATAGGGAGTCCTAAATTAAGGGCCATATTTGATGTTAGGAACACAAAAAATTAGTGTTCTTGCTTTTTAAATTGTTTCAATGATTAATTGGGGCGATTTCCCTTGGCATGTAATGGATAAAAATGAAACAAATCCAATGTGTAAGTGCAATTTTTTTTTTTTGAAATCAAGGGTCAAGAATTAGTTTTTTAAAATGCTAATACATGGTATAGGTGCCTAGGAGTTTATGTCTTCTAACGTGTGTGCAATGTGTGCATAAGTGGGGAACACATATCTCACATGGTGTAAATCAATATAAAATATGTTTTTTATGGAGTGAAATTGGGTCTAACTTGATTTTTATTTTGGCAAAGTGGTTCTTAGTGGTACCACTCAATCATACTTGCATCTTTTGAGGTATCAAACCTTGTTCAAATTGAATTGATCTTTGGCTTATTGAAAAAGATATTGAATAGGATTACAATGAATTTAATTCATATTTGCAAACATGAGTTGGGACACAAATTGTCTTAATTTAGAGAGAAATTTGGATTCTCTAAAATTTGACCATTTCAACATAATCCCAATTGGGAGGTCAATAATATATTATAATAAAAGTATTACTTCTTGTAAATATCTGGTTCATGACAAAATTGTTCATGTGAATTTCTAATGAGTTTGTGATTTGATTTTGTCTCCAATTGCACTTAACATTGTTTCTATTTATTTTATGTAACTAAGGTGAACAAAAATTGTCCATGAAAAACATCAACTCATGGAGTTGTCATCGTGAAGGTCATATCCCTTGTTTCAATCATTTAAAAGTTTAGGAGAATGTTTCAAGTTTTGAATTCCATTGATACAAAATTACCACTAATCATAATATCCCTTGTTGACCTTAGGGGTGATCTTGGTCAACCCAAGGTTCATTTGAACCCAATATTTCATATGATTATGACTTTTGTGGACAATTTTAATTAATATATCATGATGACACCCATAATTACATTTTGCACACAATTGTATTGATCAATCCATGCATGTGGTAAAATATTCAAGAAAATGGGTCTTAAATTAATATAGTCCATGTTTAACAAAGTAAATGAAGACCAAATTGTAGTTCTCAATCATTTTTTTATATGTTTTAATCCCCATTGAGATTTTTTGTTTGGACATTATATTTTACACCAATTTGAGTTTTAAATGCTTACAATTCATATTCAATTGTGAGCTAAAAAAAAAGGAACATGGTTGAGCTAAAATTTCAAGAGTCTTTTCATTTGACTTCCATAATTTTCTTTACTTAGGCGAATTTTTCATTTCCCTCATTTTTCACTTCCTCCTAAATTCACCTAAAAACTTTAGACCCCAAGACCAAAGACATCTAGCTCAAAGAAGTTTTTCAAGAAGTTTCCAATCTACATGTGGCCCATATTCACCCATGTGCGCCCATGTGTGAATTATAAGTGATTTAAGACTCAGTTGAGAGTGAAATAAAACTCAACTAAGAGTGAACTTAGATTTAACTAAAAGTGAATAAGAATTAACTAAGAGTGGACTAAAAGTTAACTGGAAGTGAACAATGAATTAACTAGAAGTGATCTAAAACTTAACTAAAAGTGAATTAAGAGTTGACTAGAAGTGAATTAATATTTAATAAAAAGTGAATTATGAGTTGATTGGAAGTGGACTATGAATCAAATGAAAGTGAATTAAAATTTAACTAAAAATTAATTACGAATGAATTGAAACTAAACTAAAACTTAGGTACAAATTTATTACAAGTTGTGGATGAACTTTCAAATGGATGAATTCCATGGCATTGGCATTCCTGACACAAGGCCTTTCTTTGCTTTTGTTTATTCTCATGCTTCATATTATTCTTCAAGGGTTTTCTTTTCGTGTTTTTTTTTTTTCTAGCCAATGACACCCATATTGTTGACCTTACCATGTCATCTCCCTTGCTTTTGAACATTTTGCTTCCTAGTTAGTTTTTATGGGGTTATTTGTTCAACCTTGAAAATGTTTAGTTTGGGTTTCGTTTGGTTTACCTCCTGGTTTTTGTCCCCCTTGTTGAGTTCTGTTACTTTCTTAGTGTCATCAAGATCCTCGGTGTCCCCCTTGGTTTTACCTCCTTTGCTTCTTTTTTTTTGTAGGAGGTTCTAGGCGAAGATGTTCGACATGTAGACGTGTTCTTAAGATTAGGGGATATTTAGGTGGTTTTGGGTATCTTCTTGTGACGTTTCACCTAAAGGCTTTCCTTTTTGCTTTGTTTCTTCCCCCATTCTAGGTTTTTGGAGTTAGTTTACTATATTTGACTCCACTTTGATGGGAGTTTTCGAAAGGCTTTTGGGTTCAGGTTCATTAGAGTGCCATGACCTTTTGTTTGTTAGTATGTGGCTCTCCCCATTTTTAGTGGGGCCATAAGGTTGGTTTATTTGGAGGCCATTGCATTAACTATTTATCTAGGGAGTTGGGCCCTTGTCATAACTTTTAGGTTTTCGTGGGATTTTTGCCTATTTTGTTAGAGGTGATAGGTGGAAGTAGCTTGGGGCCCTTCCCTTTCTAAGCGTATTTGAAATCAACACAAAAGGTTTTCCCCCCAGGGGCAGTAATGTGTGTCCCCCCTTTTGAGTAGTTGGCTGAGAGAGGTGCATATTACATTTAGGAAAACATTTTAAAGAGATTGCACAACCATTCCTTTACTATTATCATTTTTGATATAACTTTGGATTCATTTTGAATGTGCTTGAAGTCTTGTGCAGGGCTAGGTGTGGGAGTTTGATTGTTAGCTTGCCTAGTCATTTTTTTATATCGCTTGCTTTGAAATGTTTTCTTCATTGCATTACGGACTAGGTTTGCTCTTTCCCATCCTTTAATCGTTGAGGTATCACATTGCATTTGTAATTAGACTTTGGATCCTATAGGGATCCACTTTTTTCATTACACACATGTTGGGGAGAGGACAACCTTGCATGATGTTGTGCGAGATGCTTTCATGGCCATTGTAAAAGATGCATGATTTCACGTCTCATAAAAATATACCCATGTCTTTTCGTCCCTTGCCCTAAAATCTTTGTGTTGTTATGTCAACATTGTGTTATCAGTTCATGGTGTGTGCACATTGGTAGATGTTGTCATTGTTAAATTCACTTGAGTTGACTTAGTTTCATAGGCTGCTTTTTCTCGTGGGGTTGAAGTAATAGTTGCGGTTCATGCAAAGGATAGTTTTATCACGATTGATTCATAGCAAACACATTTCTCCTTTTAGCTGTGGAGGTTTACGGATGTTTATACTAGCAGGCGGACATGTTTTTTCATCGATGTGCCAACATGACATAGGGAGAAAAGGGCATTGGAAGCCCCCCTCTTTCAATTTTGCACATATTTCATAGGTAGAAGGTGTTAGTGGCATTAGAGTGTGCCCATGCAATCTTTATTTTGAGATGTGCTATTGCCATAGGCGAAGATTCTTCTAGGCTAGGCATCCTTTCAAGAGGTCCTCCCCTTTCCCTATTTGATATGCTTCTTGCGATAGGAGGGGGTTCCTTTGTGGTTCGCCCTCTTAGGTGGTTCTTTTGTCTTCTTGGATGTGGGTCCTTCCATTTTGTTCCTTTTGTTTCCTCCTTTTTTCAGGTGTTTTGGTTTATTTGTGATTGGCAGGGTTTCATCAACAAGAAAGCTGTTTCTATCACAAGTGACAAGTTGAACCTGAACTAGGCACTCAAAAAGCGCTTAAAAGCTCCCCAGAAAAGAAAAATAAGGTGCGGAAGTGTGCAGTGACTATTCCACATTTTTTCATCTTACAGGTCTTTGATTGCTGCTTGAAAACAGGAGAACTACAATTGATTAAAGAGCTGATGATATTGATGAGGGTGAGAAAAACACCTTAACTACAGATTGGTGTGAAAGATTCGTCAAAGAGAATCAAGAGGAGGCAAATTATGTTGTTATGCACAAAACCACATGCAAGTAACATCAAATAACACTTTCCTGTTACCATTGAAAAACACCATAAAACACAACACAGAAATCACTTGGATTACAAATGCAACTCATCCTAAATAGGAAAAAACCCTAAGCCCTAAACTTAAAACCTATTTCACACATGTTTGGAGACAGCAGATCTGACATCGGACAGTAAAAACCATCGTTGTGAGGGTTTAGAAATTGGAAGAACCAGGCTCAAACCTGCACCCAAAGAACCTCCAAAAAAATATAAAGAGTTAGAAGTCAGAACTGGGTTTGGAGGTTCTCTGAAAAAGATCGAAACTATACAACATTGGCCAAAACACTTGAGGCAATTACACATATGAAAACAATGAAGTCTTGAAGTCTGAAGTGTCAGATTTTTAACAATAAAGCTGGAGCGAGATCTCTCCACCCATCAATAACTTGAGATCTCTTAAAGATCTACACAGGAAAAGAATCAACCTTGGTGACTGTTAGTCTTATGGGGAATGGGCAGCGTCGGGTGCATGTTGCAAACACTCCCAATTTTCCACCCTGCAATCATGGGACCCAGACCTGATAAACCCATTATATATGTCAACAATATATTTCATATCTAGCATGATGTTGCAGGAATATGGCAATTGGAAATTCAGGCGAGTACTAGCATAGATTTCTCCACTTCAGAGTGCCCAAAAGAGTGGAATTAGCAGGAAATTCCTGCTATATGTTGAGCTCCTAATATGCCTCCAAAACTGGAGCATCACCAAGCCATGACATCAACAGAAAACTGGAACTGTGAACCTTAAGCATGAACTGTGGAGCATGCACTTCCACCCATGGTTGAGAACCAAATTCTGTTTCTACATTTGTTCATTACAAGCATGTACTTCTGCCCATGGTTGAGAACCAAATTCTGTTTCTACACTTGTTCATTACAAGCATGTAGTTCTTCTGCCCATGGTCGAGAACCAAAGGCTGTTGCACATTTGTGCATTGCAAGCATGCATTTCCCCATGCCTCCTCTTGTTCGAAAGCCCTTCTGTAGAAATCCTTGCCGCCTTTGCTCCCCTCCTTTTTCCTTCACCCAGCTCTTGTTTGTGGGGCCCACCGCCATACTCCCCTTGCCTATCGGAGATTTCGGATCCCCTCTCCCTGGAAACCATCAGATCTCTCTCTTCTGTGAACTGCCTTCGGTTTCGCATAGATCGCTTGAGTTCCAGAAGAGACAAATCCATGGTTGCTTGACCAAGCTGTGCGTAAAACAGCAGCTGCTGATAGCTAGCGGTCAACACCCTCATTTGCAATCTCCATCAACTCATCCACGCAGTAAAGGATTCTTCCAATTCAAAAGGATTGCTAGCGACAGAAGAGAGAGAGCGCTCCAAGTCCTCCCTGAGAGAGACCAGAGTGCCAAACCCTGAAGCGGAGCTTGCGAGACTAGAGCTCTAAACCCTAAAGCGGAGCTTGCGACAACAGAGCGCCAAACCCTAAATGAGCTTGCGTTGCTGATTGCAGCAACGATGGCGGCGAGGGAGATTCTGCGCACGACACTGTGCATCGTGGGGTCCGGGCCTGCAGCACATACAGCGGCTATCTACGCCGCTAGAGCTGAGCTCTATCCCATCCTTTTCGAAGGCTGGCTAGCGAATGGCATCGCAGCAGGCGGCCAGCTGACCACAACCACGGATGTAGAGAACTTTCCGGGCTTTCCGACTGGGATCTTGGGAGGGGAGCTTACGGAGAAATTCAAAGAGCAGAGCGTCAGGTTTGGTACCAAGGTGTTTCCGGAAACGGTGACCAATGTCGACTTCTCTGCGCGACCTTTCAAGCTGTACACAGACTCCAAGGAAGTGTTGGCCGAGACTGTGATCATTGCCACCGGTGCTGTTGCAAAGAGGTTGACGTTCAAAGGCTCCGGGGAGGAGGAGGATGGATACTGGAACAAGGGGATCTCCGCTTGTGCTGTGTGTGACGGAGCCGCTCCTATCTTCAGGAAGAAGCCCCTTGCTGTCATCGGAGGAGGAGATTCGGCCATGGAAGAAGCAAACTTCTTGACCAAATACGGATCCAAGGTGTATTTGATCCATCGCCGCAACGAGTTCAGAGCCAGCAAGATCATGCAGTCACGGACGTTGAGCAATCCCAAGATTGAAGTTCTGTGGGACAGCAGTGTCATCGAGGCGATTGGGAACGAGAGAGGTTTGCTGAGCGGATTGAAGGTCTGTATACTACATTCCTCTCCCTTCCCTCCCGCATCCTCCCTCTTTCCTGCTGCACCTTCCTTGCAAACATGTGACCCTAAACCCTAAAATGCCCCCTGGCACAAATCACCTCCCTTCCCTCCTGCATCTTCCCTCTTTCTTGCTGCACCTTTCTTGCAAACATGTGATCCCTAAACCCTAAAATGCCTCCTGGCACAAATCATCGCCTTGATTTGTTCAGGATTCAAGCTTTGGATTCTCTGACCGTGAGTTTTTGCAGGTGATGAATTTGAAGACCGGGATTGTGATGGACTTGGAAGTGTCTGGTCTCTTCTTTGCCATTGGCCATGAACCTGCTTCAAAGTTTCTGGGAGGCCAGTTAGATACAGATAGTGATGGATATGTGCTGACAAAACCTGGCACAACACAGACAAATGTTCCAGGAGTTTTTGCTGCTGGTGATGTCCAGGATAAAAAATACAGACAAGCCATTACAGCTGCTGGATCAGGTAGGTACTTTGCAGTAGTAATCTGCCTAAATCTTGTCTTCTCCCGATTCTTCAGAGTGCCAGTGTGGTGGGGGGGGTGGGAGATGGATGCCCATCATCATATGTTGTAGTTCTAGGAGACTTTCTCTCCAGATTGGTAGATAGAGTGATGGTGATCTAGTCCCTGGAGGGTTCTGAACACTTGGGGCAATTTTTCTAGGTTGTATGGCAGCACTGGAAGCAGAGCATTTCTTGGAGGAGCACAACATCCAAGTGGGGAAATCTGAGCCACAACAACTGGAAATGGTGAGCAGCATCTGATAAGCAGCAACACCATGGGAGCTATGAAGAAAAACAAGCTTGGGGAGCTTCTGATGCACCTCACTAACCCAGGTGTCTGTTTAGCCAATTGCAAACACTCCTCTCTTGTTTGATTTCATTTGCTTTTGCTGAGCTTCGATCTTCATTCACATCCTCTTAAGAGCTGGTGATGTGTTCTTCACTGTGAAATTTCCATATCTGTGATTCTTCATTTCTTTGGCTCAGCTATGAGCATGCTTTCTGTCACAAATCTGATCCACAACCTGTATGTTATGTGAACCCATTTTCTCTTCTTTGAAGAAGAGCATTGCCAGTCAGTGCCTGCCATGTAACAACCACTCAGTTAGTAGCTGAGTTGGTTTGTGCTTATGAGGCTGCTAGACTTACACAAAAGTAGCCATCTTCAACCTTCTAGCTGAGAGCTCTGACTCCACTTCATAGGTCTTAGTAAATTCCTGTGCTTCCTACAAATTTGAGTACAAAAACAAGAATATCTCAGCAAAAATTCTGTGGGGGGAAAAGAGCAGCAAACCTCTGTTTAAAGACATTCACAACAATCAAGTGATTGTTGTTTTGAAGATTGTGATTGTGATGATTGCTTTGAAGATTTTTGATTATGTATCCAGATTGTTATATTCAATTGCTGGATATCAGGATCTGTAGTGTGTTGTCTGTTATCATTCACTTCAGCTTGATGATGCAGCATTTGTGGACTGCACACAAAATCTCCAGCAGAGAGAACCAATACAACCAGAGAGAGAAGATTCTTTGTGATTGCTACTGGATCTGTCTATTATGGAATTATGCAGGTGTTGAGTTTCTGCATCTTTTTGCCGGAGATACCATGGAATTTAATGCACTCAAAGAAATTTCAGAGTATATTTGTAGGGTACCTTATATTCATGAATATCCCTTGGTGAAAAGAGGAGGGATCTTACAGCTCTAAGTAGGCGGAAAACCTTCCCCTCTATGCATTGTGATCTATGTATGTTTAAGTTCATGATAACTTCACCTTGTGTTTACAATGGGTAAGGTGCTTGCAACGCTGGGGGACATTCTGAAAATGCAGGGCTGGACTCAGCTACCACCTGGTCCTAGGCCCCTTATTTTGGGAACACCCCCACCCAGGGGGCTTTACCCTACACTTAATGGTGTTGAACATACCACCCAATCACTTAGATGACCAGGAACATTAACCACTATTGACTTGAAAGGTTGCAACAATGAAGGAGTTTTGGTGAACTTGCAATTAGTCATTTTTTGTGAAGTTCTTTGCAAGATTTTAGAACTTCCTATTGATGTTTGCAGACTTTCTTCCTTTAGTGTGGATCTTAAATACTATAGCACCTTGGCAACTTCAACATTAATTATATTATTGTCAGAAATGCTGAAATTTTTGAATTTTCTTTTTCTAATTTTTTTTTTTTAATGTGAAAGGAAAATAGAAAACGTTTCAGCAAATATATGTTTTTGTCTTCAAAATAAGATAATAAATTTGACATTGAAGTGTTGAACTTGACATGGTCATACAGTATGGTGCATCAAGGTGTGTGCAATGAGATGCTAGATGGAAATGTGTCCAAGTAGTATGTGGGTGTTGTGTGGATGACCTTTTTTATCTTAGGGAAATTTTCTAAACCCTAAACCCTAAACCCATGAAGCCACAAACAACAAGTTTATGAGGTTGTGAGTCATAAATAATAACCCACATCATGAAACCCAAGTTTGTTTTTATTGAAGACAACCAAATTTTGTAGAATTAGGTGTATGTAATGTAACCATTTGTGGTTATATCGTGTTTGCACAAATGTATGCATAAGAGTGTGAGAGATTTCAACATTATGCACAAGAATGTTTTCTATTTTTGGGAGGGGTGTACAAATTTTGTTGAAATTAATGTGTGATATTGTTTACTAAGAGAAATAGTCATGTTGCAATTACATCACCCAAAAAAAAAAAATCTATGGGAAGAAATTTGTTATGCATGATGATGTGTGTATTGATTTTATGAGTGTGCAAATTTTTCATGCCCCTTTTTTATTTCTATTACACAAGCCAAAATTTAAATCCAACCATGAAATACAATAATAAAAAACAAGGCCACAAATTAAGCTAGAAAAATATTCCAATGGGATTTTTTTCAAAGCATGGAAAGATTAGAGATATGAACCAAAGAAGTAAAGTTGAAACATAAGGTCATACCTCTAGCTAATGTTGAACATATTTAAGTTACTATATAGCCTAGGTCCCCATTTATATTGTTTGGTGACCTTGTTCAAAGAAATTTTCACAATTTTTTTTTCCTAGTGTTCATTGAATATGTGAGCTTCCTAAATATCTATTATGGATGAAAAGTGGATCGTGATGGATGAACTTCATAGATGCATTGTAATGTTAACCAATGCTAATGACAATGATGTTGACTCAATGATATGATGTACGAACTTTGTCCATAAATGAAAAATTAACCTAAAATTTGCTCTATCATTCAAATTATCAATTAATTACTTTTAATATGTTAAGTTGCTTGTTGGTTGGTAAATCATTTGTGGTAATGCATTTGTGTCTTTGGGTTATATTTATCTCATAATTATTGAATTTGTTTTTCATTTTTTCTCAAATTATGTGAAAAAAAGGTGCACTTTTATTGAAAAGAGTAAATTTTATCATTTACTTAGATATAAGTAGTGTGTTTGGAATTGGATTATGAAAATGTATTTAAAATATTCTCCATTTTAAATAAATAATATTTTATTATATTATTATATCATGGCATATAAAAAAAACTCTTTTTCATGTCACATGTTTCATGAAATATACAAAGAATGATTTCCCCTAGCCTCACAAAATATATTTTGTCAAGAGGTGTTACTTAACATAGTGAGAAAATAAAATATATTTTTTTATTAGTATTTTTAGCATAATGTTATTTTGTCATGGTTAACTTTGACATGTGGACATCCAAGCTGGGGGGGGGGGGCACATGATGTTTTTTTCAGTTTTGTAAATTTATTAGGTGTTGATTGGTAGCCCAAACAAAACCACTATTGAATAATTTGAAACAATTGAAACATCATTGCAAGCACTAAAAAAATAGTAATAGATTTTTTGAACAATATCATTTTAAAAAATAAAAAAATTCATATGTGAAGGATGCAAAAGTCACATTTCATTGGAATATGAAACAATTTTGAAATAAACTTGACTTCAATTTGTTTCATTAAACAAAAAGTATATAATGACAATTGCTGAGATTCAAAAAATATTCGTACTTGTTGATTTGTTGCACACATATGGATCAAAATTTCATTTTTCCATGTCTATGGATCGAATTGCACAAACTTGGAATTCTCTTGCCAAGTACTTTCACACCCAAAACACTTGTGCAAAGGAATGTAATTCACCTTTTGCACCAAGAACATTTGTGTTACCTAAAACTTTCACACCATGAACAAAATCTAATTCCAATTGTCTAATTAACATTTGAATCAAAATTGAAGGTTAGGTCACCACCTCCCACCAAAGGTATTCTAAATGTTCTATGTACACATTCTTAAAATCTTGTTTAGTATATAGTTTCAAAGGTTTGTATTTATTGATTGATTGATTTTTCCAAGTGAAAAAAAATATACAAAAAGGCGAAGTATTGTACCTCAAAGTTGGCAACATCACCATTTTGGCATTGTTGTTTCAGCTCATTTTTTGTAGTGGAGATCACATTGAAAATAAAATCATCAATTTCATTTGTCATTTGCACCACAATAGTCTATGAAGTTCAAATGTTCATTGAAAAATTTGTTTTGTTATATATATATATATAGACACACACACACACACACACATATAGATATACACACACACAAAGTTGAAAAGATTGGGGTCCTAACAAATTTAAATATTTGTTTTTGTTTTTCTAATCATTTATTCTTTTGTAAACCCTAAAAGATAAAACCCTATATATTTGCATGTGAGTCAATTTGCAACTTTGGTCATTTTTTATCATAAAAAAAGTCTTGCTGTTACATTAACAAATTGAGGTTTAATTTTGGATGTTGTTCAATGTCAATGTTTTAATGATTTGTGGATAATATGATGAGACAAATGATATTATGATAGGTTACGGGACATTAATGTGATATAGGGTCTCTATCCATTGGGTTATTGTGATCATAGGTATGCACATGGAGGATTACATGTGATCAACTACATACTGTAACCTAAAAAGAGAGGGTC
>Ga0116229_10007270_pt1 | contig 17593 bp, 16 predicted proteins | sample S1TSphgellanicum_3_FD_87313 | JGI IMG/M metagenome (GOLD analysis project Ga0116229, IMG submission 87313) | Host-associated microbial communities from peat moss isolated from Minnesota, USA - S1T2_Fc - Sphagnum magellanicum MG | ecosystem: Host-associated > Plants > Peat moss > Unclassified... | reverse complement strand
CGGCCCTGAAATCGGTGCCGGGTGTCGTCGATGACGCCAATTTCGGTGGCTTCACCACCGAATATCAACTGAACTTGGAGCCGCGGCAGCTCGAGCACTTCGGCATCGGCATCACCGATGTCATCAACGCCATCAACAACAACAACGCCAACGCCGGCGGCGGCCGCGTCTCGCGCGGCGATCAAAGTTACGTGATCCGCGGGGTCGGTTTGCTCCACACCCTGGCCGAGATCGGCTCCATCGTGGTCACCCAGGTGAACGGTACGCCGGTGCTGGTGCGCGATCTTGGCTCGACCACCTTGAGCCACCAGGAACGCGAAGGCGTCCTCGGCAAGGACAACAATCCCGACACGATCGAGGGCATCGTCTTGATGCTCAAGTACCAAAACCCGTCGAAAACCCTGGACGGTGTGCACGCCAAGGTCGCCGCACTCAACGCGAAGCTTGCCGTCGACGGCGTGCGCATCGTGCCGTACGTCGATCGCGACGAACTGGTCAAGGCCACCATCGAGAAAGTCGGCCGCACGATCGCCGAGGGCATCACGCTGGTCTTTCTGATCCTGATCCTCTTTTTAGGCAGCCCGCGCAGCGCCCTGGTGGTGGCGGTCACCATTCCGCTGGCACTGGTCGCGGTGTTCTCATTGCTGAATCTGACGCACGTGTCCGCGAATTTGCTGTCGCTCGGCGCGATCGATTTCGGCATCCTGGTGGACGGTGCCATCGTGGTCATGGAGTCGGTGCTGCGCCGGCGCGAGGCCATGCCGACTGAGGAGATGAGCGAGAGCGAAGCCAAGGCGGCGACCTTGCAGGTGACGCGGCCGATCTTCTTTGCCAGTCTGATCATCATCACGGCCTACCTGCCGTTGTTCTCCTTCGAACGGGCGGAGGCGAAACTGTTCACGCCCATCGCCTACACCATGGGCTACGCCTTGTTCGGCGCGCTGCTGACCTCGCTCGCGCTGGTGCCGGGCCTCGCCTATCTGGCGTTTCGCATGCCGGGCCGGGTCTATCAAAACCGTTGGCTGGAGCGCCTCACGGTAAGCTACGATCGCATGCTGGCGGCGTGCCTCGACCAACCGCGAATCATTTACGGTGTCGTGATCTTCGCCCTGCTGGCGGTGGTCGGGTTCGGTGCGACCGTCGGGCGCGATTTCCTGCCCGACCTCGACGAAGGCGCGCTGTGGCTGCAGGTGCAAATGCCGACCGGGTTGTCGCTCAACAAGGCGAGCGACATGGCGAGCGATCTGCGGCGCACGCTGCTCAAGTATCCGCAGATCTCCTATGCGGTGACGCAAACCGGCCGCAACGACGACGGCACCGATCCCTGGACCATGTCGCACATCGAGGCGCCGGTCGGCCTCAAGCCCTACGATACCTGGCCGAACGGCGAGTCGAAGAAGCACTTCGTCGACCGTCTCGCCGCCGATCTGAACCGGGAACTGCCCGGTTACTCCATCGGCATCAGCCAACCCATCATCGACGGCGTCAACGACTTGATCGGCGGCGCGCACAGCCCCCTGGTCATCAAGATCTACGGCGATGATCTGGATGTCCTGCGCCGCATCGGCGGCGAGATCGTCGATGTGCTGTACACCGTGCCCGGCACCTCGAGCGCATCGCTGTTCCAGGAGCCGCCGATCCCGCAGGTGGAGATCAAGCTCGACCATGAGAAGGCCGCCCGCTACGGCGTCAACATGGCGGACGTCCAGAACCTCATTCAGACCGGCGTCGGACAGTTTCCGGTCTCCACCGTGTATGTGGGTGAACGCACGTATCCCCTCACCGTGAGATTCACGGCCGAGGCGCGCGATGGCGCCGCGACGCTTGCCAATCTGCCCGTACATACCGCCGGCGGCGCGCAAATCCCGCTGTCGCAGATCGCGGATGTGCGCGTGCGTTCCGGCGAGAGCACCGTGACGCGCGAGAACGGCTCGCGCAACCTCACCATCCGCATCGACAATCGCGACCGCGACCTGACCAGCTATCTCGAGGACGCGCAGGCAAAGATCGCCGCCAAAGTGCACTACGACAAGAACGCCGTGCGCCTGGAATGGGCCGGCCAGTTCGAAAATCAGCGCCGCGCCGAAGCGCGCCTGCTGATCATCCTGGGGCTGGTGATGGGACTGATGTTGATTTTTCTCACCATCGGCACCGGATCGCTGCGCCAGGCGCTGCTGATCTTGAGCGTCGTGCCGTTGGCCACGCTCGGCGGACTGATATCCTTGCATATCACGGGTCAGAACCTCAACGTGGCCAGCGGCGTGGGCTTCATCGCCCTGTTCGGTGTGGCCGTGCAGAACGGCATCATCATGGTCTCGAATTTGAACCGCATGCGAAAGTCGGGCCTCGAACTGCATGAGGCCATCATGAAGGGCGCGACCGAACGCCTGCGGCCGGTGCTGATGACGGCCTCGGTGGCCACCCTCGGCATGCTGCCGGCGGCGTTGCACACCGGCGTCGGCAGCGATGTACAGCGCGGCATCGCCACCGTGGTCGTCGGTGGACTCGCGATCTCGACGGTGCTGACCTTGATCGTGCTGCCTTCCATGTATCACGTCATCGAACATTGGGCGGAACAACGTCACGGTGTGCCGCGATGGGGGCGATGATGGCACTCAAGATGGCGAAGGCCGCCGCGGCGCCGGGCTTGGTCTTGGGCTTGGGCTTGGTTCTGGCCGTGCTCTCAGCGTGCGCCGTGGGGCCGAACTTCAAGCGTCCGCCCGCCCCGGCGGCTCCGAATTACGGTACCGCTCCGATGCAGGGCGATCTGGCCGCGGCGGACACGGCCGGCGGCGCCACGCAGCACTTGATCGAGGATCTGGATATCCCGAGCCAATGGTGGACCTTGTTCCAATCGCCGCAGCTGAATGTGCTGGTGGAGGCGGCGCTCAAGGGCAGCCCGGATGTCGGTGCGGCTCAGGCCGCGTTGCGCCAGGCGCACGAGCTGTACTCGGCGCAATGGACCAGCCTGTTCCCGACCGTGCAGGGCGGCGTCACCGGCGATCGCTCGCAGTTTCCGACCGCGACGCTGACGAGCCCGACGACGGCGCCGAACAATACCTATACCTTGTTCACCGCGGAGCTTACGTTGAGCTACGTGCCGGACCTGTTCGGCGGAACGCGGCGCGCCGTGGAGCAGGCCAAAGCGCAGCTCGAGAGCACGCGCTTTCAGCTGGAAGCCACCTATCTCACCTTGAGCAGCAATGTGGTGGTAACCGCCGTGCAGGAAGCGTCGCTGCGGGGACAGATCGCCGCAACCGAGCGGTTGCTCGACTTGCAGCACCAGCTCACCGACAAGGTCCGCCAACAACGCGCCCTCGGCACCGCCGACGATCTCGATTTGCTGGCACAACAGTCCCTGGAGGCACAGACCGCGCAAACGCTGCCGCCGCTGCAAAAACAACTGGGTCAGACCCGCGATGCGTTGACGGCGCTGCTCGGGCGTTTGCCGTCGGATGAGCCGCGGGAAACCTTCACGCTGAATGAACTGACGCTGCCTGCGGACCTTCCCGTCAGCGTGCCGTCCAAGTTGATCGAACAGCGCCCGGATGTTCGCCAGGCCGAGGAGAACATGCATGCGGCGTCCGCGGCAGTCGGCGTCGCCACGGCCGACATGCTGCCGCAATTCTCCATCAACGCCGACGTAGGTTCGAGCGCGCTCAAGCTGCAAAAGCTGTTCTCGCCGTACACAGCCTTTTGGGACGTGGGCGCATCCTTGAGCGAGACGCTGTTCGATGCCGGTGCGCTGTATCATCGGCGCCGCGCCGCGGTCGCCGCGCTCGATGAGGCCGGCGCGCAATATCGGGCCGCCGTCATTCTCGCCTGCCAAAATGTGGCCGACACGCTGCGCGCCCTGCGCGCGGACGCCGATGCGCTGAAGGCCAACGACGAGGCGGCCCGCGCCGCGAAGTCGGCGTTCGACCTGGCGCAGCGGCAGAAAAGCATCGGCACCATCAGCATGGTGGCGGTGTTGAACGCCGAACAGGCTTATCGGCAAGCCGAGTTGAGCCTGGTCCAAGCGCAGGCCAATCGCTACGCCGACACGGCCGGCCTGTTCCAGGCGCTGGGCGGTGGATGGTGGAATCGACTCAAGGAGCCACGATATGAGCAATTTGGTCCGACGGGACAATAACGCCGGCGCAGCGATCCTGACGCTGAATCGTCCCGAGAAGCTCAATGCGCTGACCAAGGAAGTATTCGAAGCGTTGGACGATCATCTCGATGCGATCGCGCGCGAAACCCGCACCATCGGTCTCGTGATTCTGCGAGGTGCCGGCGGGAATTTCTCCTCAGGCTACGACATGCGCGAAGTACTCGACCACGTCAAAGCGCGCGCCAAACCGCATTTTCATTCAGAGGTCATCCACAAGCTCACCAACCTGCCGCAGCCGGTGATTTCCGCCGTGCAAGGGTATTGCTCCACGGGCGCATTGGAACTTGCCCTGGCCGCCGACCTGATCGTCGCCGCGGAATCCGCCCAGTTCTCCGATGTGTACGCGCGTTGGGGGCTGACTCCCGTATGGGGCTTGAGCTTCCGGCTGCCGCACCGCATCGGGTCCGCCAAGGCGAGCGAGATGATGTTCACCTCGCGCGTTTACACCGGCCGCCAGGCCGAGGCCATGCACCTGGCGAACTTCTGCTACGCGGACGAGCGCTTCGAGGCGGAGCTGGCCGCGTTGAGCGCCGACATCCTGGCCAATTCTTGGTATGCCAATCAGGTGAACAAGCGCGCCCTGATGGAGATCGACGGCCTGAGTTTGAACGAGGCCCACTCGCTCGAGTTGTTCAAGAACGAGGGACTGGCACCGGATGCCGCCGCGCGCGTGTCGGCATTTTTCGCAGCTCAAAAGACTTGAGTGGCATCACCCGGAAGGTCCCTCTCAAATCAAGGCGGACTCGGCCCTTCTGCACGGCTCTCCTCGAGCGCCGCGACGTCATCGGCACCGCTGGAATTGAGAACCTGTGTGGCGCGCTTGGCCCGCGCCGGCGAATCACAGCGCACCGCCAACAACGTGCCGCCGTCTTGTATGCGGCCTTCATAGCATTTGGCCTCGTTACTCGGGATGCCCCAGTCCACGAATGCGCATGACAAACCGTCCTGCGCCACCGGGCCCAAACTCTCCAAGCGAGCCGTGATGGGGCCCGCGGCGACCACCGGACCCACGCCCGGAATCACTTGAGCGCTGCCGCCGGAAAGAATGCCGAGTGCGCCATTCAGCAACCCTCCGGCACGATCGGCGAAGCCTTCCTGCGCCAACTCTCGCCGGCTGCGCAGGTCCGGCAGCAAAACGGAGATGTCAGGGCTCGGAAAGCCCGCAGAAATCAGATCCGCGGCTCCCCGTTCGGCGTCCTGATCTGAGGGATACACTCCAAAAACTGCGATGTTCTTTGCCGTCATGGTCGCCTCCTGTTCGCGAACGACCTAACATAATAGAAGATTGTGACCGTGCGCCGTCAGTGCGCGACGCGGCTTTGAGTCGGTCAACACCACGGACCCGAATGCACCACTCGCTATCCAACGCACGCGATGCTGACCGGCGCGCACTACACCCAGGGGTGAGAGGCTGCTGGAAGTGAACTGTGCTTTGGCGTTCACTTCCAGCAGCCTCTCACCTCTGGAAGTGCGAACCGGTCAACATCGCGCTGTCTTGGACCTAGTGCGCGGCCGCCGACTGGCTGAGCCGTGCCGGTGGGTTCACCTGCGGCCCGTGAGGTAGGTTCCCCCAAGCCTTGCGAAGCGCAATTTGTGCCTGAACGGCGGGCATGGGGCGCGCCAGCAGGTAGCCTTGGGCGTGGCGGCAGCCGAGGGATTTCAGCATGTTGAGTTGCACCTTGGTTTCCACGCCCTCGGCAATCACATCCACACCCAGTGCGGCACCCAACGCGATCGTGGCGTGCACCATCGCTGCCGTCGGCCCGTGATGTGTCATGCGATGAATCACGGACTTGTCGAGCTTGAGCCGGTCCACGGTGACTCTCGACAGATAGGCCAAGCTCGAATAGTTCGCGCTGCGGTGATGGACGGCGATGCGGATCCCGAGCTGCTTCCATTGGCGCAGGCATTCGATGGTGGACGGATTGTTGGCAAGGAGCGGGCCCTCTTCGATCTCAAGTTCCAGGCGCGATGCGGGCAGCCGCGACTTCTCGAGAACGGACGTGAGGGTGTGCGAGAAGTTTCGGCAGATCTGCCCGTTCGACACATTCACCGACAGCGTCAGCCGTTCCGAGTCGCGGCCGCGCCAGGCCGCGGCAGTCGAGCACGCCTTTTCCAGGATCCACGCATCCAGCGCGCCGATGCTGCCGTTTTTCTCGGCGATGGGGAGGAACACGCCGGGCGCCAGCATGCGGCCATCGGTGAGGGTCCAGCGCGCAAGTGCCTCGACACCGCAACCGCGGCCGCTCATGAGATCGTATTGCGGCTGAAAATGCACGTTGAGCGCCTGGCGCTTGATGGCATCGCCCAAGTCGGACTCGTCGATCCTCGGCCCATCGGGCTGCGCGATGGCGGAACGGCCGCACTCCTGTATGGGTGTACGCGGCGCCTCAGGTCGTGACTGCATCTGGGTCCGAGCCTGCTGCGTGGCTTCGTCGGCAGCCAAAATCGCGTCGATGCTCGCCTGCCGGTCAAAGACCGACGGGATCTTCATGATGTCGGTATCGTTCGCCGTCGTTGCGCCGAATACGGCGGTCAGATCGCGGTCGGCAACCCACTGACGGCCGCCGCTCACCGCCACCGCTGCGTCCGCCGCCGGCGACAGATGCGGAAACACGGCGAGATACTGGTTCGTTCCGAGGCGGGCCAGGAATCCGCAACGGGCGAATTGAGGCTGCACCACGTCGGCGATGAGCTCGATCACGGCCTTGCCGTAGTGCGTTCCCTGAGCCGCGCTGAGGGCCAACAGTCCATTGAGATTGACCGCCGCCAACGGCAGCGCGGTACAGTCGCCCTCACCCGCTGCTTGCAGGCTGTGAATCAAATCGCTGACGTGCAACTGCGCCCTGGAGCGCACGCCCGCGCCCAGCAGGCGCCGAGCATGCTGGTTGATTTCGCTGATCCAGCCGTCTGCATCCAACATGGCGACCGCATCCGGACTGTCCTGCAGTATGTGCGGCAGTTCAGGCTTTGCGGTGCATGTGATGGCGGACGGCTTGGCCTCGCCGGCCGGAAGTTCCATCGGGGCACCCGCTGACGGCTGGCCGTCGAGCTGCATGTTCGCCGGTGGCTGCGAGGCGTCCCACAGCGGCGCCACGGTGCGGTTGGCGAGGTCCGCTGCTGCGCAGATCCACGGGGCGCTACCATCGCTGATCTCGCAAATCATCACCTCCGGCGGTTCCGAGGAGAGCATGCACATCATTTGCACGACGGCCTCTGGCGAGCGGCCCTGCATGTCGTCGGCGCTCAAGACCACCGTGGCGCCGTACTCGCGCGCAACGATTCGCAGTTCGTTCTCCGATGACACCCGCCGCCATTGAAAGTCCAGTGCGAAATCGCCTTGCAACGCCCGCGTCAAGCAGCCGTCAGGATGCCGGTGTTCGACCAGAAGGATCTTCAAAGGCAAGTTCATCGCAAAGCTCCCATGGCTGCGTTTGGAACAATCTGCCCGGAACTCCGAGCGTCGGATGTAAGGCAAGTGGGACAGCCCCCCGGCGTTGCCAAGCACGTCACAGCAGCCACGGTGCGCGGTACCAACCTGGGCGCTCCCGCCTCTGCTGATTTCTGCGTGGATATAGTAAAATACCGGTTCTTCCCGCACCCGGTCATTCATCGATTATGCGACCTGCCTCCCGCTTCGTGCGCCTCGCCTCGAGCAGCAGCTTCGCGACTCCGATTTAAAGTGACGACCACTTGAGGAATTTTGACGCCCGCACCGCGCTCTGGGGCGCCGCTGTTATTTTGCTCGCCACATTGCCCGCCTTTGCCGGATTCGCCGGTCCAGGTTGGGAGGCCAGCCAAATCGCCGGTCTCATCGGCTGCATCGGCTGTGTCGTGCTGTGTGGTGCTCCGGTGCGCCCGCGTCAGGCACAGCCGCCGACGCTGCTATCGGTGCGGCTGCACACCCTCATCGGTTGGCTGGCTTTGCTCGCGGTCGCGATGCATATCGGCGGTTTGGTCTTGAGCGATCGTGTGGTGATCGAATACCTGAAGCCCACGGCGCCGCTGTACCAACTCGCCGGCATCGCCGCGAGCGTGCTGCTGTTGGTGATCGTGCTCTCAGGCTTGGCGGGCGTGCGACGACGGCTTTGGAGCAGTCACCGCGGATTTCAGTCCACACACGTGATCATGGGGTGCGTGCTCGTGGCGCTGACCGCGATACATGTCATCGTCACGGCGCGCTACGTCGGCGGGCGCGGCCGGCGCGTGGTGATGTTGGCCGCAATGATCGGCGGGTTGCTCATGCTGTTGAGGCGACGCCGGATCGCCGCCGGCCTGACGGCTGCGGGCAGACCGCTGCGGCAACTGGCATTCGGACGCAATTCCGCGCTGGTTTTCGGGGTGGTCACGATACTGGCGATGAGTCTCGCCGGCTTGATGGGGGCCGCCGCCGGTTCCGAGTTGCGCGAGCCGTGGCTGCATCGCTCGGCGTCCATTCCCTTGGATTTTCCCCACTCCAAGCATGTCGGCGTCAATTGCATCACGTGCCATCACAATTTTGCCGACGGTCGAGGATTGGACAGTTGCGTTGCGTGCCACCGAAGCGACCGGGCGGACTTGAAGGTGGGTGCGGAGGCCCGTTTTCACGCTTTTTGCTTCGAGTGTCACCGCCATCCCGATGCCAGCTTTGCGAATCACGGTCCGGTGTCCGGTTGCACCCGTTGTCACAACACGGATACCACGCCCTGAAGGGTTCCACGCCTGGACGAGGTCAACGCCCTCCCTTCACCCGCGAATGCTGCGATGCCGCAGTTCCTTTCTCCTACATCCGTGCGCTACTTCCGGGGACGAACCAGCACCTTCTGCTATGTTCAGAGTGATAAGGTAAAGCAATGAGTGCTTTGAGATAAAGGACAGTGAGAGTCACCTCGGACAGGCAGACTTTGATCCTGGCGGGAGAAACGCCACCCCGGCGGGGTCGAATTGCGTCCGATCGGCCGGCAGGCACTGCGCAGGACAGCAGCGATGACACGGAGTCATCCACGGATGGGCGCGGCTCCTCGCGACTGACCATCATCAGCGCACGCCTCGATGCCATCGTCACCCAGGGGATTTACACCCCGACTCAAAAATCGCCGGTGTCGAGCGCGTCGAGCGTCGTCATCGACGCCTCGTCCAGCGGCGCGCAACTTGGCACGCTCGCCCCCGCCTCCCCCGCGGCGGCGCCGGCGCCTCCGGCGGTTCATCAAGTCTTCGTGGTTTCGAGCCGCGGTGCCTCTTCCGCCGCGAACGCTTACGCGCGCACCCGCGATCTTGCCGACAAAGCCCCCGCCATCATCGATACTTACGCCTGAGCAGAGAAATGCGCGGTGGCGGAGCGAGCAGCATGACGATGTCCATTGCACCCTATCCCGTTGGCACGCCGGGTCATCCATGGGGCGAAGCCGAAGTCGCCGAGTGGCTTTCGCGGCAAGCCATCAAACGTAGTTACGAGACGGATGTGCTGTTCGCCATCGACCGGTTACGCTCGCGCTTCGATGTGCTGCAGTATGGTCAGCTCGACTACGACCCCGGCAGATACGGCCTGTATGCGATCAAGAGCCGCGAGTGGCGTGACTCGCTGCCGTGCGCGTTGGTGACGGGAGGCGTGCACGGCTACGAAACCAGCGGCGTGCACGGCGCGTTGCGGTTCGCTCTGGATCATGCGCAAGATTATGCGGGCCGGGTCAATTTGCTGATCGCGCCGTGCGTCAGCCCATGGGCCTATGAGGTGATCCAGCGCTGGAACATGCACGCGGTCGATCCCAATCGCTCGTTTCGCGACAACAGTCCCGCGCAGGAATCCGCGGCGTTGATGCGGCTCATCGCGCCCATTCGCGCTCGCGTGCTCGTGCATATCGACCTTCACGAGACCACCGATACCGATGAATCCGAATTTGGCCCCGCGCGCGCCGCCCGCGACGGGACGCAGTTCACCCCCGGCGTCATTCCGGATGGTTTCTATCTGGTGGATGACAGCGCGCACCCGCAGCCTGACTTCCAGCAGGCGGTGCTGGCGGCGGTGGCCAAGATCACCCACATTGCGCCGGCGGACGCACAGGGCCAGATCATCGGATCCCCGGTGATCGCGCCGGGCGTCATCGCCTATGAGCTGGAGCGGCTCGGGCTGTGTGCGAGCATGACGCGCGCTGCCTTCAAGACCACCACCGAGGTCTATCCGGACAGCCCGCGGGCGACCCCTGAGCAATGCAATGCCGCGCAGGTGGCGGCGGTGCGCGCGGCGATTGATTACGCATTGCTGCATGCCAGGGAGGCGGCCGTTGTTTGAGTTGATCAAGGTCGTGTTGAATTTGTTCGTCCTGCGCGATTCGATGCAGAAGGGAGAGATGACGCCGGGCGTCTGGGCCGGCGCGGGGCTTTTCTTGTTGGTGGTCGTCCTCATTGGTGTTCCGACCATCTTTTATTACGATCGGCATCCAGACGCCTCGCCGCGAGTGATGGTGGTGGCCGCTGTGTTGCTCGGTCTGGCGCTCATCGTCTATTTTTGGCTGGCAATCCGCTGGCGGCAGCGCTTGAACCGTGAGCGCCCTAAAGAACAATGAGGTTCGACGCCGGTATGCCGGGTAATTCCAACTCACCACGCAATTGGGTACGCATCAGCTCCGGGCTGATCAGTGCCGAGATCGACCCTCACGGCGCGCAGCTATCGAGCCTCAAGTATCGGGACGAACTCGATCTTTTGTGGGACGGCGACCCGGCCGTCTGGAGCGGCCGCGCACCGCTGCTGTTTCCCATCGTCGGCTCACTCGCCGGCGGACGTTACCGTCTGGGTCACGAATCCTTCGCGCTGTCGCGCCATGGTTTTGCGCGCGGCAAGGACTTTTCCGTCGAGTCGAGCGCCGCGGACACGGCGGTGTTCAAGTTGGTCGCCGATCCGTCCACGCTCGCGGCGTATCCCTTTCATTTCGAGCTGGAGGCGAAATTCGAGGTGGCGGCGCGCACGCTGTCGGTGAACACGACCGTACGTAACGTGGGCGTCGCCGACATGCCGGCCAGTTTTGGCTATCACCCCGCATTTCGCTGGCCGCTGCCGTTTGGCGCGCCGCGCGCGGCGCATTTCGTGGAGTTCGATGCCGACGAACCGGCCCCCGTCAGGCGTTTGGATGGTGCGGGACTGCTGTCGCCGACGCCGCACGCGACGCCCATCAAAGACAGAAGGCTGCTTCTCACCGACGCACTGTTCCAAGACGATGTGATCATCCTCGATCAAGTCGCGAGCCGCGGCGTCTGCTACGGCACCGGCCACGGGCCGCAACTGCGCATCGAGTTTCCGGACTCGCCTTACTTGGGGCTCTGGACCAAGCCCGGTGCACCGTTCATCTGCATCGAACCCTGGCATGGCATGTCCGACCCGGAAGGGTTCGGCGATGACTTCACGCGTAAGCCGGGTGTATTCGTACTGGCACCCGGCGCGCAGCTCACCGCCTCGATGCGTATAACCCTGTCGGATTCCCGGGACACACAAGGATCATAAAAATGATATCGACGCGACCACCGTTGCAGTGCACGTTGCTGTTTCTCGCCTGCCAGGCGTGCGCCCTGGCCGCCGGACCCGCCGACCGCGTCGCGACCGACCCCAAGAGCATCACCTCGCCTTCGCAAGCGCATGCGCAACCCGTCGCGGTCGCCGATGTCATCAGCACCATCCGGATGACTGACGTCACGGTGTCTCCCGACGGCGCGCAAATCGCTTACATCGGCGATGCATCCGGGCGTTTGAACCTCTGGACGATGGCCACCGCCGGCGGAGAACCGCACCCATTGACGCATTCGAACGAACATCAGCTGGGGCCGGCGTTCAGCCACGATGGCCGCGAGCTGGTGTACATGCAGGACATCGGCGGCGACGAGCTTTACGACCTGTACGCGGTGAGCGTCGGCGGCGGCGAGCCGCGCAACATCACCCAGACGCCGCAGACCAGCGAGACCAACCCCTTCTTCTCACCGGACGGCACACACCTGGCGTTCGGCAGCAAGGACAAGTCCTCGCCGATCATCAACGTGGCGGTGATGCTGTGGCCTGCGGGCGCGCCGCAGTTGCTGACCCACGAACAAGATCTGAAAGCGGGCTGGCACGCGATCCGTTGGAGCCCCGATGGGCGCTATCTATTCGCAGTGCGCACGGTCGGTCTCGACGATTCGGACGTCTACCGCATCGATGCGAGCACCGGTGCGTTGGAGAATCTCACCGCGCACACCGGCAAACAGCAATTCAGCATGCGAGATGTCTCTCCGGACGGCGCGACACTGTTGATGACGTCCAACGAGAAAGGCGGTTATTCCAATGTGGTCCTCTACGACCTGGCAAGCAAACAGAAGCGCTGGGTTACCGACACGCAATGGGAGGCGGATGCCGGCACCTTCTCAGACGACGGCAAGACCTTCACCTACTTGCTGAATGCCGACGGCCGTACCACCTGCTACTTCGTCGACGCGAACACGCTCGAGGAGAACCAGCGCGGCGTGCCCGCGGGGCTCAACTCCGCGGCCGCCTGGCCGCGATCCTTTCTTCCGGACGGCAGCTTCCTGATAAGGCACCAGGATTCGACGCATCCGTCGAATTTGTTCCTCGCGCACAGCAACGCGCCTCCGACCCAGCTCACGCACAACGAGAGCGCCAATCTTGCGGCGCTCGCCGTGCCGCGTTCCCAGATCATCGCGTACAAGAGTTTCGATGGGCGCATGATTTCCGCCGTCCTGTGGATGCCGTTCAATCTCGCGCGCGATCACTCCGCCGCCGCGGTCGTTTTGCCGCACGGCGGACCCACCTCACAGACCGTGGATGGTTTCGATGCGCGCGCCCTGCTGCTGGTGTCGCGCGGTTTCGTGGTGCTCGCGCCCAATGTGCGCGGTTCGACCGGCTATGGAATGGAATTTCAGCAGGCTAACGTCAAGGATCTCGGCGGCGCAGACCTCAAGGATGAAATCGCCGGCGTCGATTTTCTGAAGGCCACCGGCTTCGTCAGCGCCGGGAAAGTCGGCATCTGGGGTGGATCATACGGCGGATTCATGACGCTGATGGCCATCGGCAAGACACCCAAGGTTTGGTCGGCCGCCGTGGATGAGTACGGCATCCTCAACTGGTACACGATGCTGGCTCACGAAGATCCGCGGCTGCAGGAATACGAGAAGAGCCTGTTGGGCGATCCGGAGAAGGACCGTGCGGTCTACGAAGCGAGCTCGCCGCTCAAGTACATCCGGCACGAGCGGGCGCCGCTGCTCGTGCTGCAAGGTGAACGCGACATCCGCGTTCCGAAAGAGGAAGCCGAGCAAGTCGTGGCGATCTTGAAGGGCGAAGGGCGCACCGTCGATGCCGTGTATTACCCCGATGAAGGCCACGGATTCTTGAAGCGCGAACATCGCCTCGACGAATTGACGCGCTCGGTCGACTGGCTGCAGAAATACCTGCAGGGCAAACGCTGACGGGCGCGCCGACGTTCCCCGCCCGCGGCTACGAGCTCGAGGCCAGCCGGCCCGGGGAAAGCACGCGGGGGTCGAGGCCGAAGGACAAGATGTGTTCATCAACCGGCCGCTGCAGCACCAGCGCGGCCGCCAGCCGGCTCAAGCCCGGCGCCGTCTGAATACCATAGCCGCCCAACGCCGCTAGCCAGAAGAAGCCTGAGCAGCGGGCGTCGTACCCGACCACCGGCGTTCGATCCGCGACGAAGGATCTCAAACCCGCCCACTTGCGGCCCACGCGCGTCACGCTCAGCGAAGTGACCTGTTCGAGGCGATCCACGGCAATGGCGATATCCATCTCGTCCGGCTGTGCATCCCCGGGTTCCGCCGGGGTTTCATCGGCGGGCGACAGCAGCAGCTTGCCGGCGTCGGGCTTCAGATAAAACTGCTCATCGACATCCAGCAACATCGGCCAGGAATCCACGTGGGTTCCCGGCGGTGGATCCAGCAGGCATGCGGTGCGTCTCAAGGGTTTGAGCCCCACCGACTGTGCGCCGGCCATGTCCGCTATCTGCCCCGCCCACGCACCGGCGGCATTCACGATGATTCCGGCACGCACGGTTTCGTGAGACGTCGTGACCACCCACCCGCCGTCGTGGCGCTCCAGTGCCGTCACCCCGGCATCCGTCGAAACCACGCCACCGCGCGATTTCAGCAGCCGCAGATACCCTTGATGCAGTTCATGCACCTCGATGTCGGCAGAGTGCCTGTCGAGAGCGGCGCCGAGCAGGCCATCCCGCTTCAATATCGGGCAGAGTTCAATCGCCTCGTCGGCAGACTTCGATTCGAGACGGCCGCTCGCCTCGGAATCGATGAAGGCCTGCAGGCTCTCGCCCTGCCCGCTTCGTGCCGCGACCAGAACCGATCTCGGTCTCACCAACGGAACCGGGCTGAAACCCGCGGGCGGCGAGTAGAAGAATTGCCGGCTGGCGCTCGTCAGCGCACGGATGGGTTGGTTCCCATAGGTCTCGGAGTAGAGCGCCGCGGAACGGCCGGTCGAGTGATAGCCCGGCTGCGGTTCCATTTCCAGCAGTCGCACCTTGGCAAATTCCGCAAGATGCGCGGCCACCGAAGCCCCGGCCATGCCGGCGCCGATCACCACGATGTCGCAGTTCAGTGTCATGAAGTCCTCAGGGTGCCGCCGGGATTCGCATGGAGAAGTAATTTCGCGGAGCGGCACGCAGCGTCAGCTTGGCCGGGCGGCAACTCGCCATCCCCTCGAGACTCAAATGCACGGTCTTGCGAAAATCCTGGCGCGCCGCGTCGCGAGCCTGGCTGTCGAGAACTTCCGCCACGATTTCGTTGGTTCCGTCGGGCAGCATCTTGCATCCGCCCCACTGCAACGAGAAATCGTGGTCCGGATTGGTGCCGCGGTAAAGCATCGTCACGACCAATTGATCGGCCGCCGCATCATACGAGACCCGGCCAAAGTTCTCGGCCGAGGCAAGGGCAGAAGCAAGGACTGCCGAGAGGGCCAACACACCACCGTAAATTCGTTTCATACTAGTTCCTGTTACAGCATAACTTCGTCTTTGGACGCCGAGCGGGAAGCGGAGATGGGGGCATTACTGAGCGCGTGATAGGTATACACCAGCGAGAATTTTATCTGCATGCTCTCGTTCCTGCCGGCGGCGTGCAGCGTCTTGGCATGAAAGAACACCGCATCACCCGGTTCGAGCACGGGTGAAACCGCCGCCTTCAATAGCGCGGCATTTCTCTCCTCGTCGGCGCGAAAGAACTTCGCCTCATCGAATTGCGGGGCATCTAGCGCCAAGACATGTGAACCCGGAACGAACCACAGACCCCCGTTCGACGACTCCTCCCGCCCCAGCGCCAGCCATACCGACACCAGATCTTCGCGTTGGAACGACCAGTAGCGAACATCGCGATGCCAGCCGGTGAGACTGCCGTAGCGGGGATGTTTGGTCATGAGACAGTTGTGATGCGCACGCGACAGCCGCACCCGCTCGCCGAAGTAGGCCTGCATCCAGTCGCGTATGCGGGGCGCCGTGGCGAAGGCTGCGAACGCGGGATCCCGGGAGTAAGCATCCAGCAGCCGTCGCACCGTTTCACCACCGACCGCCTGGCGCGATTCAGGTGCGCCGGGATACCGAAGATCCGCCTCGAGTTCGAGCGGCCCGGCATGCGCCGCCAGCTGCAACCGTGCCACCGCGTTCAAACGCTCGAGTTCCTCCCCCGCCACGAATCGTGGCACCACCGCGTACCCGTGCTCGCGCAAAGAGCCGAGTTGCAGCGGTAAAGTCGACTCCACGTCACCCACCTCGCCATGATCTCAAGCGAGAATTCTACATCGGCGCCGCCAAATTGCCGGAGGCTTCCGTGCCGGATGTAAAATCGCCATCGATGACGATCCGGCACTATCTGCGGCGCTTCGCCAGCCGGTCCGCGGTGGGCGCGGTGGCGTTTCTTCTCGTCGTCGGATTCCTCATGTCTCCGGGTCCGCGAAATTTCGAGCTGAGATTCATCGTTGGCGTCATTGTTGCGGCGGTGATGGGCGCCGTATTCTGGAACCTGTTCCGAATTCCGTGTCCGAGTTGTCACAAACCGCTTGGCAGCGCCGGCTTTTGGGCGGCCAACGGCAGTCAGTCGGAGGCCGCGTCGCGTTGCCCTCACTGCGGCATTGCATTCGACGCGACGATGCCCCTGTGAGAGGTGCCGCATCGAATCCGCTTTCCACGCCGAGTGCTTCATGATAAGTTACATGTAACTTACCGGAGGTCCATGCCATGGCATCGACGCGAGGCGCGAAGCCCACCAAGATTAAGGTGCAGGAGCACCGCGACCGGCTGCGCGCCCAGGGGCTGCGACCAATCCAGATTTGGGTGCCGGACGTGCGCGCCTCCTCCTTTCGAGCGGAGGCGCACCGGCAGTCGCAGGCTGTAGCGGCAAGCGCCCATGCGGCTGACGATCAAGCGTTCATCGACGCGGTGTCCGAGTGGCACGATGAATGAAGCGGGGCGAGGTCTGGACCGTCTCCGGCGGGAAGGGTTATGCAAGCAAGCCACGCCCCGTCGTCGTCGTACAGGATGATTCCTTCGACGCGACCGGCTCGATCACGATCTGCGCCATCACCACGGACCCGACCGAGGCACCCCTGTTCCGGTTGCCGGTGAAGCCGAGCGAGCGCAACGGCCTGCGCTCCCCATCCCGGTTGATGGTGGACAAGATCACCACCGCCCCGAAGTCCAAGGTCGGCGAACGGATCGGCCGGCTGGACGACGAGGATGTGGTTCGGCTCAACCAGGCCGTGATGGTGTTCCTCGGCTTGGCGGTGTCGCCAAGAACGGGCCGGAAAGGGGAATGATGAGAAGCGCCGCGACCGAGGTGAATTCCAGCCGTGCCCACACAGGGACTGAAGTGGCGGAGAGGGTGAGATTCGAACTCACGGTGCCGGTGAAGACACGCCAGTTTTCAAGACTGGAGCAATAAACCGCTCTGCCACCTCTCCAATTAAATCATCTAGTTATAACGTTTATCTCTTCCGTTTTATTACTGCTGCCATGGAATTTTACCCGATTGCCGGCACTACGCGGGGGCCAGTCCGCCCCTCACAATAAGTCCTGAACCACAAACTTTTCCGCCTGGGGGCAGTCTTAACTTCAGGCAACGGATATGGCTGGGTCAATCGCCGCGCCAGGCTTCGCGCAGCATGTTGATTGTCAGGCATCAGCCCCCATGTCGACCATGTCCGCGTATTGCCGACTGATTCAGTTGATGGCCGCGAGAGTGCTAAAATGGTGCCTCGCATTTTTGGAGGATTATCTATGGCGACTTTTCCGAGCAACAACACGGTCTTTCGAGGCACCAGCATCGACAGCCGTGCGCAATTCATCACCCGCACCTACACGCATGTAGTCGGCGGCATCCTTGGCTTCATTCTGGTCGAGATGGGTTTGTTCGAATCCGGCCTGGCGGAGCAAGTGGCTCGGTTCATGCTCAGCTTCAACTGGTTCCTGATTT
>Ga0116229_10007268_pt1 | contig 17595 bp, 18 predicted proteins | sample S1TSphgellanicum_3_FD_87313 | JGI IMG/M metagenome (GOLD analysis project Ga0116229, IMG submission 87313) | Host-associated microbial communities from peat moss isolated from Minnesota, USA - S1T2_Fc - Sphagnum magellanicum MG | ecosystem: Host-associated > Plants > Peat moss > Unclassified... | reverse complement strand
GTGAGTCTTGTGTGTCCAAGTGCCCGTGGCAAGTCCCAACACCCAAGGGTGTCCCGAATGCTAAACTAACCTTTTGTGGTTGGTTTTTGGATGCAGATTCACACGAGCTAAACTAGTCCCTCTTCCTAGTCTAATCCCTGGGCTCCCAACTCGACCTTCTACCCCTTTTTAGAGTTGGAAGCCAGGAGCATGCCGCTAAGTCACAATTTTTGCAACTTGATTTTGTGAAACCCTCAAGTGGGTTTCGCCCCGTGACTTAGGAGCGCGTCACAGGTGTCGTTGAAACCAAGCTTTGCCAATGCCTTGAAGATGAATTCCCATTCAATTCTATCGAAAGCCTTCTGAAAATCTAGCAGGAGTAAAACAAGGTCATGATCGTTCTCTTCAGCCCATTCTAGGGCTTCTTGAGCCATGAAAGCGTTGTCAAGGATAGACCTACCCTCCACAAAACTGGTCTGATTGGGTCTGACTATTTGTGGGAGGGCAACTTGGACTCTTCCGGCGAGCATTTTCTCCAAGATTTTGTAAGTGCTGCCAAGGAGCGTGATCGGCCTCTAATTGCTTAACCTTGCGTGGTCGTCGAATTTAGGAATGAGCGTGATCAGGCCTTTATTGATGAAGGCCGAGGTTTCTCCCGCTTTGAGCATAGCTGTGAAGGCATTGAGAAGGTCCCACGCGACTTCTTGTGTGCATTCGTGGAAGAATTCCATGGGGACACCGTCATGTCCGAGCGCCTTTCCTTTAGGAAGGGCGTGGATGGCATCGTGAACTTCTGTTAACATGAAGTTTTTGGTCAAATTCGAGTTCGTGTCTCTTGTAACCTTGGTTGGGACGCTTAGCCAGCAGTGTTCTTGGGTTTCCATGGTGCTGGGAGTGCGAAAATCCAAGGTGTACAGGCGTGTGTAATAGTCAGTGATGTAGTGGGTGAGGTCACGTTGGCCCGTGACGGTCCCGAACTCGGTTTCTAGTTCTCTTAGTAGAACCTTCTTTTTTCCAATACGATGAAAATCAAAGAAGGCTTTGGAACATGTGTCACCATACCTAAGCCATTTGGCTGAAGAGAAATGTCGGTTGCACGCCGCGGAATCCTAGAAGACTTTCGCGAGCTTGCCCTGAGCATCGGAAAGGATGTTTCTCACCTCCACGTTAGACGGGTCTCTTTGCAACTGGATTTTCGCCAACTGTATTTTTTTGGCATGTGTCCTAACGCACGCTCCTTGAATGCGTTTTTTCTCTCTTGCGAGACGCGTGTTGCTATGCATGACTCTCCCGATTGTCGCCTCAAGCCATACCGACCAGTCTTGGTCATTTGACGGGCGTGATTGATCCCCGACCCATGCTTCCAACATCTCTTGCTTATTTTTTTCCTCGTTTAGCAAGGAGGTGTCGAAGAATCGCAGGGGGTTGTCAGGGGGGGGGGTGTTGTCCCCACACCGTGATGATTAGAGGCGAATGGTCTGATAGTTTCCTTACGGACATCGCGGTCTTGATTCTGCCTCCCCTTTCATCTATGTCTTGTGAGATCATGAATTTGTTGATTCACGACACGGCTGAATGTGTGCCTGATCTTCCGTTGTCAAAAGTGTATTCTTTTCTTGACATTTCTCGGAAACTATCGAGACGCCAAGCGTTAACCAGTCCGTAGTGAAATGTCATGTGGTGCCAGGAGGCTGCCTCTCTCTTGTGCATTTGTCTTTCGCCAGAGGTACCTTTACGGTCAGTTCTTCGAGATGGTTGAAGTCGCCTCCCACGATGATGTGATCGGAGGTGAATTCAGCTTGTGTTAGCTTACGCCAAAATGGGGCTTTGTTACTGGAGGAGCGTTGGGCGTAGACGTTGACGATGGTTAGGGACCTGTTGTCGGGAGATTGGAACGTGATGAATTGCGCTTGTCCTTCCATCAAGATTCCGTGTTCTTTGACGAGGGGGGCGATCGCCTTGTTGACCAGGATTGATGTGCCAGCACTAGTCCTTTGTGAACGACCCATTGGAATTCCTTCATTCCAAAAGGAGCTCCCTTTCCAATACTCGATTCCTCTGGCGGAATTCTGGATTCCTTCCTTCCCTAGATGATGCTCTTGAATGAGCAGGATTTGAGGAGGGGTGGAGAGTGAGGCCAGCTAGGCCTTTATTTCTTTCGGTTGGGGCGTATCACCCTCAAGCCCCTGACGTTGAGAGAGGCCATGGTTAGTGGTTTCTCAATCATAGGTAAGACAGTTCCAGGCAGCTGGGGGGCCGATCGATCCCGAGGTCTTGGTGATGTCGCTTGACAGGAGCTCTTGGTCATTGTCATTCGTTTCTTGCTTGGTGCGGGCGGGAGTGGTGTTGTCCGTCCGTGTGCCCACCAGCACTGAGATATCAAGTTTGGTGAAACGTTTCTTTCGTGCCGCCTGAGGGGAAGCTTGGATGCTCGCCGAACAATTATTGTTCTCTTGACGAGTCGAGTTCTCCGCTTCGACCTTCATCAACAAGATGTGCGCTGGGGCTGCGAATTTGACTTCATTGTTCATACCAAGTATGAGATCCAACGCTTTCCAATGCAAGTGTCACTTGTTCTAAATGCTCAGGGCGCTTGCTCCCGTGTCTATGTGAGCTAGGATACTACATTCCACTCCCCCCCTACTCGTCACCTTTTGCCAGCTCCATTCCAACTGGGGCTGGTCTTTGAGTGTTAACTTGTATCTAAGGATTTTCTCTTCTAGTTCAACTTCTAGACGTTATATAAGGTCTACCCTGGCTGAATTGTGTGACCATTCGGCTTCAGCCAGGCCCGTGATTCTAATGTTGAATGGGAGGCTCGGTTGGGCTTGGTTCTTGGAGTGCATAAGTGTCTCCTTCCGGGAGTTCTTCTCCCTGACCAAAACTGGCCACACTCTAGCCCTGAGGGGTTCGCGATTTGGTGGAATTGAGATGCCCAGGGAGGTGAAGAAAGAAGGGGGTACCTCGGAGTGTAGTTGTCCTCTCTTCCCTCCTGGCGTTGTCTCTTGTTACGGGGTGTGGGGGATTGGCTGTTGGGATTCTTGCCTGGGGGAGGCGAGTTTAAGAACGTGCCTCCTTCGCCCTTAGAAGGACCATCCATTGGTTGTGTCCTCTTGGAGCTTGTTTATTGTTTTTGCCCCTCAGTTCCCTTCGCCGGGGCTAGTGAAGGGGTCGGTGCTTGCTTCCAAGGCGAGTGCTTGTGGGCTGGCCAATCCCGATAGTCCAAAGCATAATTTGGCCTTTGGTGTAGAATCTCTTTCTGGGCGCCATTCAGCTCCCGCCTGGGTGTTGTTCTTGGCGTGGTTTGGAGACTTTGGAAGTTTAGCCATGTGTGTGTGTTGAGAAAGAAAGAAAAAAAGAGAGAACAATTGAAGGTATTACATGCACATTCATAGATACGACAACCCACTCATTCCAAGCTCCAGCAATCCGCAAAACAATTGACCCGGAATGGTACCTCATCAGACACTGAGGATATTAGAGATGTATTTAGGCCAAAATGGGATGTCAGGGAGAAAAAAACCTTCCCTAATGGTTGTGAATGTCTGCAATTTTTGGCCTGTAACCAGTAAATTATTGCGTGTATTTGGCTAGAGTGAACCAGCAGCCACAAGTGCACCAGTTCAGGATGAAGCTGTTCAAGCCAGGGATGAACCAAAAACATATTCTCTTCCCCTGCCCAGGGATTTTTCAGCCCTCTTTTCTGCCTCAAAATTTTCCCATCCTACTTACCTCCCTCACCTCATTTCCCACTCACTCCATCTCCAAAGCTTGGGAGAGCTCCTAAGCTTGAATAGCACAAAGTTTCGAGGAGATGTGAGACACAAGGCTTGAGGAAGGTGGAGAGGAGAAGGCAAGAGGAGCGTTTCATCCCAAATGTAGAAACAAGAAGAAAAAAGTAAGCTCCCTCCCTTCTCTACATTATTTTTCTTCTCTATGGTTTTTTTTCTCTCTATGTTTTTTTTTTCTTCTTCTTCTACTTCAAAAGAAGAAGATGCCATCATCTTCTTTTTTCATTTTTTTGTTTATGTTTGAAGCGAAAAAAGCAACAACACAAGCGTGTCATTGCTTTTTTTTTAATTTTTTTTTGTGTTGCGAACAAGGCAATGACAACAAGCTTGTTACCGTCCCAAAATTTTCCCCTCCTACCTACCTCCCTCCTACCTACCTACTTACCTCACTTCATTTCACGCTCACTCCATCATCAGAACTTAGGAGAACTTGAATCAGGAGGGCAGAAGAGGGAGGGCAAAACTAAGAGCTAGAAGTGGGAAGGCAAAAGTGGCAGCTAGGAGAAAGTGCTTGAAACAAAAGGGCAAAAGCAGGAACCAAAAATGAAAAGGCAAAATGGGAGCTTTAAGGTAAGTTCTTTCCTTACTCTTGGTTTTTTTTGTTGTTTTCTTACATGTTTTGTCTACTCTATGTTTAAGAAGAAGAAGATGACGACAATGTGCCATCGTCTTCTTCTATGGTGTTGTAGCGAAAAAGACAATAATACCTTATTATCGTCGCCTTCTTCTCTATGTTTGAGAAGAAGAAGATGATGGCATCGTTTTCTTCTATGATGATATTATAACAAAGAAAGCTACGACAACACGCTATTATCGCCTTCTTCGTTGTGTCTGAAAAGAAAACAACGACGATGGCGCAACAACGCATTGTCGCCTTTTTCTCTGGTGGTGTTGAAATGAAGAAAGCAATGGCAACTTATTGTCTTTTTCTATGTGTTAAAGAAGAAGAAGATAATGGCAATGCATCATCATCTTCTTCAATGGTGTTGTTGCAATAAAGAAGGTGACGACCACCTTCTTTTCTTTTTAAAAAGAAGAAGAAAACGATGCAATAACGCATCGTTGTCTTCTTTTGTGGTGGTGTTCTAACGAAAAAGGTGACGACAACTTGCTACAATTGCCTTCTTCTTTAATGGTGTTACAACAAAGAAAGCAACGACAACTTGCTATTATACCGTTCTTCTCTATGTTAGAGAAGAAGAAAACGATGACAATGTGTTGTCATCTTCTTTTGTGGTAATGTTGCAATGACAAAAACGACAATAACTTGTTACCTTCACCTTCTTCTCTGTTTGAACAAAAAAAAAAAAAACAATGGTGCGACAACTTTCATCACCTTCTTTGATGGCTTTGTTGCAAAAAATGGTGATAGCGATTATTGTTGCCTTTTTCAGTGGTTTTGCTATGAAGAAGGTGACAACAACAATGTCATCGCCTTCTTCTATGGTGGTGGTGCTATGAAGAACCGCCTTCTTTCTTTTTATTCTTTCTTTTCTTTTATGGTCATTTTGGTCCAATTCATTAAAATTAACAATTAACAATGAAATGGTGGTTTTTTTGAATGTTGAAAGTTGTAATGGCTAAAGGAAGGAGATTGAAAAAAGGTGGTGGTGATTTGGAAGCTCAAAAGCAAAATGTTGCTTCATCATATTCAACAACTAGGAAGCAAAATATTGATGCATTACAAGCGGGACTTGGGGAGCAAAAAATGTTGCTCCATCGTAATCAAAACCTGGGGAACAAAATGTTGTTTCATCAAAATCGAGAATTGATGAATCAAACAATCTATGTGGCTTAGAATTGACAATAGTGACAGTCTAAAATTCAAATGATGATATCATTCCTAATACAGATTGGGAATTTTGATTGAAAAATGTTGGGTTAAATTGTTTTGGAATTTACACACATTACATTTTTTTTAAAAAAATTGTATAATTTTTTAAAAGTTTAATTATATCCGCACCTTCCATCATTTGATGGAAGGTGTGGGATTTTTTTCTCAATTTTTTTTGCAATACTTAAAAGTAGTTAAAGTTTGTAATAGTTACATTTGATTATGTGATTTTATGTTTTGCAATACTTGCATTCTATTTTTTGAACTTTTTATGTGTAAGGTTTTAGGGTTAGGATTTTTTATTATAAAATAATGAATTTTTAAAATATATTTCTTGGATTAGGTCCAAAGCTTGAAACCGACTAAGCCTTTCAACCACTAACACCCCCTTGTCCACTTAATATGGTTCAGAAGGATAAAGAATGGATGAAAGTTGAATTGAAATGGAAGTGTAAAGTTGGCATTTGCATTGTCACATATTGTGCCAAATGATTATTGACCAAACATTTGAAGGAGGTGCATGGCTTGATGGTAGAAAAGGCCAAACCTGGGAAACCTTCAACTTGTGAAGGAGGTGCTCGACATCAAGACCATGCTAAAATGAACGTTCGCATCTTGGGAAATGCCATGGCCATGCAAGGGCGGAATGATCAAAAGGTTGTTAGTTGTGCTCGTGCCAAAGCCTAATGCAAGTGGGATAAATTGATAATTTTTGCAAAACAATGTCCACCATTACTAAAACCAACTTTGGTCAAATTAACTTCAAGTCAATTGTTGCAAGTGTTGGGTCTTATGCCTAGGGCGTGGGAAACGTGCCTCGAAATGCAACATCACGGATGGAAAAGGATGAAAATTTACAAGAGATGATTCGATCCACCTATTCTACATATGCACAACGATTAAAGATGGCATGGGATGTTAAAAATTAGGATCAATAGTCCATTAAAGCAAATCGAATACAAGAATTAATAAATGTATTAAATTTCCATGAATCTATAATGATTCATGGACGGTAAGAAAAAATTAATAATCAATGTTTTTTCAAAAAATAATTTTGTTTCATCTGAGGTGTGTTAAAGTTTAATTTGGTGATTTTTAGGTGTTTATAAGATTCAAGGCACAACAAAGGAAAGGTTTGTTACAAATGTAATTTAGGTTGAAATGCAACGTCGCCATCTATACATTGTTCGTCATGCAACAAGGGCTGCAAATGCAATAATTGTTTACTCAAATAAACAGGGGATTGTAAATAATGATATGGTTTAAGGTTTTTAATTTATATAGTTAACTAGGTTTTTTCAGCCCTTTCATTTTTTAGACTACTCAATTTTTGAACTTTGGTCCTTTAATATATTATAGAGAACCTTTTTTTTATTGGGTTTTTTAACATTTTTTGATCCACCCATATTTGTACATTTTTTATCAATATAATATTTCCTTTAGTCACACTTGTTTAATAGGTATATGGTTAATTATATATGTCTTCTTTTTCATAATCTTCTTAGTACTTTAAATGTAAGAATCAAAACTTAAATAGGCCCATATGAATAGGTAACATTAATTTATCTAGGGTTTATAAAGATCGAAATGAACATTGTGCAATACTCACATCCTTTCTATTATAATTTTCATAAGTCCATTTCAAATAAACAATACCCACATATAGGTCTCGTAAATAATTATTAATTTTTTTATATCCATTACAATACTCGCATATAGGTCTCGTAAATAATTGTTGGTTTTTTTCATCCATTGCAATACCTGCATATAAGTTTAATAGTTGATTTTTTTAACATCTATTATAATACCCACATATAAATCCATAAATAGTTACTGATTTTTAACATTTTTTGCAATACTTACATATAGGTTTCCATTATAATATTTACGGGATTCATATGACATAATAATCTAATTTAATTATCAACAAATAATGTCATAGTTAAGGAATTACTAAAAAAATATTTTAGATAATGTAAATGATTAATTATTACATTTAAAAAATCATTTATTCTTAATATTAAGTAATTGATTATTTGGTTGAACCTTAATTGTTTAGATATAAAAATCAAATCAATAATTTGATATTTAATTTACTATCTTAAAAAAAAATTATGTTGATAAGTTATTCAAATCATTATTTTAAATAATTATTCATGATAATTAATTGTCGTAAACGTAATTTAGTTATATAAAAAACATATTTTGGGTACCCAAATTATTTATTTTGAAGCAACCTTACATGTGGATATTGCATTTAGGGTTTATTCTTCACCTTAGATTGTCTAAATCACCTATGCATTATTTCAAAATGAACTTACATGTAAGTATTGCAAATAGGTTTTGGTTTTCATTGAAAGGCCACCCAAATTATATATCGGTTATTTTGAAATGACCCTACATGTGGGTATTGCATTTAGGGTTAGGTCTGCACCTTAGGTTACCTAAATCACCTAAGGGTTATATTGAAATGAACTTGAATATGGGTATTGCATTTAGGGTTAAGTATTCATGTAATTTTGCAATACATGCACATGTATTTAGTTTCACCACCTAGAAATTTGGCATTAATTTCTTGAATAATTAAATAAAATTTGTAACAAAACATAAAAGAAGGTATGTCTTTTACCATTTGGTAATGTTTCCAAGTTAAGTTCTTTTATTTTCTTTAAAAATATATAAAAATGACATTGCATTATTTTACATATGTTCAAGCCCTAAAAATTCCGCCCAAAATGCACCCTAGATTTATTTTAATTATTATAGACTTGTAAAAAAATGTTAATTAATTTATGTCCCAAACTCTAAACTTAAACCATAATTTTAACATTAAGTAATAAATTTTACATTAAACTTTAACCCCTTGTATCATCAATATGACCAAATTTACATTATGTTCATTTTTATATACTAGTGTGAACCTGGTGCATAATCCACCCATCGAGTAATAACTGTCACAGAAAAAAAAACAAAGGTCCGGGCAGTTTAACTGTTACAGAAAACAAAACCCATCAAAAAAATAAAAACAGAAAAACAAAGGTCCGAGCAGTGCTTGGAAACTGCCCGGACAGACAGACAGACAGACAGACCTATAGATTTAATATATAAGATGTTAAATCATATTATAAGGTGAATAAATAATTTTGGAAACATGAATTTCATGATGTATTAGTAGGGAATCAAATATTTTTAAAATATTTTTTATGTTTCGTGGTTAATGAATTATCACAATTTGATACGGGTATTGCATTTAAACAAAAGTGGGTTAGGAAATATTAAGTTTTAACAACTATGGAACATATGGAAATAAAGGAGATTCATAATTATGTTATAGATTTAAACAAGTGATAAGATCAAAAACCAATACAATGAACAAAGTTTAGAGTATAAACCTTAAACCTTGATATATATGAACCAAATTCCTAAACATTAAATCATAAGGCATAACCTTAAAAATCCAAATGATATTTTGCCATAAACCCTATTACAACCCTAACTATACAAACCCTAACAAAAAAAAATCCTAGTTATATATGCCTTAAACCCAAAAAATTACACAAAAAATATATATAATATAAATTATATAATGCAAAAACAAATTAAAATAGGAAAAAAATTAGAAACCAAAATTTTCAACTTTTAAACTACAAAGATTTATTAACTAAAAAAAACCTTAATTATAAAAAAAAATCCAATAAATTTTGTAAAAAACCAAAAGAAAAGATGTCTCTTACCCTTGTGTGATCTAATTTTTTCCACTCTTTTTGAAAAATACATAGAATGAAATTGTATTATTTCACATATGTCTAAACCTTAAAATCCCCCCCCCCCCTTAAATTTAACTTAGTTTAGGTTAATTACTATAGATGTGAAAAATTTGCTAACTAATTTATGTGTCCCAACCTTAAACTTAAACCATAATCCAATAATACATACTTATAATAATTACATGAAAAGATGTATTGTAATGTTCATTCCATTAATAAATTAGATAGACAAAATTTAATAAAATATGCATTAACTAAACCAAAATGGCTACAATTATGACATTGTTTCCACTATAAATTGTTTGTAATACCTACATATGAGGACCTATGTTCATCATCCATGAACTAAGGCAAACCTTAATAAATTAATAGGTAGGATTGGGGGGTTGGGGGGTTGGGAAAAGTGAGTAGGTAATTAGTTAGGTATTTGGCTATGTAAAAAGCATAGGTAGGTAGGTGAACATAGTGGTAGGTAGGAAGGTGGGTGCATAGGTAGGTTAGTAGGTATATAAGTAGGTAGTTGGGTTAGTAGGCAAGTTAGTAAATAGAAAGGAAGTTCAAGGAGCAAGGTTAATAGGTTATTAGAATAGGTAGGCCTGTAAGTAGGCAAGTTAGTAGGTAGGAAAAAAGTTACACTAGCAAGGTAAGTTAGGTAGATAGGCAAGTTAGTATGTAGGAAACAAGTTATTTTATTAAGGTGATTAGGTTTGTAAAATTTATGTGAATAGGGTGGTTGTATGTATAGGGTTGCTAAATAGTAATGTAGCTAAGTCAGTAGGGTAAGTAGTTAGTACAATGGTTAGGTCAGTAGGGAAGTTAAATCAATAAGGTATGTAATTAATAAGGTAGTTGGTCAAGTGGGTAGGTAGTTAGTATAGTAATTAAGTCAATAAAATAACTAGTTATCAAAGCAATTATGTCAATAGGGGATAATTAGTAAAGTACCAAGGTTGGTACAATACTTATGAAGGTAGGAAGGTGAATAGGATAACTATGTGTGAGGTCAGGTTTAGGGAAAAAGCAACCAAGAACAAACCAAAAAAAAGGTACAATGGTTAGTAGCAAAAAGAAATGGACTATGATGAACCCCATTTGACAACGAATGAAAAAACACAACCCATCCAATCAACAAAATGGCCAATTAATTAGTACATTGTTGGCTACTAGTTCACTCAAGCCCATGTATGTCTCTGCCATTATAGGCTTGAAAACTATTATTTCTTTTTGAAGTCCCATCCTCCTCCCTATAGGCTCCTTCGTCCATGTCTTTCGTTATCGGCCTCTTATTGTTGCACTAGAAGGGTCACAAACATGATGGATATGCAACTAGGCCCAGCCAAGAAAAGTGGCTACAACAACCATGGAAAGGCCCACTGGTTGTGGAGATTTTGCTCCCCACATGAGCAGCCAAGGGTTGCAACCCAACCACAACCTACCAAAAGAGAAAAAAAAACCCATGTAGAGCCCCAAAAATTTTATTTAGTGAACGGGTTCAGGGTTCATTCTTGTGCACATGTCAAATTGACTAATTTTTAACCAAAGAAGGTACGAACAGGGACATTTCTCAAATCATTTTCAAGTGCACAACAATGGAAAATTTTTCTTTCACCTAACTTCTTATGGGCTCTCCACCTTCATCTACCAATGTTATGGTCCCACATGTTTCACATGTGTTTTTTGCATTTGATCCTTCACATTCACTTAGTGTTGTGTCTAGTATCTCACGTTCAAAAAAGTTCAAGAAAGCTACTAACAAGGGTTGTGATTGGAGTGAGGATGCAACTATTTTTTTGTTATAGTGCTTTGAGGAAATAAATTTGGTTATTGGCAAGGGCTACCTCAAGCAAGCTCATTGGCAAGAAATTGTAACAAAATTGGCCAAGACATTTCCACATGAGCTAGTGTAGAATCATGCCCAAGTCAAAGACAAGTGGGAGAAGCTCACGAAAAAATATATTACCAAAAAATAAACAAGAGTCACTATAATTGTTCCTTTATAATGGTCTTGGTTTGATTACATAGATCAAATTTTTACAGGCATTGTAAAGGCAGATGGTTTACTGGGGGGGAAGATATGGGGATACCAACAGGAAATTCCCATCAAAGTATTGAAAAAACTGACCATCACATTGAACTAGAGTGTGAAGAAATTCCACCACCAAGTGACATGTCTTCTCCTATTCACACAACACTAGTGTTTATTGATGGAATGCATGTAGACGCATTCCCACCTCATCCTTGCACTCGTGCTTGCCATCAACAAGGTGTTGATGGTAAACATGTTTCAAATAAATGTTGTAGAAATTCTGGAGGTGCAAATAACCTTGCTATAACATTATCAAGCTTTGCAGAATCTTCAAATAAAATTAAAATTCTTAAGCTTGAAACACAAAAAGAAGCAATTAAATGAGCTAATAAGCTTGTAGAAAAGTTTTTAGATGCGTAAGTTCAAATTGTAACTATTTTTGCTAATGCTTTAAAACCAAGAGCTATTAGGGAGGCATGTTAGGGAATCAGGTTTCATGTGTGTGTTTTCCAACAAAGCATGCAACATTGTACTTCAAGTTTTGTATGAAATAAAATAAATTTTTATTTCCAAATGGGTTCAACAAACATGAAGCATTGTATGATATGTAATGTTACAAGTAATAAAAGAAATGTTAAGCTAATGGGTTACGTTCTAACCATGATGCAAATAGAGCATTACCACCACTTCACCGGCCTCCTTTGTTGCATCCCCTTCTTTATAAACAAGAACATGTTGGACATGAAATCCCCCCAAGGAATCCCCTTTTTGACATACATCTCACACCACTACTTTAGGCATGTCTATCAATTGGCAAAAATTGTGAAGAACACAACAAGCCATGATAATTTTCCCACCTTTATCAACTTTGCGGTTGAGATTTTTCAAAATACAACGCCATCGTTTTTCAAATTTCCAAAACCATTCTCAATGAGCACATGACCATGATTCACTAAATTGTCAAACTGCACCTTATTGGGGTCACATCTATTTTTGAAATTTTTCATCAAATATGTTCACAATTGGTATGTTGCATCACCTAGCAAGAAAAAATATATTTGCACTCCATCAACATCAACTACAAGCTTTGTCAAAATTTTCCAAAACTAAGTTCCATATACAAACTATTTAATTTGAATAAATCACCATTAGTAACTCCTCTAGGTTGTGATGCAGAAACATTCTATAAAATTTTATCACAATCACATACCCCTTGTAGGACAATGCTATTTTTTCAATTATAAAAGTCTATAGTAAATGCAATGACTTTCCTATTTAGCTTTTCAAACAAAGGGATGTGAGTTTTGTCTATAACACTTGCAATGTTCTACAATTTAGAAATATTTTTAAAAATTTCTATGCTTCAATGCAATTGACTTGTGCTTGGAGTGTGGATATAAATGTCAAACAATTTGTCATGATTAACAAGTTATGTATTTACGAATTGTTGATGCTCCAACGTTGTACAAATCTACCATCCATTCAACAAAATTCCCATGGGCTAATTTGTACAACACAATCTTCACAACTTTTGAATTTGGTAAGGGTGTTTGCACAAGCATTTCAACATTTGACTTTAAAAACTAGTGCAATCGTTCCAAAAAAAAATTGAAAAACCAAAAATGTCATTATGTAAACTTGCAAATATTTTTTATCCAACATTTGTGGTGTAGTGTGCCAAATATTCCTTTCAACAATGTCGAAATGTGTTTGTTATAACCCTTGGTTATTTCCACCACATCTTTTGAAAACACAGTTCTCAATAAGAAAGGAAAAAAAAAAACAAAGGAAAAAACCTTTGCATCAATGAAGGTTCTGATGGAAAAATATTTGTGCCCTTTGCATTCTGAAAGCATTATAAATTAAACAAAATAAATAAAACCAAAGACAAATTATAAATGCATTGTTGTAGTGATCCATGTTGTTGAACAACTATAAATTTTAAAAATCAAAACTATGTTTCATCAAGTTATGTCTCAAGGCATGGCAAAATTCCCAAGTCTCTTCCTTAAAAAAAGGAGAGAGACATAGTAAAAAAAAATTACTTAAGTTGTTAAAGTAAATTATGGTTCCTTTTAGAAGTCCAAATAAATGCAAGTTAAAAATGATTGGGTTATCCAATTTTTTTAATAACCCCTTAATAAAAAGATGTGTGGAAGGAGGTTAAAAAATGATCCCTTCCACAAAAACGTGGAAAGCCCCCCCTCCAAAATGAATCTAAAAAAAAAAAGTGTGGAAGGAGGGGCCCCATGGGGCTTGGTTGATAACCATGTGTGTTGGCTTTGGCTATGCAACCAGGTTCATTTTCTCCACATCAATGGCTATGGGTTGCACAACCATTTTATTTTTTAGTCATGTGCGTAGCCCAAGAATAGACAACAACCTTGTTGTAACTTTGCGTAGTTACTTTCATTATGGCCCAAAATTTACATACATTTATTTACAATTTTGTATTTTCTAAATCTTAAATTTGGGTTTTTCTAATAATTTTGTGTGTGATGTAGCCAAAGTTGGCTTTCACACAAGAATAATTAGCCAAATTTGGCTACAAGTCAGAAAGGAGAAAAAACAAATTTAAGAATCCTATTATATTTGGTGATGGGTTTGAAACATATTGTGTAAATTTGGAAAATTCAAATAAAATACCCCTTTAAATTTGGGGCCATTTTGGCGCATTTTTTTTTCACAAAAATCCTTTGTATGAGCCACATTAGTTTTTTTATAATTTTTTTTTGCCAAGTAGCAAAAATTTGCCAACAAAAAAACCAATTCCCTGAATATTATAAAATCCTATTCAAATTTAGTGAAAAAATAAATTGGATATTTCCTTTAACTTTCATAAACATGAATGAATTTTTTTTGGTGTGGGGATGCATGTTGTCAATGAAAAGTAATTACTTCTATTTTGGCATCAAATATCATTGTTTGATCATTAATCAGTTTTAAAACAATAAAATGGAATCAATGAAATGAACATTTTAGCATTACTATAAAATGTGGGTGTAGTTCACCAATCCTCATTCACTAAACTAGTGAATTCATTGCTTCTTCACTGGTCCCCCGTTCACTATAACTAGTGAATTCACTCAACATCTAGTGAAATCACTTGATGTACAAGGACACCTTTTGTTGTAGTGTAGTCACAAACAATAATTAAATATGTAAATGTCTAGATCTTTAAACTTCTAAAGGTGTCTCTTGTTTTGACTTCCTCTTTTCAAAATTTTATTTTTCTTCAAAAAACCATTTAAACCTTGTGTTGTAATATAATGTGTAATGATAATAACCATTTTGATGTTTTGATTCATTGAACAAGCACTCTAATACAAGGAAGGGGATGATAGTGACACCTAAACATGTTGTGGGTGATTATCATCTAAACTTTAATTATGCCCATACGAAGAATGAGAATATTTATGGGCTTAATAGGAAGGACACCATTGGAAAGCAAGTGTAAACTGGAAGTCAAATTGAAAAAAAATTAAAAATAAGCGCAATTCATTGGAATTTGGCATTTTCTTTGTTTGGGGTCTTCAATGATCAATTTTAAGATCCTTCAAGGTTTGTTTTCATTTCAAAATGTGTGAAATGCACCAACAATGCATTGATGATTTGATCTTTAGGTTGGGCTATGGATCATGTAATGCAAGAGGTGGTGTTGAGGGCCACCAAAATGATCATTCCCTTTGATGATTTCTAATTTAAATGAGTTTAATATATCCCTAGTCTTCTTGTGGATGCAGTGCATTGGTTGTTTATGGTGGTGACTTTTGCTAATGCTCAACATGCAATACATATATCAACATGAATATGCCGCAATTGTTTTTTCCTTTTTTCAAGTTACTAACTTATTTATTTTGTTAAGTTCACCTTCCATTGTGATGGGTACAAGTTGTGGTTCAACTTTCCTATAAGGCATTTGAATTAGAATAACAAACATTCAATGTTCATTTAATTCCTTTCTATGTTTAAATCTAATTTACAATTACTTGCACTTACACATGAACACCAAAGAGTTGTCACTTGCATTTTCAATTAGATGTAAATAGTTGCATAATATAAATAACAAGGCATACTTTTATATTCTCAACCTACATATGTGGAAAGGGAAGTTGCAACCTCATGACAAGGGTGTTTGCCACTTGGATATCCAATTTATTAATGAAAGAAAAATGAAAAGAAAAACATTGGTTGAGACTTGTTTGTCCCCAATAGCAAACAATCTACACTTGAATGTGTTATAAATTTACAAAGGATGTGGAAACAATGAAAAAAATGCTTCATTAAAATATTCCAAGGGAAATTTCACATATTTGAGTCATTTGTAGTATGTACAATATTAGGCATTATACATGTAGTGGGAATGGTTGACTATTTGTGGCTCATGTTTGGCAAATACATGAGCCACAAATGGTTGACCATTTGTAATGAAAATGAAATTTCTTTCACATATGGGCATAATTATTTGTTATAATTTGTGGAGAAATTAATATTTATGTCATTAATGAAAAACAATATTAGAACATACATTGTTTATGTATATTTCATTAAAAACATTTTTAACAATGATAATATTATTGACAACACACTTTATGCTTATATAATCATACAATAATGAAGATTGTTGTGCATTTGTTGGTCATATATATTTTATTATTAGCAATTGCAACCATTAATTGGATTAACCAAAAAACTCCACATATGTTTTATCTTATATCTAAACTAAGTACATAGTTACATCTAATGCTACAAGTTAAATGATGTCTTTTCCATTTTGCTTCATTAGCATTGATCCTCCATAGAGGAAAAATGTAATAGCCATACAATATGACTAAAACCAAGGTTGTATGCCTTATTTTAAATCTCAATTGTTCATGTTCACAAAAAAAATATTAAGATTTGTCATTTGATGTAATGAAAATTTGAAAAAACTTTTAGTTTTTTGTATTATAGCACAAATAACGTCAAATATTTATTATCAAAGTATTCATGACAAACATAATGAAAATCATCAGATATTGATGGGAATAGAAAATGTATAACATTCTTGACTAGGAGAATTGGGAATAAACTCATTAGCAGATTAATGCTGCTAATAAACTAATCTTAGTGACATGTTGAAATCTTGACATGTAAGAAAAATTATATTCACATTTTTAATGCAACCTTTCATTGTCTAGATACTTAAATTTTGAAGTGTAAAAATTGTTATTTTTTGCTCTTGAAACCTTGAACAAACATTTCATTAAATTGAAACCAACATTGCTTAATATTTGAAATTTTTCAACTTACCCAAGTTATCCAATCATTACATTTATTTATTATCAAGATGGAAATCATTATGGTGACACATACTTGGTCATGTTAATGACATCTTAGGGATGTGAATTATAAATGTAACAACATCACTATTTTGAATTTTTTTACATAATAAAGTTATCAATAAAGTCCTTCCAAAAGGGCATTGAAACTCCCAATTTTTTTGAAATCAAGAGTAAATATAGAACAAGGCACAAAATTTAAACAAAAGAAATGGGCCATCAAACCCAATTTTCAACTAAAACTTGTGGTCAAACAAGTTTGGTATTGAGTTGATGCACATTGATTTTTTTCATGCTAGCAAAAAAACATTGTTGTAATTTGTGCGTGTTTAGTAGTTTCAAGTGTTTGTTCATGTGTGTGTCTAATGTGAAAAGGGATCAAAAGGAGAAGAGAAAAAGCTTGAGTGTTGAAAATGAAAGATGTTTGGAAAGAGTCAAGAGAGGGTGTTGAGGATTGTGGAGAGGGAATTAGAAAAATGTAATTTCCTTTTATATAGGTGGGAGGGAATTTCACAAATGAAATCCACACTTCCCAAGGTTATTAAATTCATGATGACGTTCAAGGTTTTTAATATTTGATAATAATTGTCAAGCATAATACTTGAAAGGCTCTCTTACAAGTTGGAAGATTTCTTTCCACTTTGTAGACTAGGCCTCTTGACCTTTTTTTTTCCCTCTTTCCAACGTTTCTTCTTATTTCAAAAATTTATATGTCCTTTAATAAAATCTTCATCCAATGTAGTGCAACCTGCTAGAAAAAAAAAGGTTGAGCTTAGAAAACAATTGGTAGTGGTGAAGAGGGGATACATAGACAAAAAATATTTGAAAAGAAAAGATAAAACCCCCCCCCCCCCCCCCCCCCCCCCCCAAAAGGAGG
>Ga0116229_10007266_pt1 | contig 17596 bp, 8 predicted proteins | sample S1TSphgellanicum_3_FD_87313 | JGI IMG/M metagenome (GOLD analysis project Ga0116229, IMG submission 87313) | Host-associated microbial communities from peat moss isolated from Minnesota, USA - S1T2_Fc - Sphagnum magellanicum MG | ecosystem: Host-associated > Plants > Peat moss > Unclassified... | reverse complement strand
TGAAAGCGAATCCGGACACCATCCATATCCCGATCATCCTGATTGCGGAAACCAACAATGCTGAAGCACGCATCGAGGGCCTGAGCGACGGCCTGGAAGAAGTGCTGGCAATGCCCGTCGATCCGCAGGAGTTCCTCCTCAAGGCTCGCAATCTGTTGCTGGCAAGAGCGCGCGCGGACGATGCGTTACAGCAAGTCCTGTCGCTGAAAAAACAGCTTCACGAACGCACCGAGAGCCTTGAACAAATGCGTGCCGCGATCGACACGCCAGGCGATGCCATCATCTGGGTAAGCCGGGCCACGATGCGTATCGTCGAAGCCAATCCAACGGCATGTTCAATGTTCGGCTATACGCACGATGAACTCATCGAGCTTTGCCCATCAAGGATCTTTGGCCTGGGCTTAAGGCAGATCAAGCGCGATTTCGATAATGCAATTGCCGGCACCGAACGCAGGCAAATTCGGCAGGCTGAATTCACGCGAAAGGATAACTCGCGAGTCGCCATCGAGATGCATCGCTACGCCCAGAACCTGCAGGGCAACTGGACGATTGCAACCGTGGCGCGGGACATCTCCAAGCGCAGAGGGGTTGAAGAGCGGCTCTATCAGCTCGCCTACTATGACACGCTGACCGGGCTTCCCAACCGCATACTCTTCTACAACACGCTCGAGCGTACCCTGATCCGAACAGAGGGCAGCGGTCTGCTCGTTGCGCTCCTCTTTATCGACCTCGACTATTTCAAGACGGTCAATGACAAACTGGGTCACGCAATGGGCGACCTTGTTCTGGCCGAGGTTGGCGCACGCCTGAAGGCAAGCGTAAGCCAGGCTGATGCGGTCGGTCGGCTAGGAGGCGATGAATTTGCCATGATGCTGCTGTCGACCGACAGCAAGCGCGCAATGATTGCCGCCATCGAGCTCCAGGGCGTGCTTGGGCTGCCGTTTCTCATCGACGGGCATGAACTCCTGATTACGGTCAGCATCGGCGTGACTTTTCACCGGGAAGGACGCTACGACTCAGACACGCTGATCAAGTATGCGGACGCTGCGATGTATCGGGCGAAACAGGAAGGCCGCGACAGGATTCGCCTCTTTACGAGTCAGATGAACGACGAAATGCAGGCCGATGAGGACCTCGAGCAGGCCTTGCACCTGGCCATACAGAACGAGGAATTCGAGGTCCACTACCAACCCCAGTTCAATTCCGCCACGAAGCGCCTGTCGGGCTTCGAGGCCTTGCTGCGATGGAACCGACCCGGTCGAGGATTGCTCTCGCCGGATTCGTTCATCGGTATTTTGGAGTCAAGTGGACTGATCCTGCAGGTGGGACGCTGGGTGCTGGAAACCGTCTGCGAGGACATACGAATATGGATCAAGTCTGGAGCAAAGCCTGTTTGTGTCGCGGTCAATGTGTCGGGACGTCAGTGGAATGAAACCAACGTCGAGGCGAGTGTCGTCAAGGCACTCGAAGCCTCGCTGATTCCCCCGGAGTTGCTCGAGCTCGAACTCACCGAGAGCGCCCTGATGGCAGACACCGAGCACACCACCAGCAGCATCAGGAACTTGCGCAAGCTCGGGGTGAGAACGTCGATTGATGACTTCGGCACCGGCTACTCGAGCCTGTCATATCTGCGCGTCTTCGCAGTCGACAGGCTGAAGATCGACAATTCCTTTATCCGAAGAATCGGCATGCATCGCGATGATGACGCCCTCGTGCGCGCCATCATAAGAATAGCGCACAGCCTGAACCTTGAAGTTGTTGCCGAAGGCGTGGAGACCGAGCCGCAGCAGGCTTTTCTCGCGCGCCACCGCTGCGACCACCTCCAGGGCTACCTCTTGAGCCTGCCCCTGCAACGTAGCAACGCGCGGGCTTTGCTCGTCCTTGCGCAAAGCACGCGACCGGCGCAAGAGGCTCAAACCAGTGACATGCGTGCGGGCAAGTCGATTGCCGAGGGACGCAACCCCCATATCGCTTCAGACGACGGCAGCAGCACTCCGCAGGAAACGCTCTATCTGGTGCAAAACCGGTAGGACATTGCCGCATCGGCCGGCCTCCTTTGGCCGCGCACATGGCCCACCGCCCACGACACACGACACACGACACACGACACACGACACACGACACACGACACACGACATGGACTCAAGAACCTACAAGCCAAATCCCTGCGCTCCCGACACGCCCCCTGGCAATGCGTTGACCAGGTATCGAAGCGCCAGACGGCAGATGCGCAGTGGTTCCATGTTTCAGCGGCGACCGGTCTTCGATGACGACTCGCATTTTTGCCGCCCATGCGCTCGATGGCGGCTTGGCTTGGGCGCTTGCCGTTCGAAATCTGCGGCGACGGAATTCCCCCAAGGCTCAGCCAGACATCTCCCGCACTGATGCGATTCGCCACCGATGTGCTACGAGCTCTGGTTCAGGCCCGGCGGTCTGCCGTTCTCAAGCTATGACATCGCGACTTTCTCAGCTGGATCGAGCAGGGGAGCAACTGCTTCTTAGCAACCCGGCCAGACGATCCGAAAATCCTGACTCACCGCCCGCTTATATCGCATTACTGGATCGGAACGGAATCGTGGTTTCGGTCAACGAACCCTGGCGCGCCTTTGGGCGCAGCAGCGGATTTTGTGGATCGGACTTTTGCATTGGGATCAACTATATCGAAACCTGCCTGCAGTCGGGCGGCAATCGTCCTGGCGAGGCCAAGGCCGTGGCGGCCGGGATCGCGTCGGTACTTGAGGGGCGGTCAGACAGATTCTCGCTCGAGTACCCGTGTCATTCGCCAACCGAGCAATGCTGGTTTCAAACGACAGCGACGCCGCTGACCGGACAGGCGACAGGTGGCATCGTCGTGATGCACTTCGATATCACCGAAAAAATACGCGCTCAGGAGGCCGAGCATCGTTTCGTCGCTGCGATCAACTCGATCGACGACGCGATCACCCTGGTGAGTCGCAACACCCTTCGGTTTGTCCAGTTCAATGCAGCTACGTCGACGCTCGTCGGATACGCGACGGCGGAATTATTCGAACGCGGGCCCGCCAAAATGGCCGCGTTTTCGGAGGACGAACTTGCTCGTCTTTATGACGACATCATTGCAAGTCCGACCCGATCGGACCGTCGCACGAGGCGGCTGACCAGAAAGGATGGCACAGTTGTTGAGGTCGAAGTCCGTAGCAAGGCGCGACGCTTTCAGGACGACTGGGTCATCACCAGCGTGTTTCGTGATATCACGGAACGCAAATTGGGCGAACAACGCTTGATCGAGAGCGAGCGGCGATTCTCGGAGATGCTTGGCACGATTGAGCTGATTTCGCTCATGGTGGATTGCGAAGCGCGCATTACCTATTGCAATCCCTACCTCCTGACGCTTAGCGGTCACCGTGCCGAAGACATCATCGGTCACGACTGGTTCGAGGTTCTCGGAGCGCCTGAATCGGGCGATCCGCCGACTCGCCGCTTCTCGCGGATCCTTGCGGGTGACCCCGCGGCGATGCATGGCGAAAGCGAGATTCTGCTCGCCTCTGGAGAACGCCGGCTGATTCGCTGGAACCATACCCTTCTTCGCTCGGAGCTTGGGGATGTTATCGGCACTGCAAGTATCGGCGAGGACATTACCGAGAGCAGGCATGCCGAAGCGAAGATTGTCTTTCTTAACCGGGTGAAGGCGGTGGTGAGTGCGATCAATCAACTGATCGTCCACGTAAAAGACCGGCAGCAACTGTTCGAGGGGGCGTGTCAGACGGCAATCAAGGAAGCGGGCTTTCGCATGGCGATTGTAGGTATCGTTGACGAAGATGCCCAGAAAATCTTCCCGGTTGCATCCGCGGGCGAAACTGAGGCAGTAAGGGAGGCGCTGCTTGGCACGCTAACCACGGGAGAGCTTGACAGCAAGTCGATGGTGGCACGCGCGATCCGCACAAAAGAGCCGGTCATGTCTGCCTATTCGCAGGCCGATCCGGAAGTTTCCTTCGCAACCCGCTATACCGAATTGCAGGTCGGCTCGAAGGTCATTTTGCCTCTGGTGGTTGGCGACACTGCTGTCGGGGCGTTCGCGTTGTACGCCAGGGAGGCAAATTTCTTCCAGAAGGAGGAAATGAGCTTGCTGCTGGAACTGGCGGCGAACATCGCGTTTGCCATCGATGTCATCGACCGAAAGAAGCGGCTCGCCCGGTTATCACGAACGCGCGCGGTATCAACCGAGATCAATTCGGCGATTGTCCGAATTCGAAAACGTGAAGATCTTGCTCGCGAGGCCTGCCGCATCGTCGTTGCCACGGGTGGCTATCGCACCGCGTGGATCGGTTTCACCGACTGGGTCGCGATGAAGATCGTGCCGATGGCGCTAGCGGGCGACGACCCGGAACTCCTGACGATTCTCAAGGACCGCTTCTCGCTGGATGCCAAACTGCCCTTTGGGAACACCCTGAACGCACGCGCAGTAAGGCAGCGCAAGCCGATGTTCGTGAACGATATCCGCGAAGGCGCGGCAACGCCGTTTAGCCAGGAACGCATCGATCGCGGCGTGCGATCGATTGGCGTCTTGCCGCTGGTCGTCGACAACACCGCATTCGGCGTATTTAACTGGTACTCCGACGAAGTCGGCGTGTTCGATGCCGAAGAGCTCACGCTGCTCAGCGAGATTTCTGACAACGTCGCCCTGGCGCTCGATAATATTCTGAAGGGCGAGCGGCTGGAATATCTTGCCTACCATGATTCGCTGACTGGCCTTGCCAACCGCATTCTCTTTCTGGATCGGCTCGAAAAATGCGTTGCTTTGGCGCGCACTGGCAACTACGAGCTCGCCGTGTGCTCGATTGACCTGGAACGTTTCAAGAATATCAATGACAGTCTCGGCCAGGCGGCCGGTGACTCATTGCTGGTGCAGGTGGCGCAATGGCTCAGGGCCAACTCGACTGACAAGGAGGTGATCGGACGCCTGGATGCCGACCACTTCGCATGCGTGATACCCAAGATACCGCCGGGTGAGGACGTCGGCAAATTGATGGCCAAGCTGATGGATCTGTTTCTTCGGCAGCCCTTCCATCTCAACCACGCCGTGTTTCGAATTTCCGCCAAGGTGGGTATTGCGCGCTATCCGCTGCACGGTGGTGATGCTGCAACCCTCTTCAAGCATGCCGAGGCCGCCGTCAAGAATGCGAAGATCTCGAGGGCACGCTTTCTCTTCTATGACCCGAAGATGGACAAGCGTCTGGAAGGACGTCCCGCGCTCGAGGACAAGTTGCGCCAGGCGCTTGACAACGAAGAGTTCGTGATTCACTACCAGCCGAAGCTGAACATAGCCAAACACGCCATTACGGGCTTTGAGGCGCTACTGCGTTGGCACGACCCGGACGCGGGTCTTGTCGCCCCGGCTCAATTCATCTCGGTTCTCGAGGAAACCGGATTGATTCTGGAAGTCGGTCGCTGGGTCTTGCGACAGGCGATCGATCAGTATCTCAGCTGGAAGGACCGCGGCCTCGTGGCGCTTCCGATCGCCGTCAATGTATCGTCACTGCAATTGCGGGACCCGGATTTCTTCGACGAGATCAGGGAAAGGATCGACCGCGACCCGCGCGTTGCAGCAGGGCTGCAGCTTGAGATCACCGAGAGCTTGATGATGGACGACGTCAGCCAGAGCATTGCCAGTCTCGAGTCGATCAGGGGCATGGGGCTGCACATCGCCATGGACGACTTTGGCACGGGGTTTTCTTCGCTCAGTTATCTCGCCAAGCTGCCCATCGATACACTCAAGATCGACCGCTCATTTGTCTCGGAGATGAGCAATTCGCAGGAGGGCCTGGCACTGGTTGCAACCACGATCAATCTTGCCCACTCAATGCGACTGTGTGTCGTCGCCGAAGGCGTTGAGACGGAGATGCAGCTGCAGCAGTTGCGTGACCTGGGATGCGATGAGATGCAGGGCTTTCTGTTTTGCAAACCCATTGCGGTCGATGTTCTCGAACGCGAGTTTCTAGTGCCGTGAGGCTAGCGCAGCGCCATGTGCGCGGCCGCCCTGCCTCCAGTTTCCTGGCAAGAGCGGTCCCCAGGCGCCCTCTGGCGCAAGCGGACCTCAGAACATATCCAGAGGTTCGTTTGAAAACCAACGGCGAGCGCGCGTGTCCGATGCTATGTGAGGTTGCAAGGCGTGCTATGACGTGCGGCGTTGGCGTCAATTGGCACCCGGTCGCGATTGGCGCTCGCTGAGTTCCGTCCACACGCGGCTGGCCATGGCGTCAGCTTCGGCCCCCTCCATCGGCTGCAACAGCCTGAGATTGGGCCACCAGCCATGATCGCGCTGACCCATGCGCAAGCGCCAGTCAATCGCAGGGGCCGTCATGAGCCATACCGGGCGAGAGGACCCTGCCGCGACAAACGCACTGACCGCATCGTCACTGATCACGACGTCCGCCTGGGTTAGCCACCCGGCGCGGGACGCAGGGAGTTGCTCCGACATGTCAAATTGAACGCCATCTGGCCATTGCCCGCCTCTGGCTAAAAGGGCCGAGACGAAGCGCAGGTAAACCTCTGCGGCATGGCCGTGGCGCATCGGGTCAGGCCGTCGCACGCTGACCCTGAGCACACCCGTCGGATTCTGCTCCAGCGCCGGCCCAAACGCCGCGTCCTGAGCCGCCGGCAGGTGGCCCGGCTCGAGCGCGCTACAGCATCGCGCGATCAGACTAAAGAGTGCGATGCTTCTGGCGCAGCCTTCTGCTTCCGGCAGGGGCCGGCTCGCTGCTCTGGACAAAGCGAGCGCGCCGCTCGCCTCGGCCACCATCGCGCGCGTGGCGGGTTCGAGCCAAACTACGATGCGGGCACCTTGTGAACTGATCTGCTCCACGAAGCGAAGACCAATCAGTGCCTCCCGTGCATCGCCATCCTGGTAGATGAGAAGGCTGTCGATCGCGCCCAAGGGGAGAAAGGTGGCATCACCCGCAAGGTAGTTGTCCGGATGGAGCGCGCGGCGGGCGCGATCGGCTGCCTGCCAACCTTCCTGCCAATCTGCACCCCCGGCGGCAATCATCAGCTCGGCCAGGGCGAGACGGTCTTCGTTGCCGGCATGCGGGGCTTTTGCCAAGGGTTCGGTATAGAAGGTCGCAAGCGCAACGTCGCCCGAGGCCATCGCCAGCCGGGCCAGACCGCGCGCTTCCTTGCCCACCACATGAGTCAGCGTCTCGCGGGCCACGGTCAGGACCGCATGCATCTCGCTGGGGCTCGCGCTCGACACGTCCCAAAGATCGAGCAACGTGATGAGGCCGGGTCTTGAAAACGCCCCATGGGTCAAGTCCTGGCAGAGCGAGGCGACGATGAATTGCCGCGCCTTCGCGCTCGCAGTGGCAGGCAATCCGAGACGGGCTTCGACCGATTGCATGTTGCCAAGGGGGGTCGGATCGGCGGGATTGAGTTCGATCGCGCGCTGCCAATGCTGCAGTGCCCGCTCGCCATCATCAATCGCTGCATAAAATGCCCCAAGCATATTCAGAAGTCCCGCGTCGCGGGGCGCGAGAACCAGAGCCCGCTCGGCCTGCCGGATCGCGTCTTGCACCCGACCCACCTGCATCAAGGCTGCAGCCAGGAATTTGTGGCCTTCGGGCTCGCCTGGCGAGCGCGCCACGGCTTCCTCGAGCCCAGCAATGGCGCTTTCGAAATCTCCGCGCTGGTAGGCCGCAATGGCGCTATCCCGAAGCGCGGCAGCGTCGCTCGAGGAATCATGTATGGCAAACGCGCCAGCGAGCGGTGCAAGGGTGCCGCTGGCCTGGGCCAGGGTCTTGTACTTCAGGCGCCGGGACCACGACACCGGCACGACGGTTGTCATCGCAGGTACGACCTGCACCGCGTAGTCGGCATTCGCAGGCAGCATCGCTGCGAAGTCGCTATAGCGATCGCCGATCAAGGATTTTTCGACCCGCGTATACGGCAAGACGTCCTCGGCTGGCTGGTCGACCCACCCGTTGGGGCCGCGCGCGCGAATGCGCGCGAAGTCTTCGAAGGCGTCGCGGCAGATGATCTGCAGTGCGGTCTCGGGCCACTGAAAGTGCGCAGACCAGAACAGCGTCCAGCCCTCCTTGGTATTCTCGATCAATTCCACCATGCGCATGCTGAGCACGTAGGAATCGGATTCGACGTGCACGATCTTGTCGAAGCCGTAAAGCTCGGCGAGATCGAGCGACAGCTGGAAACTGCGCCACCAGCCGGGGTAGCGCAGTGTGGCCTGGCGGCCAAGGTTGTCGGCAAACCTGATCAGGGCGCGGCGCGGTAGCGCCACCTTGCCCAAGGCATCTGCAGGGATCAGCTCGATGTCGCCGGGTTGAGGCAGAAAGGGTGAGCCGTCATCGATCATGGCTACGGCGTCGACTTTCCACGGAATCGCCAGGTGGTGGTCGAGCCAGCGCCGGTAGCGCGTCTTCCACGCGGCCTCGTCCTGCATGAAGCTGGTACAAAACAGCAGCGTCCTCGATGCCATTATCAGCCGCTTTCGGGCCACAACAGACCTGTCCTTGAAATCAAGCCGCCTCGCATTTTGATTCCACGCCTTTGCAGGAAAATTCAGATGCCATGGCGCCGCGGCATAACAGCCTCACCGGGTGTTCAGCATGGTAAAAAGCATGATAAATTGACTTTCAATTCGTGAGGCGGCAGGCAGCCCCTTCAGGCATCGGCAGGGTCTACCGCAAGGAAAGCATGAAGCTAAACATGGGCTGCAATACGGACCATCGGCCAGGCTACGTCAACGTCGATAAATATCCGGGATGCAATCCTGACCTCGTCGTGGACCTCGAGCGCTTTCCGTGGCCGTGGCTGACCAATTCGATCGAGGAAATCTGTTTTGCGCATTGCCTCGAGCATCTTGGCCAACAGACGAACGTTTACCTGAACATCATTCAGGAAGTCTATCGGGTCTGTGCCCCAGACGCGATCGTTGACATCACGGTGCCGCATCCGCGGCACGATTCATACCTGAACGACCCGACGCACGTCCGGCCGATCACCATCGAGGGACTGATGATGTTTGACAGGAAGCTCAACGATGAGTGGATCGCTTCGGGGATCGCCAACACGCCGCTCGCACATCATCTGGGTGTCGATTTCGAGACCATCTACAAGAGTCACGCGATGGATGCGCGCTACAGCAATGAGATCATGGCGGGCAGAATGACCCTGGAAGAGGTCCAGCAACTCGCCATCACTGGCAATAATGTGATCATCGAGACCCAGATCAAGTTACGCGCGCGCAAGTGACGACGGCAGCCATGGGGCCGCTGGCGGAAGCGGTGAGATTCGAACTCACGAATGGGTTGCCCCATCGCCAGTTTTCAAGACTGGTGCCTTCAACCGCTCGGCCACGCTTCCGGAGGCGACACGATACGTCGATCGCGCCGCACCTGCAAGTCGCAGCGCTAGACTGAATCCTCGCGCCCGGGGTTGGGTAACATAAACATGGCGATGAGCGTCACGACACTTGCTGCCATGACGTACAAGGCCGGTGCGAGCGGGTTGCCGGTTTCATGGATCAAAAACGTGATCATGAACTGGGTCGTTCCTCCAAATATTGCGACGCCCAGGGCGTACGTGACGGCAATCACCGTGCTTCTGAGTGCCTTGGGCACAAGTTCCGGGGTGATCGTGATGCCGGCGGTGCCGCTTGCCGCGGTCAGAATCGCAAGAAACGCCGTCACGGCAAGAAGACTGCCAAGCCCCGGCGAGGCCACGAGATACTTGAACAGCGGATAGACCACAACAAGCGTCAAAGCCCGCGGCGCGATCATGATCAGCTTGCGGCCATAGCGATCGCTTAGCCAGCCGCCCACGAGCGCACCGATGAGCGTTGCCGCCCCGACCATCACGGTCGCCGCCAGCGCCGTCGACGCAGGCAGTCCAAGCGTCGTGATGGCATAGGTCGTCATGTAGCTGCCCAGATACGTCGAGACCGTGCCGCCTAGCACGGTAAAGACAGAAAGAATCACGATCTTGCGATGCGTCGTGAAGATTTCGAAGAAGACCTTGCCACTTGATTGTTCACGATCCTGCAAGGCGATCGTCTCGGGAAGCTTGCTGCGAATGAAGACAGCCACGGGCAAAACCAGAAGCCCGATCAGAAACGGCACGCGCCAGCCCCAGTCTTGCATCTGCGCTTGCGTCAGGGTCTGGGACAGGACGACGCCAACCACGCCGCCAAACGCGGCTGCCATGCCCTGGCCGCCCAGCTGCCACGCCGCGTAAAGGCCGACCTTGTCACGCGGAGCGCCCTCGATCAAAAGCGCGGTTGAAGGACCGACTTCGCCACCGAGCGCAAAGCCCTGAACGAGGCGCGCAAGCACGATCAGGATGGGGGCTAGAACACCGATCGTCGCATAGCTTGGCGTCACCGCGAGGCCAAGCGTGCCAAGCGTAATGAGACCGATGGTCAGCATCATCGCCGGTTTGCGACCGAGCCGATCGCCGATCGCACCGATGACAAACCCACCCACCGGTCGGGTCAGAAAGCCCACGCCGAAGGTGGCAACCGAGGCAAGCAGGCTGCCGTAGGCGTTTGACGAGGGGAAAAAAGCCTTGCCGATGTAGACCGCGAAAAAGGCATAGCTGACGAAGTCGTAGAACTCCATCGCATTGCCGATGACGACCGCTGCAACCCCGCCTCGCGTCAGCACCACGGGCGCTGCGGGGTGAATTTCACAGGCTCCGCCCTCGCGCACCAACGAAGCTGAAGTCATGCCTGCTCCAAAAGGATACCGTGCTGGTGCAACGACCCGCTCTACGCTGTCGGGCTGTCGCTTAAGAACTTTTCGGCAAGACCGACCCAATAGGCGCTACCGATGGCGACATTGGCGTCATTGAAATCGTAATGCGGATTGTGCACCTCGCAGATGCTGCCCGCCTCGCCAAAGCCATTGCCAATGAAGAGGTAGCAACCGGGACACTTTTCGAGCATGAAGGCGAAGTCTTCGCTGCCGGAGACCGGCGGTCCATGCAGGATGACTTTTTCCGGGCCAAGCAGATCGAGCGCCACGCCGCGCGCAAAATCGGTTTCGGCAGGCGAATTGACGAGCACCGCATAGCCGCGCTTGTAGTCAATGTCGGCCTTGACGCCAAAACTCTCGGCCTGGGATCTGATCAGCGCGGTGATGCGGGATTCGAGGGTATTTCTGACATCCGGGTCGAGCGCGCGCACGGTGAGCTCCATCGTCACGGTATCAGGAATGACGTTGCTGGCGGTGCCGCCGTGAAACATGCCCACGGTGACAACGGCAACCAGCGCCGGATCGACGTTACGCGACACGATGGTCTGAAGCGCCATGACGATGCTTGCGCCAGCGACGATCGGATCGATTGCCTTGTGCGGCATCGCGCCGTGGCCGCCGACCCCGCTTAAGGTCACCATGACGCGATCGGAAGAGGCCATGGTCGGACCGGTGCGAAACGCCAGGTAGCCTTGCGGCAGGCCCGGCGCGTTGTGCGCTGCAAATACCGCGTCACAGGGATACTTCTCGAAAAGCCCGTCATCGAGCATGCGCGTTGCGCCGCCAAGGCCTTCTTCAGCTGGCTGGAAGATGAGGTTCAACGTCCCGCAAAACTTGCCCTCTTCGGCCAGATACTTGGCAGCCGCAAGCAGCATCGCCGTATGGCCGTCGTGGCCGCAGGCGTGCATGATGCCGTGATTGCCGCTGCTGTAGGACTTGCCGCTTTGCTCTTCGATCGGCAACGCGTCCATGTCCGCTCGAATGCCGAGGCGCGCCTTGCCGTCTCCGCGACGCAATTGTCCGACCACGCCCGTCCCGCCCAGGCCTCTTTCGACCTCATAGCCCCACGTGGCAAGCTTCTGTGCGACGAGTTCCGACGTGCGATGCTCATTAAAGCCAAGTTCGGGGTTCTGGTGGATATCTCGGCGCAGCGCCACGAATTCGTCGGCACGCCGCGCCAACTCGCTGATCAGCAACTTCATTGGGGCGCTTTCAGGATTGAGGGGGATTTAAGGCCATTCTATGCGGTCCGGCGAAATCCGGTGCGACCGGGGCATGGCCATTTGGGCTAGGCGCGTCTTGGCGATGCCGCTGTCTGCGACCAACCCACCGTGTCATCGACCTTTCGCGGCTGTACCGAGAAGACGCGCGGGGTGCGTGGATCTACTCGGAATTCGAGCCAGCGACCGTCAAGCGGCGCCGCAAACGTCGCAATGCGGGTGAAGTTCTTCACGACCTTGCCGTTTGGCTCGACAAGCGGCTGATCGATCAAGAAGCCGCTCGCACTGGCGCCATGCAAAAGCAACACCTGGCCGTGGAACTTGGCGCAGGCTTCGCGCAAGGTCATTTTCAGTTCGTAGAAGCCGTCACGGCGCGGCAGCCGGTGATCCGGGGGCTTTAATGGTCGTTTGAACTCCGGATCCGCTTCGATCGCAATTGCAATTGCGACGAGGCGCTGCGCTGAAGCAAAACGGAACGCGCGCTCAAGCCACTCGCGATTGGCAATGACGCGATCCTCGAACTCCCCATTCCGGCCCGCGCCAAGACGATAGTCGTTGTTAGGCGATGGCACATCCAGCGCTGCGAAGAGCACGCGATCGCACTGCCAGCGGGTGTTTTCCGAAAAACTGCGGAACTGGCGCAAGGCGCTTTGCCGCGCCAGCGGAATCGAATCGACACCGAGCGACTGCGGCGTCGAGAAGGCCTGCTCGCGCAGTGCCTCGAGGCGCTCATAGGGATCAAAGCCGCCTTCGCGCTGCGAATCGCAGCCGGTCCATTCATTATTGGCTGCAACCGCAACAAGTGGCACCGTGCTCGCATTCAAAAGCGCGATGCGCTCGCCAAAGAGCTGGTCACTGCAGCGCTCCTCGGCACTCTTGAAGGCGCCGACATCGATGATGAAGCGCACGCCGCTCTGGCCAACGCCAGCCAAGAGCCGCTCGGCTTCGGCGACGCCCTCATCGCCGGCAAAGGTGTTGCCGATGACGCCAAAACTGAAGGGCGCGCCAAGTGTGGCCTGCGGCCCATCGGCGGCGCTCGCACGGGTGGCGGCAAGCGCACCGGCTGCAATGCATTCAAGGAATTCGCGGCGCTTCACGGCTTGGGCTCGGCGATGCGCTTGAGGCGATACAGGGCATCAAGCGCCTCGCGCGGTGTCAGGGCGTCACAATCAATCGAAGCCAGTGCTTCCAATAGTGCCAGGCTTGGCTGCGGCTCGATCTCGCCATTTTCGGGCTTGAACAGGTCGAACTGGAGTTTCGCGCCGTTGGCGTTTTCTTCAAGGCGCAGCAGGTGGCGTCGCGCCGCGCGAATGACCGACGCCGGAACGCCCGCGAGCTGCGCCACCTCAAGGCCGTAACTCTGGCTTGCCGGACCATCCTTGACCGCGTGCAGAAATACGATCTGGTGGCGATGCTGAACCGCTGACAGGTGAACGTTGGCGACGAGCGGAAATTCCAGTGCCAGCTGCGTCAACTCGAAGTAGTGCGTGGCGAACAGGGTGTAGGCACGATTGCGTTCGATCAGGGCCTGGGCGATGGCAAGCGCCAGCGCCAGGCCGTCAAACGTCGACGTTCCCCGGCCGATCTCATCCATCAGGACCAGACTCTGGGCACTGGACTGGTTCAGAATCGCGGCCGCCTCGGTCATCTCGACCATGAATGTCGAGCGGCCCCCAGCCACGTCGTCAGAGGCGCCAATGCGCGTAAAGATGCGATCGATCGGGCCAAGCCGCGCGCTTTCAGCCGGCACGAAGCTGCCGCAGTAGGCAAGCAGCGCAATCAGGGCGGTCTGGCGCATGAAGGTCGACTTGCCGCCCATGTTCGGGCCGGTAATCAGGAGCATCTTGCGCCGCTCGCCAAGCACGCAATCATTGGGCGTGAACTGCTGGCTGGTGCGCGCGAGATGGGCCTCGACGACCGGATGCCGCCCGCCGCGGATCTCAAGCACCGGGTCATCACAAAGCGTCGGCTTTTGCCATTGCAGGGTCGTTGCCCTCTCGGCCAGGGCACACAGCACGTCAAGCGTCGCCAGAGCGCGTGCCAGTGCCTGCAAGGGCCCGATATGGCGCGCCAGGGACTCGATGATTTGCTCAAAGAGCACTTTCTCCCGCAACAGCGCGCGGTCCCGCGCCGACAGGGCGCGATCCTCGAATTGCTTGAGCTCCGGGGTGATGAAGCGCTCGGCATTCTTGACCGTCTGGCGCCTGCGATAGTCGTCTGGCACATGATCGGACTGGCTGCGGCTGATCTCGATGTAGTAGCCGTGCACACGGTTGTATTCGACGCGCAAATTGGCGATCCCGGTGCGCTCGCGTTCGCGCTTTTCAAGCTCGATCAGAAAGGCGCCGGCGTTGCTATTGAGATCCCTCAGTTCATCGAGCTCGGCGTCAAATCCCTGAGCGATGACGCCACCATCCCTTAACTGCAGCGCGGGCTCGGGCGCAATCGCCTCTGCGAGATAGGCCGCGATTTGCGGATCGATGTTAAGCGCCGAGGTGCAGCCTTCGAGCAGCGAGGACTGGGCGCACTGCGCAAGCGGCGGCAGCAGTTCGTTGACTGCAAAGAGGGTCTCGCGCAATGCCGCAAGATCGCGCGGCCGGGCGCTATTGAGCGCAATGCGAGCGCTGATGCGCTCGACATCGGCGATCGCTTTCAATGACTCGCGCAGTGCCTCGTAGGGGCAGCTGGGGCCAGAGGCGGCCGACAACGCCTCGATGGCGAGATGGCGCAGCGCAGGCTCTTGCCGATTGCGCAGGGGATGGTGCAACCAGTGTCGCAAGAGCCTCGCGCCCATGTGCGTCATGCAGCTGTCAACCAGGGAAAAGAGCGTCGGGCTGGCAACGCCGCTGTCGGCCGCGCGCAATGTCTCGGTGATCTCGAGATTTCTGCGTGTCGTCGCATCCAGCACGACGAACTGGCTCTCGCGCTCGACCACCAGGCGCTGTACATGGGTCAGTGCGCGTTCGCCCTGGGTGTGCTCGGCGTACTGCAAGAGCGCGGCTGCAGCAGCAAGCGCAAGGGGCATGTCCTCGACGCCGTAAGACGCAAGGTTATCTGCCAGAAGCTGGCGGGCCAGATGTCGGGCACCGTTATCCGCGTCAAAATGCCACGAGGGCAAGCGGGTCAGCCTTTGATTCTCAAGTCCAGCCGGCACCTCTTCGCTGCCGTCGATGACGGTTTCGGCGGGCTGGATGCGCTCGATTTCGCGTAGAAGGTCGGTTGCTGCAACTTGCATCAGCCGGATCTCGCCACTGGCCAGATCGACCCAGGCCAGCCCGGCCTGGGACTTGGCGCAGGCGACACAAAGAAGCAGGCTCGCCGACTTTTCGGCCAGAAGACCGGTATCGGTGACGGTGCCAGGCGTGACGATGCGTACGACGCGACGCTCAAGCGGACCCTTGGCAAGCGCCGGATCGCCGAACTGCTCGCAAACGGCGACCGATTCCCCAAGGCGCACGAGCTTGGCCAGGTATTGCTCGGCTGCGTGGTACGGCACGCCCGCCATCGGAATCGGCTGGCCATTGGATTGGCCGCGCGACGTCAGCGTGATATCGAGCAGCTTTGCAGCGCGGCGCGCGTCCTCGAAGAACATCTCGTAGAAGTCGCCCATGCGGTAGAAAAGCAGCCCCTGCGGATGGTCGGCCTTCATCCGAAGATACTGCTGCATCATCGGCGTGTGCTTGTCGAGGGCCTCGCGCTGCATGTCTTGGGCTTGTCCTTGGGCCGCGAAAGCGGGTTTCACACGGCCGTCATCGGCTTGCGCATGCCAAGGCGCCCCCCCGCTCGGAAGGCCCCTGGCAGCCATGCGCCAGGGCAACGGAAAGGTCGCAAAGCGTCACATTCAATGGGGCCCAAGGCCCGCGTCGACGCGATCTCTTGCTGTCTCGCGCGTGATCTGTGTGAGCACCAGAAGGCGCGCAATCTGCATCCACGCAATCGCAGCGACAGCGATTTCGGCCAGGAGCGTGACCAGCGCCAGCCCAAGGCCACCGGCATGGGGGATGTTGATGCGCAGGATGCCCAGAACGAAGACCACGAGAATGGCGACGACTTCGATCACGAAGTAGCTGCCAAGGGCAGCCACGGCACGCCTTTTGACCAGCCGCACGCCCCGCCACCAGGCGAGCACGGCCGAGCGCCGGCTGGGGTCAAGGGCAAACTGGGCGCGTGCGGCTTCGATGCTCACGTGCACGACAAACAGCAGCACGAAAGCGACAAGCCAGCCCAGGCGATGCTGCAAGACGATGTCGGATTCGAGGATGGCTTTTTCGGCGTTATGATCGATCAGCTTCGAGATGCCGTGATTAATGGCAAAGACGATGCCAAGAGGCACGAGCGACCAGATCGTGACGCGCAACATGCGTCCGTAGAAGGTAAAGCCGCCCTGGATCAGGCCGGCAAAGGCCAGGCTGCGATTGGCTTGCGCCGAGGCAATCACCGCCGCATTCAAAAACGGCGAGAGAAAGATCAGCAGGATCACCGAAGACGCCGCCACCACTTCGATGGGCCTCGCAAACGGGAAGCTTGCCGTCATGAGGCCGCCCAGATCGGAGAATCGTCCGATGTGGAAGTGTTCAGCCCAGGCGTTGACATCAACCGACGAATCGAAAGCCGCCGAGAGTACGGAAAAAACCGGGAGCGCCAGAAGCGCCGTCGGAATCAGCGTCAGGACGAGCCACAGAATCACGATGCGCCATTGCTTCATGGCAACCACAGTTGTTCTGAAGAGGCCCGGTTCATGCAGTTCAAGAGAAGGGTTCATAGTGTTGTCAGTGCGGCAATGAAGCTTTGAAAAATGAAAGCCACTTCCGAAGTCCAGCGACTGGCTGCAGACAGTCTCGACGGCGCATCCTTGTCGGCCTTGGCCGCGTCGCCCTCGGCGTGCACCGTCATGCTGTTGTTCAGGCGATTGGCGTCAAGGTTATGCAGATGCTCGGGATCGAGCTCGGCCGAGACCCCAGGCGATGGCTTGGTCCAGCTGTAGCGATTCCAGTTCTTCGCGTCATCCCAGGTCACTTTCTCGCTCGAGCCGTCGGCGAACTTGACAAGAAGCGTCTCTGACACGGGCGCGCCGTAGCGCTTCAGATTCACCGTCGTCAGATAGGGATACGGTCCGGTCTTCGCATCCGGGTGGTCCTTCTTGAACGCCTTGCGCTCCTCCTCGATGCGCTTGTCGAGCTCCTCAGACGTCTCTTCCACCCACTTGCCGTTGACGACGTGCGTGCCCGGCAGGGGCAAGACCTCGCGGGTCTCGATCGATTCGACGGCGTCATCGATGGTCACCGCACCATAAATCTCCTGGTCGAAGATGGTCTTGACCTTTTCCGGCTGGCCGCTCGAATCGATCAGCGACTGCTCAAAGTCGGCCACGCTTGGATGGCGGAATTTCCAGCGTGCGTAATAGTCGGCGAAGGCCTTTTCAAGCACCGGCGTTCCAAGCTGGTGCTCGAGATCACGCATGGCGGTCGCCGTGCGCGAATAGGTCTCGCCATAACTGGTGCTATCGAACCGCTTCCAGGAATTTTCGCCCACCGGGTCGGCCGGATGGGTCAAGCCGGCGATGGCGCGTTCGGCCTCGAAAGCGTCCGCCGAAGGATCCCAGCCAAAAAATTTCCAGAATTTCGAGGTGAAGTGGAT
>Ga0116229_10007265_pt1 | contig 17598 bp, 21 predicted proteins | sample S1TSphgellanicum_3_FD_87313 | JGI IMG/M metagenome (GOLD analysis project Ga0116229, IMG submission 87313) | Host-associated microbial communities from peat moss isolated from Minnesota, USA - S1T2_Fc - Sphagnum magellanicum MG | ecosystem: Host-associated > Plants > Peat moss > Unclassified... | reverse complement strand
AGGAGATATTGAATGTTGATAAGTGATTTAAATGGAATTGAAAACCCTTTTAATTTAACTTAATTTAAATCCACCTATTCATATAAATTACATAAATATCCATGTTTGTATGTTGCTTTAGTTAGTAATGATATTATGGAGTTAGTATCAAGGTTTTAATTTTGAAAATTGAAAATTCTAGTTACAATATTAGATTTTTATTAGCAAATGTTAAATTTTGCATGACAATGGAAATACAAGGGATGTACATTGTAATTTGCGAATGATGCGAGACTTTTTCTAAATAATATAAGATACATTTATCTATTGAACAAAACATTAATCATTACTACAAACTTTCACTCATTTTTACATATATCTGCATGCACATTGCAAAGGATTGAATCAAGCATGTAAATATCACAATCATTTTATTGAGCTCCAAGATATAGAAATCCAGTAGGTGTTAAAGAATAAAAGTGTCATAATTGACTTAAAGACTTCACAAGAAAAAAAAAGAATATTGGAGTTTGTTTATTAGAGGAAAGCAAAACCAAAGTAAACAAATTACATATTTTCCAAATCTCTTGAAGTTAAACATTATGTTTGTGATATTCACAAGATTCAAAGGATAGGAAAACATTTCAAAATTTAAACAATTAAAAAATTCATATAAGTTTAGTTGAAAAATGCATAAGATTAAGAATATAAACTATGTTGGGACTATTCACACTTAATAAAGTAAATCAAATCAAATTGTTCTTGGTGTAAATTGGCACCTTGCATTAAATAATTGACATACCAAAAAAAAATGAATGACTGCATTTACATTTATATTATATCATTTTTTAATTTAAAAGTGAATGGTTCATGGTAAAGGCAATTGCACTTTTAAAAATTGATTATGATGATTTGGGCCTATTCAAGTTGGGGTTCCAAAAAAAAAGAAAAAGGACTCCATGACTTTTGTAGGGCTATTTTTCGCAAATAACATTTACTTGAAACAAATTTGAGTGAAAAAATTTGAATAGTCAAATTTAAGATAATTCGTGTGATGGTGATGATTTTTCATATGCATACATAATTGTGTATTAATATTTTGGTTTATAATCATAAATGTAGAAAATCCTAAAAAGCCCAAAATGAGTTTCAATGGACAACCAAACATGTTTTTGGGCAAGATTATTTCTTTCACATGTGACTTGCACCTAAAGCTAGACATTTTGAACCCATTGAACATTTTTTTTGCCAAATGGTTAAAAAATGAATCCTCTGATTTGTAGCCCTTTCCTTCAAAATTTCAAGACTTTGAAATTTTTGTATGATTTGATTTTTCATCAAGTCCACCCAATGAACATGTATTTTCATAGAAGGGGACATGTTTTTGTTGTCCAAATTTTTTGAAATTAATTATATGATTTTAAAAAAAATCTCAACAATGTGTTTTTTTCCCCTCTTTTTTTGTGATGTAGTAGTGTAAATAATGATCATCCTTCACATAGTTTGACCAAATTTGGCTATAAACATGATATGCAAGTAAAAAAGTTTAAACATCCTTCACATTTTTGGCTATAGACTAAAACCTAGTAAAGAAATTTGGCAATGTTTCAAAAAAAATCTTTTTGAAATTTTGGCGACTAGAATTTTTTTAAAAAGACATAGATTTAAGCATTTTGAAGAAAAAAAATTCATCAACTAATTAATTTTAGCTATAAAGACAAAACCTATTTTTGAAGTACATGGGAGTAGTCCTTACCATCGGGTTACCACAATAGATTCAAAATATACCCAAAAAAATCCTTTTTGTTATGTATTCCTCCTTTTTTTAACTTATTATTGAATGTTGAAATCCTAAAATATTTTGAAATTTGTGAAATATTCAAAGTCAGGCTGCCAGACCCGTTTGTTGGGAGAAAATAAAATGTTTCAGCAAAATCTGCTGATTATTAGTTGCACAAATGGAAGTTTACATTATGCTAATTAAGCTAATTAAGTATGTAATTTATGCTAATTACGCTTTCGTATAACCTGTTGAAGGACATGATGAACTTTGAAAGACATGGACATGATAAAAGCTCGGGTGGTGGTGATTGGGAAATGAACCTCATTCTGGTGATTGGGGAATGAACCTCGAGATACATACGTGGTTGCACAATCCGTCACCTCTGTTGCTTTTGTAGCTCATAACAGCTCCCTGTTTTTTGCCACATTGTCAAATCCCGCTCACAAAGATCAGATTACTACAGATTTACTACAACATCATTAACTGGATTATTGAGAAAATGGGTGTTGACAAAACTGAGACTTTTCGCCAGATTTGTGTTTCAGACACAAGGAAAGAATCAGATCAAGAGCTCACCGTGGTACCAAACAACAACACTTGGAGATGAACCACCCTTTCTCTTTTCGGGGGGTCAACTGAAACACACACATGCACCTTCTGAATTAATAACAGTGGAAATCTATCGGACCCATAATGACACAATTTCATACAAGATTCTGGGAGCACCCATTTGTGTTGGGAGGGTATAAGTTACAGCTAAAAAAGTGTCTCCTGATGCAAGAGGTCAATCAGAAAAAAAGTTTTCTGTCCACCACACCACCCACCACCCACCACCCCCAAAAGGTTTGGGTTCTCATCATCACACATGACTCCTGATAATGTGTAAGATATGGAAGGAGTCCAGCCCTTATAATCACCCCCTGTGCAAAATCAAGGGTACTACTGCATCCACACACTACTATTAGGTACTGTGTCAGAAAGATTTCACATTTGCCCATGTACAGACAGACATCTGTACATACACCTACAACACAAAGGACATTCTCCTCTGGCAGCTGATGACTCTTCAAATCTGAGCTCTCATGGATGTTGTTCATGAGCATCCAATCACCCCCATCTATGAAGGCCACAGCATGTTCTCTATACAAGTTCTAGGTGACGATGAGTCCCTACTACTCTAGGTCATCATCTGGTTCCACCTCCCTCCTTAACTCAAAACAGAAGCAAACTCTCTTTCTTCAGCAAAATTTTCAGACAACCCCACTCCATGAAGTACACGTTCCTGTATGCCATCTGCTTCTGATCACATACATTTTGTTGGCCTTCCAAAACCTCTGATCCCACTTCTACAACAACAGACTTTCCTTTCATTGGTCCAAGTTTTTGGGAATCTGTTGTTCCAATCTCAAGTGTGACCACCATGATGATAGGATTTGGAGATTGCAAAGATTTCAAGAATCCTTATCCTGTATCTGGCTGCAACAATGAACATCATGAGAAACATGACTTCTTGCAACATCTTCGAAAGGTCTAGACAAAGAAGAGGACACATCATATTGGGGGAAAGTGGTTTTAATAATTACAGCAGCAGCAACAGCAATGGCTAGTTCTCCTTTCCTTGAAGACATGGGTGAGAAGGAAGGATCATTTGCTATCACATTGATATCAAGAAGATGATCTAGGGGGGTCAAAAAAACCTCCTTGAGACTGTCAAAATTAGGCACACAATGTCAACAAAACCATCTTCTTTACTATTGTTATCAAGAAGGTGATCAAGGAAAAACAACCTCCTTGTGACCCACCAAAATCAGACTACATAATGTCAACAAAACCATCTGCTGAACATCACATATATCAAGAATCTGATCAGGAAAAAAAACCCACCTTCCTTCAGAAACTCAAAGCAGACACATAAATGCCAACAAGCTCAAAGTCACGATCTCCCACAAGGTCAGGATCACCAAAATTGGGATCTGCCATGAATCCAAGAAGATCTTCAAGGTCGAAGTCATGCTCACCACAGGTGAGATGTAGAAGTGGGTCCAACTTCAACATAGAGTGGCAATTCTCCGTCTTTGGCGGATACAGAAACACATTTGGGCAGATCCTGATTCATGTCTTCTTTGTGTGGCCAACCATCTTAGGGGTCATGACACTCTTGGCCTACACAAAGAAATTTGCTGCATCACCACCCATCTTTGCTGAAGTACCTCACAACTTGGGCCATTACATGCAATTGAATGGCAGCTTCATCATGGCTGTTGTGTACTCCCTGTTCTACATTGAAATGAATCTCGTGGTTGGCACACTCGCTATGTTCCTGCTTGTTGCTTGTTGGATTGCAAGTAACTACATGGCCCAAATCATGCCCATTGAACAAGCTGGCAAGGTTAGACCAACCCTTTTCCCCAACTGCTGGTGACGATGGGTTGTTGTCACTGATGACAAAAAATGTTAAAAAGGACTGACTTTTGGAAGAGGAGGTTAGAGAGAGAGATATATATGAGAAAGAGGAGACTTTTTAACTCCAGATGGCAAATGACTGCAGGTAGCTACAGCCACACAGGTGGTGTGCTACACAGTGCAATTTGTCAGCCAAAGAGTTCGACGTGAGGTTAGTTCTGTCCAAAATGTACTCAGACCTCTCACACACAAGACTGCATTCAGTAAAAAACAAAACTAACCCAACAATGACTTTCATGCAAAATTTCATGAGCTTCTAATGAGAACTTACCATGTTTGTTGCATACAGAGGAGCTGGCAGAACTGCAGCCCATCCTTTGTTGACAGTATTCTCCAAGCATATGTCATGGCCCCCTTCTTCGTCTTGCTTGAGGTACATACTTGATCTCCCATCTCCTTGTTTTTGGCATCACGGGTCAGGTGAGAGGTAGTGTGATACTGTGACACTAGAAGAAGATCACTCAAGTTCAATCCTTGTATCAAGCTTGAAGAGGCACTTTTGCCACATGGTGGCAGTCATTTCCTCATTCCATCAGTAGTTAGCTTTTGGAGCAGAAATTCCTTGTTAAAACCCTTTTCTCTCTCTACCTACCCATTGGTGGGTTGTAACAAATAACTGTTGAGAGCAAGACACAGGGTAGTTCTTCTGAACAACAAGGATAATTGACAAGAAGTTTTTTATGGTGTCTGTTTTGCAGGTTTCACACATGCTTGGGTACACAGGTTTCCAAACAGAATTGAATGATGAACGACAAGTAGGACAATCGGCAAGAAAACAACTAAAAGATACAAAACCATGCAACCAAAAAGACAAGTGAGTCACTCACCTGAACCCTGACACCACCGACCCTTAAGCCCTGCACCCAAATACCATGGACCCATGTTCAACAATTTTCTGCTTCCTCAGTTCCTCCAATCTGTTACAAATTTTCCGACTATGTGTGATCTGCAACTACTGATTTGTGCCTTATGTTGGCTGGTTGACTTGTTGGTGATGTAGTGATTCGTCTTCTGATTCTGATGCTGAATATTGCTGTTGTTCCCAATGCTTTTGCCTCCACCATTGCATTTGCTCAGAACAATGACAACTGACTGTCAAAAGACAATCAAAGACAAAAAAAGGTTGAGAGAGCATACACATCCGACACAGACATATATCAAGCATGGTAGCTGCATGGAGAGGGGAAGATTTGACGTACACCCCAGAAGATTAGAGCACCACAAAACCAGGGCAAACCAATAGTAACATAGTAAAAACCTGAAGTTAACTTCCCTACCTCCTACAGAATACAAACCCACAATGTGTTTATCAGTGCAAAAGAAATAAACTTGTTAGATTTGGAATCCAACAAAGTCCTGCAGCAAAATTCCCTAGCCAAATCCAGATACTGCTGCTACTTACAAAGAGAAGTGCAGATCTCAGCTGCATACACAGCTAAACACTAAGTCATCAGATTGGCTTGCTCAAATCTACATGCAACTACCCCTAATAATATTAAAACTTCTTGGACCTGATTCCATAAATTCTGGACCTTCACAGGACAAGTCCTGCAGCATGCATTCACCTACCTTGCAGAAAACTCTTTTCCTAGAACTGCAAGACTGTTATAGCATACACAATTACAATTCAAACCCTCCAAAGACCATCAGCATCCATGGGCTTTTTTTTCCGCAGTTATTGGACAATACATGCATATCAACTGTCCAAAACATGTGTACGACATGCATTTCACATGTTCAAAACACAAAAACATGAGCTTGGACCGAACAACTCATGGTTATCAACTGATCATTAAACCCATGTGCAAAGCATTGGGTTCACATGTCCTAAACACAAAACATGCTTAGAAATTTTCTCAAAACCAATCAATGTGAGCAATCTTCACTCAAGAAGGCAGAGTCAAAATGGAAAAATACCCAACACAGAACAAATTGAAAACATGAGGCTTACCAGAGACCCATTGCCAGAACTTTCCTTTCTTCCATCCTTGATGTAATAGGTACTAAAATATTGCAGCTGGTTCTGGGGACCTGTTGTCAAAGAAAGTTATCACAAGGTCCACATTCAGGAGCTCAAAAGCCTCTTAAACAATTTGTAGAAAAAAAATATCATTCACAGCAGCAGCAGGGCTCCTCCCCTCGTCCCTGAAGCCAATTCAGTAGCAGCAGAAGCAGCAGCTCAGTGATATGGGTTTCTCACAAAGCTTCGAAAATGGTCAGTATGTAGTATGATGATGAAGTTGGGTGCTTAAGATTCCACACTAGATTCAAGAAGCAAAGTTTCATATCATTGTGTGATTTGAGTTGTAAAAAGAGATTTGAAAAGACCAAAACAGACTACCCCAAAATACGAATGAGATGGGAAACAGGTCCTATGCATCTGATACATGCAATGGGTCTAGATCAAACACAAGCAGATGCAGCAGCTGCATCTCATATAAAATACCCACACTGTCATGCATGCAGATTCTTCAACCAAATTCCTTCAAAGCAGAACATCCAACAGAATCTTTTTCTATTTGCCAAACACTAAGCTTTACACCATCATCACCATCATCAATCATCTGATCATCATCACCAAAGAATCCTGCCAACATGCATCTAACTCATAGCAGCTGGAATTGTTGCATGCACAAAAAGCCCCTGAAGATCAGAACTCTCTCATCAGGTATAGATAGGTGTAACTTAGGTTGGAAGATGCTGCCCGAAGAACAAAGAAACAGGTCATAAGTTCAGAATACCTTTCCTGTGAGCTCAACAGAGGAGAGGAGAGCCGGACGGAGCTGTCGTGTGAGAGTGAGAGAGAGACAGAGACAGAGAAGAGACCTGCTTTTGAGCGATGGCCCCAGCGAGTGGAAGTGTGCAGAAGAAGACAGGCGGCAGCAAGAAGAAGAAGAAAAGCGTTGTGGGTATTGATTTCAAGGTACAGAAATCGTGTTTTGTGTTGTTGGGTTGTCGTTGCTTTTGCTTTGCTCTCTTGGGTTGTGCTTGTTGTTGTTGTTGTTGTTGTTCCTCTCTCTCTCTCTCTCTCTAAGCTTTTCCTTGTTTTTTTTTTGCCTTCACATTTTGTTGGGTTGTTGTTGTTGTTGTTCTCATGTCTTCTTTCTTCATGAGACTTTTTTTCTGCGAAATTGTTTGTTTTGGGAACATTTCCACTGGATTGATTCTAATGCAGCAGATTGCATATGCAATTTTAATAAGCAATTTTTTTCCCCATTGGAATTTATGGAATGCAATCTCTGTTTCAGTTTAGCTTGTCTGTTTCTCTCTGGGTTTTGGGAAATGCTTGTCTAGGGTATAGGGTTTTTGTCCTCCTCCCTGCAATTGCTGTTCACTGTTGTTTACCCGTTAACACTAGGGTATAGGGTTTTACCCTCCTCTTGCACTTTGTGCTGGCTACTACTACCAACACTCTGGGGAGGTCTGTGGAATGAATGTCTGTCTGTCTGTTGGTCTGTTGGGTTGGTTGGTTCAAAGAGCTTTGAATTGCTGAGTTTTGCATGACTGTTTTTATTATCATTGTTGGGTTGGTTGGTTCAATGAGCTTTGAGTTGTTGAGTTTTGGGTGACTGTTTTTTAATGTCATTGTGATTGAATGCATGCATAAAGAAATGTGAAACCTTTTTCATGACATCCGGAAGTGTGCACCATTAACCCATTGTGGAAATGACATTCCTTGAGACTCAACAAATTTATGGTGCACAAAAATCCTTTTTTTTTTTTGCAGAGGGTGAAGTCAAAAGTGGGAAGGAAACTGCCACCTGCAAGGAATTCCACGAGTGTTGATTTCAAGTCCAAAGGTTTGTTTGTTGCAGTAGAGCTTATTTCCCAAAAAAATAATTCATGTTTTCTGGCTTCGTATTTTTGGCTTAGTGGTGCAGACTGACCCACAGAATCAGTCAGGTACTGAGATCCAAGTGGATGCTGAAAGATTCAAAGAGTCAAAAGGAAAAAAGATGCTGAATCCCTCTAGCTCTGTGTGTATGTGTGTGTGTGTGTGTGTGTGTGGGTGCTGTTGCTGCTGCAGCGATTGTGTTATCCTCGCAGACTGTGGTGTCAGAGAAAGAAGGTTTGGCGGTGAGTAATCGAAGGCAAACACTGAAGGAGCTTTTGGGTCAGACTACTCACTACAGTGAGCGTGTTCGCAGAGGTAAGCTTTTTGTGGGCTTCAATGCTTCTCTTACTGTTTTTGACAACAGAAAAAAAAGGCTCTCCTCTTCCTCGCTCCTCTTGATCCAAACAAAACAAACACATAAAAAATAAATCGTAACAAACAAACATCCATTTAGCCAAACAAAACAAAAACATTTGTGGGTTGGGTCTGTTCTTCCACAGAGGCTTTGATGGGATTGAAGGACCTTTTTCTGCACTTTCCTGAAGAGCTCCCAATGCATGCAATGGCTATCATTGAGAAATTGTCACCCCGAATCACAGATTCTGACCGATCTGTGCGGCAGACCTTTCTTCTCCTCTTGCGCTCCTCCATACTGCCAGGCTTGCCTCAGGTTTTTCTGAATTACCCAAAGAAAATGAAAAGTCCCTGGCCACTCCTCTTCTACTTACAGTCTTCTTTTTTCTTCCTTTTGTGGTGTCATAGGTTTGCATTTCAGAAGTTTGCTGCATTAGGATTGTGTACCTGTACCCTCCTCAGAGCTTGCTGTCGTGAGTGATTCTGTTATGCATAATGTGATGGAAGAAGTATGTGAAAGAATGACAGAAACATTGGTGAGTTTTTTGTGAATGTAGGTCATGATGGGGCCGCTAGTGCCAGGGTTGATGGCACATGTGAGCAGTGCAATGACGCACTTGGTGTTGGATATCCGAACATCTGCTTGCTCCTTTTTGGACTTACTTGTTCATCACTACCCTGCTCTTGTTTTGCCCTTCTCAAGCCAGGTGTGAACTCTGGACCTCCTTCATTTGTGTGTTTGGAAATTGCAATGGTTTCCTTTGGGTTTAGGGTTTAGGTTTAGGGTAATGGATCTCACTAGCTGGGTTGGTGAAATTTCTGAAGTGACAACTCTCACTACTTTTCTTTTGCTGAAAGTAAGAAGAAAATTTCAACTTGTGAATTTGTCAAGAACTGAGGGCAGTGTTGTTGTTGTTGCTCTGGTTGTGAATTTCTCAGATTGTGCAACATTATACGGATTTGCTAGGAAAAGGAGGTGTGAGTGCACTGTCAATGGCTCAACTGGGAAGTGTACTGAGCAGTCTCGTCAACTTCTTGGCAGCATTGCACTCAAGCTTGGCTACACAACCTGTAGAGACCAAGAAGGTCAGTTGTGGCTGTAGAACATGTTGAAAAATGGGGTGAAAGTACTATACCCTAAACCTTACCAAATGGATCTTTTTAGTCTCATGACTTCAGAAAACTCTCTTGGGGCGTGAAGCATCATATATAATTTGTCCTTTTTCTTTCTTCACTTCACATCTATCTTACTAAATCAAAAGAAAATCCAAACTTCTGAAGCAAAATTTGATATGTTTCATTCATCACAGGACGATACAGGGGACAAGTTGCAAGCATTACATGGGTACAGGAGCATTACACGGCTAGGAGGGGCTCATCATCACTCTTTATACAGAAACCAACTGGAAGCTGTCTTGAAACCAGAGCCCTCTTTAGACCCTTGTAGTACAAATGGAACAGGTGAGAGACCAATAACTGTTGAGCATCTTGGATCCTGGCCTTTGTAACAATCTGGGGAAAATTGCTTCGTCATGTGTGCTGGCTGTGGAAATGGGGTGAATGCTTGTCATGAGTGCTGTGGAAATACAGTGAATTATCCTTGGTTTTTTCCATCAGCCTTGGTTTTTCTCTTTTGGATTCAGGAAGCCGTGCGGGACGCATCAAAGTGGTAGCAGCACCTCTAGTTCCGGTGCTTTTAGAATGTTGGGCTGAGTGTTCTCCTACTGTATGTGGGGTTCTGGTTCCTGACACCGGCAAGCTGAGCTGCATGACCACCATCACCCGAGCTGTTTCTCTTCTCTTTCAAGCTTTCATCCTTGACTCATCATCATCATCTTCATCACAACATTTTGGTGGGAGACACATGGGGGGCATCGTCGTACATGGTGGTTCGACTATCTTCGATGTTAAACAAGAGGAGCAGGAGTTGCGTTTTTGGATGCGGCAGCTTTTCCTACCTGGCTTGCAAAGACACTTCATGGCATTTTTCCCCATCACTGCTTCTTCAATTCAGTTGCCTGTGGAGGTGGGGCTGAATTCAGGTTTCTATGGTCTTATCTAGCTGGAGTTTCCTTCAAAAGGGTTGTCATGAGTTTTCAGCTTGTTTTGCACAGAAATTTACAAAATTGTAATGAACAAACAGTGTATTAACTCTTAAGCTGCTGTGTGCGTGCAGGTGGAGGAGGAGCTGATAGCATTGAATGTGGGCATCTGTGAAGTCATGTTACAGTTGATTGTGCCACCACCCAGCATGGGAAATGAGAAGAATATTAAGAATGAGCAACATCATGTGACTCTTGCAACTCTTGAATACTTTGAAAGTTCTTTGTATGGCATGGTATATTTTTCTTGCCACCCTGATTTTTAGTCTTACTCTTCTTCTACAATGTTTTCAATACTCTCTCTCAAAGCCCAAAATAGATTTCCAAGCTACTTGGTTTCTGGGTGGTCCTTGAAGGGTTTAGGATGTGGGGTTTACCATGAGATTTTCCCATGAGATCAAGAATGAGGTTTTCTTTTCCTCAGCCCTCTTTTTTCTGCAAAATGTTTTTGTGTTGCAGATGTTACCATCATCAGAGCTGTCTGCAGGCTCTTCAGTCAACAAGTCTCTTGCAGAGCGTCACACAAAATTGCTTGTCAGTTTCATTCCCAACCTTCTGCCTCGTGTCACTCAAGACTGGGTGGCCAGACTTCTCCAGGTATTGATCATTTTTGCTCCACAACAATTCTTGCTTTGAAATTCCACAACCTCTTGCTCTTTATAATGTTGCGAACTTTCTTAACTCTCTACTTTTTTTCTTCCTCCTTTCTCTTCAGGTTTTGCCCCCTTTCTTGCCACTTTTCCTCTTTCTCTTTCTCTTTGGTTTTGTGTTGCTCTTTCTTCTTGGGGTGGTCGGTATTGGGTCTCTTTTCTTTCTCTTTTAGCTTTTGGGTTTAGGGTTTAGGGTTTAGCTTTTGTTGAGCTAGGCAGCATCATTCCTGAGATTTCTGGCTACTGCTGCTCTTATGACAGATGAGCTTTTTTCTTGATCAATTTGGTTTTGAAATTGACCAGTTTTTTTTCCCTTCACAAGAGAGGCCTTGGTTCACACTTGTGGGAGGGACACAGGATTGTTGGATGCCCCTTGCTTGGCTTTCATCTCCTCCTGTATTTGATGCTAGCATGTGTGGGTTCATTGTTTTCATGCAGGCCTTTACTCAAGTATTTGTTTCAACCAAGGCTCATTCCCCTACCAAGCTTGCCTGTCTTGCTGCAATGGCTGATATGCTTCTCCCAGTATGTAATGACTCTGTCACCTTCTTTTCTTTTACCCTTTTTGCTTTTCCAATTGGATCCACAAAGCAGGGTGGTGGCCCCTGAGATGTTTCTTACCATTTTGTAGGAATCCAATCTGTTGGGTTTCTCTTTCACTGCAACTGTGAAGACTGCTGGTTCTAAACTAAGTGGAAAAAAGGTCACGTATCTATAGTTTTGGAGTATGTGATTGCTAGGGTTTAGGATTTATGTGATTGTGTGATGGTAGCTTATGATGTCCTTGAGAATCATGCAGCAAAGGAGTGGAGGTGGCAAAAGCGAAGTTCCTTTGGAATTCCAGAAACAATGGATGCAGTGCTTGCCTCACCTTCTTTGGGAGCTCAAGCACACACATGCCACTGTGTCTCAGGTGTTTTTTTTCAGCAATTCTTATTATTTTGTCTTTGTAACAGAAGAGCCTCTTCTTTTGTCCAGTGTATATATTCATTGGTTTTTCATTTTTAGTGTCATTTTTGCACTAATGTTCCACAATGTTATGAAGGAACTCATCATGCTCTCTGACCACCTGATGACCAATCATGTTAGTTGGCTTCTTTGCAGGCTGTCCTGCAGATGCTTTTGCAAATTGGGCGATCAGCACCTAATGGGTCGGTTTTAGCAGGAGAATTCAGTGCACTGCAGCAACAGTTGATACCTTTCTTTTGCACGTTCTTCACATCCACAAAAAATGGAGGTTTGAAATTTTCTGGTGAAGGGTGGTGGTGCTATTTGTATTTTATTCTGAATCTCTCTTTCTTCCACTACAAAAAGAATGGTTTGCCAGTGGTAGAATTGTGATGAAACCAGCACTTGATCACCAAGTGTGACGTATGTGTGTCCAAGAATGGACTTTGGGAGGGCCACAATGGTCCTTTTTCCCATTATGGTTAGTTTATCCAAAAAAACGAAACATGTGGGAAAGAACAAATGCTAGAGAATGCTGTTTAGACTTGGGTCTCCAAATTTATTTATTTATTCATTTTTTCAGATCATGGGTGGTGGTGTGGTTTGAATCATTTGTAGTGAAGTGCATATATGGGCCATTCAGCAAACTTCCGAGGAATTGTCAGGAGCTGGCGATTGACATGTTCTTCTTCTTCACCAACTTCTCAAGAGTGTTTCTGAAGGCTGTGGCACACTGTTGTCTAAGTAAGGGTGGTCGGTCCCCATCTGTGTAGCAGCTTTTGGGTTTATTTGTTTTTATTTATTTATCCTGTGAAAATGTCCAGACTGGTGGTTCTTCAAGAGCATGTATGGTAGTATCCAAGGGTTTGGTGTAATGTTTGTTGTGGGTCGGTGGGAATATTCTTGAACTTTTGAGCTGTCTTTTTAGTGTACTTGACTGCCCCCTGAGTTTGTGATCAAGAGAAGCTTGTTTTTGAGTTGTCTAGATTGATTGTTGCCATACATAGATAGGGTTTAGGGTTTAGGGTTTAGATAGGGTAGACTTAAATGTTTTTCAATGTGTTTGTTTCATGTTGTCACTAGGTGCTGAAATCAGTGTGGAAGTAACGATTCGAGCTGTGGAGGTTCTTCACTCTGTTTTTATCCGGGGTTCATTAAGCCTTCCTGAGCATCTTAGTTTTCTTCTCACTTTACTCTCAGGCCACATCTCAGCTCAAGGTTTGTCATCTCTTGCAGCCTCTTCCACTAAACTCTGCTGGAGAAGCCACAATATGCTTTCCACAGCTTAGCTTTTTCTTGTATTTTTCTCTGACCCATGATCCAGCTACTCTTCCAGGATCACAGGATCATCTTGCAGTTTGAAGTCACATCTGAACCCTTTTGAACCTACAAAGTTGAAAGCTAATGACCAGGGACTAGGTTATATGGCAGCAGCAGGGGCAAGTCATGCAGTAGTCATAGGAGGTTCAACTGAGCTCTTGTCGCCCAAAAAGGAGGTTACTTCAAAGGATATCAATCTATTGGAGTCTCTGGGAGAAGAATCAAGAAGACGACAGATGGTGGTTGCAGGGGTGGTATGTGCTTGCCTTGTGCAAGTGGGGAACAAAAAACTTGTGTTGCAGCTTTTGGGTCCAACAATTCACCAGGAACTTGTAAGCCTTTTTCCTCTTCTTGTAAGCTCTCCACTGTTGCCTTGAATAATTCAGCCCTGTCTGTTTCAATGACCAGAGAAGAGAAGAGAAGCAAACCTAGTTTATATCAGTTGGGTATCTCATCAATTGACAAAGTGGATGTGGTTTAGTATCTTAAGTTTGTAAATTCAGAAACTTTATGCTACTTCTTCACAGTAATCCTCTTTTTTGTGCAGGGAAGGTGTACCACAGTAGAGGTTGCACACAGCTTTCTAAGGGTGATATCTGTGTTGAGCCTCACAGATAGGAAAAACAATGCTTCTTCTTTCTTGCCAGATAACTTGAGAGAGATGCTCCCTCAATGTGTTTGTAACTTTCTCTTATCTGTTGCTCTGGTAAGCAGCGCAAAAAACTCGTCATGTCTGATTACTCCCATTTGTCAGTTCATGTTTGGTGGTGAGATTGGCATCAAATATTATTAGCTCATCATGTGAGGAGCTCCATATTAAAGAGAGAGAGAAGAAAGGGTGGCCACGTGTGTATTATAGAGAGCTAAGGATGTTGCAATGGATAGATCCATGTTTGGACATGCATGAAACTTCATGGTAGAGCTGGAGCTTTTCTGGGTTGTTGCTGACTTGGGGGCTTCTTGTATCTCTTGAAGGTGGACAGTGTACAGAGTAAGATGACTCTTTGTCGCCCATGTCTAGTGCTCATCTCCAAAAGTCCTAGTTTTGGGAAGGCAGTGTTGAATTGTCTCAACTCATTGCTGCATCCAGGTCAGTTTAGTTGCTTGCAGCAGTAAACTGTAACTGAATCTTTTTATTGGGAGCTCTGTTGTGGGTCTTCTTCAATCTTGTGCCATTTGTATTGTTTTGTGTAGAGGGATTTATTGATTTGGGTTTTATGTCTTTTCCCGGTCCAGGTCCACAACTGGCAACAAGTGCAGCAGTGAAGCGAATGTGTGCATCTGTTCAAACAATTCTAGACATTTGCAAGCAAGAGACTCTGGTTTCCACTCTTTCTACTTGTGAAGAGACTCTGAGAGCCATTTTGCACAATTTGAAGGTATATATATTTAATGTATATAAATATGTTGTAGCACAAAAAAGCTCACTCAAATGTTGTTGTTTTGATTCTATCAGCATTGGCTAGTCTTAACAGTGCATATCAGATCTTTTTTTGTAGTACCCATAAAACAGGCCCAGGGTTGATTGAGGGGCAAAGATGTTTGGCTCTGAGAACACCAAAATAATGCTTGTGGTTTTGTTGACCTTTTTCACAGAAATCTGTGGAGCTAGAGGTTGAGAGTGAGGAAGGCAGCAAACTACGAACATTATGCAATCAACTTGAAAGCACTGCTGCTGCTCTTTATGGTTGGCAGGTTGAGAATATGCCACCTTGATCCACTCGTCAACAGCAGGAGTCAATCAGCAGATGGCTGGAATTTTTGGAGGTGATGACTGTAGAGATGTAGAATTACAACTAGGTTGGTAGAGAGAGAGAGACAGAGAGAGGAGAGATGGAAAGGAAAGAGCCCCAAGATGCTGTGTTGTGGAGCTTCTTCTTGGAGCTAGCTCCCTGAGTTAGAAACCTGTGGGACGATTCTTGGGTCAACTCCAAATAGTTTGCAGTGCATGTGAAAAAAAATGGATATACTCTTTAAGGAAGTCCTAAAGATGGATGGGGCCCTTCATTTTGTTCCCTTCATTTTGAAGAACATCATGTGGTTGTTGTACCCATAAAAAATTTCTTCTGCTCCTATAGCCAACAACAAAAGCTTCAGTAAAGAGTGTGCCAACAACAGTTTTATCGACAATGATAAGAGGTAAACTGATGAGATGTGCTGCTCATGTGATCCACCGATGAGCGGGGGGAGGCTGGCTTTTGTGATGGTAGTAATCTCCAAGTTCTCTTTTGGAACCAAAGAAGTTGGTTCTCTTCACACTAACATAATCTACATGACATAATCTTCCGGTGATGATTAGTATACTTGTAATAGTGTTCAAAGGAAATGATTTTTATTTTAATTTTTAATTTTTTAAAAATTGTTGAATCTGAATCCTCAGACCTTAATGTCATGGAATGGTCTCTCCGCTGCCCGTTATGTTGGGTGCATTGCCAAGCTCACCTGATACCTTACCCAAGAAAATGAGCTCGAGAGTTTTTTCCTGTGACCCATTTCTTATTTTCCAGCAATTTTTTCTTGCAAGATGTTCATGATTGTCTTGCTGTCTAGAACTATACTCAGCTTGATCAAATGAATCTGGAGAAGGAAAGAATCCCTATAGAGACAGACAGACAGAGAGACACAGAGAGAGCAGGAGAAATAGTTTTCATACATCTCGGTTTTGGCAATGTGCAGGCAGGCTGTTCAAGAAGTCTCACCAGAATTGGAGTTTGGTGCTTAGCCATTCAAACAGCCTGCAGGTTGGCCGCACCTCTGAAGCTGCCAGTAGGGTTCAAAGAGAAACTAATGCCCACTGCAGTAGCATGAGCACACACCACATGCACAACAAACATGATACATTAGGTAATATGATTCAAGATCATGCAACATACGATATGATTGATCAAGATCCCATGCATGAAATTGATATTTAGCTTTGATAGCAAGACATCTGATCATGGGTACCACTACTTCTTGTCAATCTAGAATAAGAAGAGGAGGAGGTAATCCACTTAACTTTTTGAGATGAGCGTCCCAAGAGAAGTAGTTACGTCAGTGCCTTCAAGACTCTAGCAACTCTGCAACTATAATGCTGCCAAGGTTAAGAAGTGACAATGTAGCTGTGGCCCTAGAATCAAAACTTGACATTGAGTTTTCCCCCCACCATTTGCCACAGCAAAAACCAAATGCTCATCATCATCTATCATTGAAGCACCTGGCTTGCTTGATGTCTGAATTTGTACATCACCACCAAGCATCATCTGTTAGTGGAATGCAACGAGCTAACTTTTCACTGTCCAAGACTGAACCCCTTCATGTTTATTGACTACGTACGAGATTTATGTCATAATGATTTGATTGTATTCATATCTAACAAACATAATCCACAACATTACTCTTGAATATCATCTTCCCTAGCCAGTAGTTGGATCCCAGTGACATGTTGTGACATACCTAGTCAGGATTTGCTTCTACTACCTGATAGATGATCAGCACCTCATTGAGTACCGTACTGACAACTGACTCCTCATTACTCTGGAACCTTTTCGTGCCTGTTTGCTCTTAGCATTGAGCAGGTTTTTCACAACAGCAAAGAGCAAGGGAAGAATGGCCCCATGAGGCAGAGCTGAGTGCAGGCCAGATTTCTGTAAAGCCCACCCACAAGGGCTTTACATGGCAGAAAAACCACCACAGTTTGTTTTAGGAACTCAGGTACTGCCTTGTCCTATATAGTGCATATCTTGCATACCTTGGGTGCTCTCTGTAAGCTTGCAGCAGTTCTTGAGGCTGCTCTCTTGGTTCTTGCCATCTGTAGACCTTGATCATCCAATTCAATGAAACAAAAGAGAGATGGGCAAACTGTGAATCCAGTTATCTTGAGAGATGCACCAAAACAAAAGAGACAAGCAAACTATGGATCCAGTTATCTCGAGATGGTGCAAAACAAAAGAGACAGACAAACTGTGGAGCTTTGAAACAGGAATTTGGAGATCATCAACTGCTGCAATAACACGGAACGCTGGGGACAGTAGTGAAATGAATTGTCCAGAGGGAAGGAGTTTTGGTTGTTGCAAAGACTCACACATGAAAGTACGCACTCTTGTTGCTTGCCCCTTCTTCATCAGCAGGGGCAAATGGAAAGGGCATTATAATGATGGCAGAAGCAACAAAGACAACTCAGTT
>Ga0116229_10007264_pt1 | contig 17601 bp, 15 predicted proteins | sample S1TSphgellanicum_3_FD_87313 | JGI IMG/M metagenome (GOLD analysis project Ga0116229, IMG submission 87313) | Host-associated microbial communities from peat moss isolated from Minnesota, USA - S1T2_Fc - Sphagnum magellanicum MG | ecosystem: Host-associated > Plants > Peat moss > Unclassified... | reverse complement strand
GTGGAAACGGAGGTTATGGGTCCGCTATTTAGGCACCGCCCAGCGAAAGCAGCGGACAACGGATAAGCGGCCCCTACGACCCACCGCGCCACATCTCGACTCTACCCTTCCAGCTGCTTATCGCCCCGGGCAGTTATGCGCCGCGCAACATCCCACCAGGCTAAACGCCGTTCGAACCGGTCAAAATCACCTATCTGATGCTAGGCCAAGGTGTGGAACACCTTCTGCACATCGTCGTCCTGCTCGAGTTTGTCGATCAGCGTCAGCACCTCGGCCGCTTGCTGCTCGGGCAATTCGACCGGCACGGAGCAAATGTATTCGTGCTCGGCGGACAGCGGCACTATCTTGCGGTTCTCCAGTGCCTCCTGCATTTTGCCGAAATCATTGAACGCGCAGCGGATCACCAACTGTGCCTCACCTTTCTCGCCCGTGCTCTCACCCATCTCTTCCAGCCCGTAATCGATGAGATCCAGTTCGAGCTCGTCTTGATCCTTGACCACCGCAGGATCGAGGCGAAATACGCCCATTTTTTTGAACAGGAAACTGACGCTGCCGGTATTGCCCAGGTTGCCGGCACCCTTGAGAAAAATGTTGCGCAAGCTGCCCACGGTACGGGTTGGATTGTCCGTCGCCGTCTCGACCAGCAGGGCGACGCCGTGCGGGGCATATCCCTCGTAGAGAATTTCCTGATAGTTCGCCGCCTCTTTGCCGGATGCGCGGCGGATGGCCGCGTCGGTCTTGTCTTTCGGCATGTTCACGGCACGCGCGTTCTGCAGAACCCGCCGCAGCGTCGGGTTGGCCGCCGGATCAGGACCGCCGGCGTGCACTGCAATGGCGATATCCTTCGCCACCCGTGTGAATTGCTTTGCCATGCGGTTCCAGCGGGCGAACATCGCATGCTTTCTAACTTCGAATATACGTCCCATGATTTCCCTCTTTCCGGACGCGCATGGTAGCAATAAGCCGACAAACCGCTAGACTGGCCGCACTTTTCCCCGGGCGTATCCTATGAGTGCAGTTTTGTTTCGCGACCTCGAGCTTTCCGAGGCGGTGTTGAGTGCGCTCGCCGATGTCGGTTACGAGGCTCCCACGCCGATTCAGGCCCAGACCATCCCCGTACTGCTGTCGGGCGTTGACATGCTTGGTCAGGCGCAGACCGGCACCGGCAAGACCGCCGCTTTTGCACTGCCCGCGCTGTCCCGCATCGACCTCACCCGTCATGAGCCGCAGGTGCTGGTGCTGGTTCCGACCCGCGAGCTGGCCCTTCAGGTGTCCGAAGCGTTCGTGCGCTATGCCGCGCATTTGAAGGGATTCCACGTGCTGCCGATCTACGGCGGGCAGGGATATCAACCACAGCTGAACGCATTGCGGCGCGGTGTGCATGTGGTCGTGGGCACGCCCGGCCGCGTGATCGATCACATGAACCGCGGCACCTTGAAGCTCAGCGGGCTGACGCTGTTGGTGCTCGACGAGGCCGATGAGATGCTGCGCATGGGCTTCGTCGATGCCGTGGAGAGCATCCTCGAGCAGACCCCGCCGAAACGCCAGGTAGCGCTGTTCTCGGCCACCTTGCCGGCGCCGATACGACGCATCGCGCAACGGCACCTGCGTTCGGCGGTGGAAGTCACCATCAAGAGCGCAACCAGCACCGCGACCAATATCCGCCAGCGCTACTGGATGGTGAGCGGTGTGCACAAGCTCGATGCGCTGACCCGCATTCTGGAGGCCGAGGACTTCGACGGCATGCTGGTGTTCACGCGCACCAAGCAATCGACGGTCGAGTTGGCCGAGAAGCTCGAAGCGCGGGGATTCGCGGCCGCGCCTCTGAATGGCGACATCCAGCAAGCCCATCGTGAGCGCACCGTGGCGCGCCTCAAGGACGGCCAGATCGATATCTTGGTGGCCACCGACGTGGCAGCGCGTGGCCTCGATGTCGAGCGCATCAGCCACGTCGTCAATTACGATGTTCCCTACGATACCGAGTCTTATGTGCACCGCATCGGCCGCACGGGCAGGGCCGGGCGCAAGGGCGAAGCCATTCTTTTCATCGCGCCGCGCGAGCGCAACATGCTGCGCGCCATCGAACGAGCCACGCGCCAGACCATCGAACCGATGAACCTGCCCAGCGTCGATGCCGTGAACAAGCTGCGCATCACAAAATTCAAGCAGCGTATCAGCGACACGCTGGACAAAGCCGAGGCGAGCCTGTTCAGGCCGGTACTGGAGCAGATGCTCGAAGAGACGGGTTTACCGCTCATCGACATCGCGGTGGCGCTCGCCAGCATGTCGCAAGGTACGACGCCGCTGTTGCTGGCACCGAAGCCGGGTGCTGCCGAGCAGCATCGCGAGCCACTTCGCGAGCCACCCCGCGAGACGCCGCGCGATCTGCCCGCAGGGCGCGAGGCGCGCCCGTCAAGGGACGATCGTTCGCAGCGGGACGAGCGGCAGACACGGGACGAGCGGCCGCCGCGGGAAGCGTACCGCGAAGCGCCGCGGCGGCACGAGCCAAGCTCACGGCCGAGCGCGGCGCGCATGGAAACCTACCGGATGGAAGTCGGAGCGGAACATGGCATCAAGCCGGGTAATATCGTCGGCGCCATTGCCAACGAGTCCGGCATCGAGGGAGTGCGCATCGGGCGAGTGGATATCCGCGAGAATCACAGCTACGTGGACTTGCCTGAAGGCATGCCAAGGGACATATTTGCCAAGTTGCAAAAGGTGCGTGTAGTCGGCCGTGAGCTGCGGATCAGCAAGGCTGCTGAGAAGACTCCGAAGCCGGCGCGCGATGCCTTGAGCCATTTCCCCAAAAAACACAAGGAGCTGAGCATGAGCAAAGGTATGGAGCGTAAGAAGGAACAGAAGAAGAAACCGACCAAGACGCTCGAAGAGAAGCGCGCAGCGAAGAAGGAGAAGAAAGCAGCGCGGGGCTGATCACCTTCAGTCGACGCGGCCGCGCCGGCAGACCGGCGCGGAAGTCTCAAATACCCGCTGCTGTCCGTGGATGGAGCGCATGTCCGGTGCGCGCGCGGCCCACGCGATACCTGGGATCATTCCAGGTTAAAATAACGCGCCACATGAAATTCTCCGCAGTCACCGCCCTGATCGGCGCGAACGTACTCGTATTCGCCCTGGAACAAGTCTCCTACCCCAACCTGGAGCTGTATTTCGCGCTATGGCCGCTGCAGCCTATCGACGGCGAAGTCCATTTCAGCTTCTGGCAGGTGGTCTCGTACTCCTTTCTGCACGACACCCATCACCTCAGTCATCTGCTCTTCAACATGCTGGGGCTGTGGATGTTCGGTGCGGAGATTGAGCGTTACGTCGGTGCGGGCCGGCTGCTCGCCTGCTATTTTGCATCGGTGGTCACCGCTGCACTTAGCCAGCTCATCGTGCCGGCGTTGCTTGGGGCCGCACCTACTCCCACGATCGGCGCGTCAGGTGGGGTTTTCGGCTTGCTGCTGGCTTACGCTTTTTTGTTCCCGACCCGCAAAGTCGTACCGTTGATTCCACCCATTCCCATGCCGGCCTGGCTGTTCGCCACCATCTACGCCGCGCTCGAACTGTTCCTCGGCGTCACCGGTACCCAGGCGGACGTGGCGCATTTCGCGCATTTAGGCGGCATGGTCGGAAGTATTTTGGTCATCGGGCAATGGCGCTGGGCCCGGAGAAGACAATGAAGGGCACGGTGTGTCGCGCAGCGATTGCTGTGTTGGTGGTGGCCGGTTTCGCTGCTCCGGCCCATGCCGAGTGGGTGCGGCGGGTGACCGACGGCATCATGGGTACGCGGATCACGGTGGAGCTCTGGTCGGACGACAACGAGAAGGCGGAGAGTGCGATCGACGCCGTGCTGGATGAGATGCGTCACATCGACGAATCCATGAGCACCTACAAACCGACCAGTGAGATCTCTTTGGTCAACGCCCGTGCGGCGGACGGACCCTTGCACATCGGCAAGGAACTGTTCGATTTGCTGGTCACGGCCAGACAGTACTCGGAACTCACGGACGGGGCCTTCGACATCACCTACGCCAGCGTCGGCTACCTCTACGATTTCCGGAAGCACATCCGGCCGACTGACGACCAGATCGGCAAGGCGCTGCCGGCCGTGAATTATCGCAACGTGCTGCTCGATCCGAAGACTCAGACCGTCCAATTCGCGCAGCACGGCGTGCGCATCGATTTGGGTGGAATCGCCAAGGGATATGCCGTCGATTGCGGCATCGACGTGCTCAAAGCGCGTGGTTTCACCCGCGCGTACGTATCCGCGGGCGGCGACAGCCGCATCATCGGCGATCGCTTCGGGAAGCCGTGGATGGTCGGCATCCGCGATCCGCGCAAGGGCGAAGGCGAAGTCATCACCCGTATTCCGCTCGTCGATGCCGCCATCTCCACATCCGGTGATTACGAGCGGTTTTTCGATGAAGACGGCGTGCGTTATCACCACATCATCGATCCGCACACCGGCCATTCCGCCAGCAAGGTGCGCAGTGCCACGGTGATCGGTCCGTACGCCACGCGTACCGACGGGCTCTCCAAGACTGCATTCGTGCTGGGGCCCGACAAGGCCATGGAAATCTACAATCGCATCGACGATGTCGACGCCATCATCGTGAAGCTGGACGGCACTGTCATCTACTCCAAAGGTTTGGAACCGGCGCACAAGCCGTAGCCAGCAACGTTCAAGGCAGCATTTGCCCGCTACGGCTTGTGCGCCGGCGTGAACACTGGACCATTCAATACCCGGCGGTGAGAGGCAAAGAGCGGCAACTGTTCTTTTTCGTTGCCGCTCTCTGCCTCTCACCGCCCCCAGGTGATGAGCTTGGCCTGCTCGCAGGCCTCGAGAAAATCGTTGACCGTTTCCAGTGGAATTGGGCCGAGTTCCGCGGCAACCGCATCGCGGATCGCACCCGCGGTCCTTTTGCCGTCTATGAAGTTCACGATTTCATAGGCGTATAGCGAGCCGCTGTTCTGTGTCTTGATCAGACGATTCGAGTCCGAACCGAACAATGCGATCTTCGAGAAGCGTTCCTCTCCGAGACGATCGAGCAGCACATCGTCGTTTTGATAGGTGAGCGGCCCGAAGTCCGCCAGCAGCGGGGTGCCTGTTTGCGGCACGGCCTTGCCTGCCACTTCCGTGATGGGCGTCCCGATGCGCCGCGGCACGCGCAGCGCCTTGGGATCGGTGCTCCAGAACGGCGCGCGCTTGAAGTTCTTCACGCCATGCTGCGCTGACAGGACATCAATCCATCGCTCGAACGCCGCTGTCTGTGATTCCAGCGACTTGATGGCGGGCGCGGCTGAGCCGGCGTCGGCATGGGCGAATGCTGCATAGCTGCGTAAAGCCGTGGTCTCACGCCCCAGCTGTTGAGTGAGCAAATTATGCGCTTCGTACCCGGCTTGGCGGGCGTCCAGGGAGACATCCTGCACGAGCGCCTGTGCCCGCTCGAAGCCCTTGGCCAGCCTCGCTTGCGCTCGTGCGGCAAAAAAGCCATATAGCCTGGTGCCGTTCGACGCGTCGAGCGTCGCCAGGGCATAACCCGAGGCCGCACCCAGCAGCGCAACGCGCCGAAGTTTCGTGGCATCGATTTGTTCGAGCGCATCGTGATCGGTGTGAATGTAGATATCAGGCCAGTCACGCAGGTACAAGGACGGCACCGCGATTGTCGAGGAATCGTAGTCGTCGTGATCGCTGCCCTCGGAATACGCGGTCTGATCGACGAAGAATTCGTTTCGCGTGCCCGGCGCGCCTTCGCGGTTTTCCAGCACCGCCTCCGCCGCGTGGCTGCCGTCCTCGGCATACACGACCGACGCATCGCGGATGGTTTCGGCAAAGACCATGCCCACATCGGTGATGAACGAGGGCAGAGACCAGGGCGTTTCGGTGACGTGCAGAATCGATTTGTTCTTGAATGGATCGCCGCCAACCATGTCCATATGCACGTCGGCACGCAGGGACCGGCGAATGTCAGGGTGGCCGGCAAGGTAGGCCATGGTGCCTTCCACTTCGGGTCCCCAAATGAAGCGCAGCGTGCGTGCCGGCCGGGGCAGCCGTCCTGCCGTGATCAAGCGATTCAGCAATCGCGCCGACTCCAAGATGGTGACGCAGCCGCTGCCGTTGTCGTTGGCCCCCGGTCGCTCGTGATCGAGATGGCAGCTGTAGACGATTTCGCCGTAGCGGGGATCGGCACTCGAGAGCGTGCCCGGAATGGTGGCGCTGATCACGGTCCAATGACCCGGTCCCACTTCGGCTTGCACATGCGCATCCAAGGTGACCGTGGGTGCATCGGCCAGTTGCGTGCGCAAGCCGGCGGCCGTCGCGCGCGACACCATGAAAGCAAATCCTTGCGGCAACGTCGCGTCGAGGTGCCCCCAGCGAATCACGTCCGGATTCGATCCAGACCACGCCGTGGTCTGATTCGGCATGTCGCTGACGATCCCGGCTGCGCCGAATTTGATCACGGCCAACGACTGCACGGTCGACAGCACACCGTCGGCCAGAACGATCTTGCCGCGAACGTCCTTGCCGACATAATCCGATTCGCTGCTACCCGCGCCCACGTCGATCAACGGTGCAACGACATCTGCGGTGTGGCTGTAATCGGCGAGCCGGATCGGATCCGTGGACCAGTCGCCGAGCAGTATATGTTGCGGCTCATTCTCCCACAGGCGCGCCGACTCGACGTGCCAGGCAAAATGCGAACGCATCAAGCCGTAATGAATTCTCCCATCGATCGGAAACTGCTCGGCGTGGACATCCTCAAGTCCATAAGCCTTCGCCTGCTGCAACATGAAATCCGCCGCCTGGTCGAACTGCGGCGTGGCAGGCACCCGGTGCAGGCCGGTCAGCGCACGCAGGTTTTCGAAAGGCGCGCTGCCGTTCGACTCGTCGCGCAGCGCACTCCATTGCGCGTCTGTGAGGAAGGGTTGCTGTGCGAAAGCGCTGCCGACCATCAGCGTGCACAGGGATAGGCAGAGTTTGGAGAATGATGAGTTGCGAGCCACGTCGGGAAGTCCTCCGTTAGGGTGCCTTAGAATACCCGCTCCGCCATTTCACTTACGAGACCATCCGGACCGGTAAGAAAGTTACTCGATCAATTTAAGTGTGCGCAGGTAGGGTAGTCGCTCGCTCTTGAGCTTAAAAGCACATGCAAGAGCTCGCTCGGCTTCGTCATGACGATCAAGCGCTCGCAACGCGTATGCCCGGGATATCTCACGATGGCTGCGATCACTCCGACTTCCCTTGTCGTAGTTCATGTACGTCAAAAGTTCCAACGCCTCTGCGGGCCGTTTCAAAGCCGTCAGCAAGAGTCCGCGAGTGGAGCGATACGCTAGAACGCAAGGGAATCGCATATAGTTGTCAGCGGTCAGGGCGCTTGCTCGCTGTAACGATTGGTCTGACTCTGTAGCGTTGAAATCGCGTAGCCAGATGGCGAGAGCGATGTTGTTTTGCACAGCGGCGCGAAGTAGCGGATGAAGCGATACCGGCGAATCGAGGAGGGGATCGATTGATGAGCGCGCTGACTCATAGTTTCCCATGTTGATATGACATGCAGATAGAAGGGTAAGCAGCCAAGCGTTCTCAGGAAAGCGACGGACACGCTCTATGCAAGCGTCTTTTGCACCTGCATAGTCGCCGTCGTTGATTCTCACAAAAACTGCTGCAACCGCTCCCATCTGAAGCGCTTCCGACAGAAGCTGTGGACTCTTAAACGGAGTTTGCATCAGCTGCAGTCCGTCACTAGCCCGGCCCGACACACGACTCCGGATCGGCCACAGGTTCCCGACAGCCATCAGTGCGTTGTACCCGATCCATAGGAGCAACACATTGGCGTCAACGAGGTCGGCTAGCGGACGCCAGAAAAAGAACGCAGGCATTATCAGGACTAAGTTGGTCACTGGCCCCATCAAGATGGTCAACCACATCCTAGTCCGGATCAAGGTTTTTGGTTCGCCGCCCAACAGAGTCATACCGGAAACGGGTACCGCGTAGATACGGAAAGGGAAACTCAGGACTTCGCCAGCCCACAGGAATCGACCAGTGCCGATCGTGATGAGGTTAACTTCAAGCCCGAACGCCCTCGCGGTAATGGCATGGCCCACTTCATGCAAGATCGTGATACAGGGGAGAATTAAGCTCGCGATAATCATTAGACCAACAAGGCTGACATGCTGAGTGCCGCGAGTTCCTGCAACATATATTGTTGGGCCAGCAACCGTTATAAAGACCGCGACAAACCTGCGCCACATGATTTGTTCGTGGGCAGGGTGGTTGCATGTGATGCATGTTCCTTGGAGGCGATAAGCCTCGGCAGTTGCAATAGTGGCAAAACACGCGACTTCGGTGGATTCGATGCCGCAAATTCTGCAGCGATAAACCGCCTTCGCTGGCTGCGCGCTGGAGTCTCTACAGTCCATGGATTGCCATTAGATCATTCGGTACAGTTTACCTGTCGGGCTATTTTGGTGCCTGAAGGCCACTATCCCGATCCCCTGTCTAGTGGTTCCGCGCTGCCAGTAGTAACATCAAACCGGCCATGGACTGGGACCCAGCCGGTGAACATCAATTCCTACCTGATTTCGGGCTGATGGATGCTTGGGGTGCATCAGTGACCGCATCTTCCCCGCCGAGACAAGTGTATGCGCTTGCTTCGGCATCGCTGTTATTCGGCATTATTCTGTTTGCCTCAGGTGTTATTTCAGCAGCCAGCGGCCAATCCATTGGCGTCATCTCCGCCTCCGGTGCGCTGGTATTGACGTTGCGCGCCATCCGTACGCTTTCGACACGAATGACCGAGGCGGGGGTCTCGCAGCTGACGTGGGGCGGTCGCGTCCACTTGTCATGGAACGAAGTCACTCGGGTGACAAGGACGTCGCTCTCGTTCACGCTGATAGGAAATAAGAAGCGGGTTGTGCTTTCAGTAGAGGAACTTCAGGATACCGCCGCGGCAATATCGTACATAGAATCACGCTTACCATCGAATCTCGGCAGCGATTGATGAGCGCGTAAAGCATCAACAGCCATTGGATCTGAGGAGCCTTCATGCCACTCGTCACGCTCACCGTTCGCAAACCAAAGTCGGACGCCTTCAAAACTACACTTTTGAATGCCGTTCATGCGGCTTTGGTCTCAGCCGGTGTACCCGAGCCCGACAAGTTCCAACGGGTTTTAGAGCTGGATGCAGAGGATTTTCGCTTCGATCCGTCGTACCCCGACCTCAAGACACAGCGCAACGAGGACTTTGCTCTCATCGAGATCCTGTGGTCCGTGGGACGCAGCGTCAAGGTCAAGAAGAAACTGCTCGAAGAACTGATGCGTACACTGGACCACGCCGGCATGAATACCGAGAACGTCATGGTCTGTTTCAAGGAGACGGCGTGGGAGAACTGGGCGTTCGCCGGTGGGCGGCTTATCCACACCTGATCGGGCATAGCAGAGACGCGCGATCTCGACGCGAACACTGTTCTTGAGGTGGATGCGCAAGGAAACATCTGCTCAATTACTGTAGAGCACGGAAAGAGATTTGGGCTATTCGCGTTCGGCTACAACTCGCCAGCCTTCGCCCCTGCGGCGGCTATTTGACGTAGCGTTCGCGAAGCGTCCCGAGGTTATAAACCAGAAGCGGTTCAAGGGATGCAGCAGGTCTAGATCCTAGTCCCTGAAATTATTGAACTGCAGCGGCACGCCCACGTCGGCCTTGCGCAAAAAGGCGATGGCTTCCTGCAGGTCGTCGCGCTTCTTGCCGATGACCCGGACCTTGTCGCCTTGCACCTGTGCCTGCACTTTCAACTTCGAATCCTTGATCAGGCGTGAGACCTTCCTGCCGGCTTCGGCATCGATGCCTTGCTTGCAGATCACCAGCTGTTTGGCGCGCGCGAGATTTACCTCCGGATCCTTCACTTCCAGGCAGGCGACGTCGATGCCGCGTTTGGACATGCGCAGCTTGAGGATGTCGAGCATCTGCTTCAACTGGAAATCGGCGGGTGCCGTCATGGTCACCGTGGTTTCCTCGAGTTCGAAGCTGGCGTCCGTGCCCTTGAAGTCGAAGCGCTGCGTCAATTCCCGGATCGCCTGATCGACTGCATTGGTCAATTCATGAGTGTCGATTTCGGACACGACGTCGAACGAAGGCATGTCAGGTCTCCGCCAGCAGTTGATCCAGTGTGGCCCTGACCTCGGCGGCGAACTCGGTGTAGTGCTCACCGGTGGCGGGACCGGAGAAGCCGGTGTGAATCTTGCGTACCACGCCTTTCTTGTCGATGAATATCGTGGTCGGAAATGCGTAAACGCGATCCAGCATCGGCAATTTCTTGCCGGCCTCATCCTTGTCGGAGATTCCGGCGATCAGCGTGGTGTATTCGATGCCGTAATGTCGCCTGAAGCGCTGCGACGCCTCGGCGGCATGCGGAAAATCACCAAAGTGCTCGAACATCAGCGACACGACCTCGACTCCCTTGGCACGGTAGTCGCGATACAGCGGCTCGAGAAACGCGGCTTCGTCGTGACAGTTCGGGCACCAGCTCCCGGCCAATGCCACGATCATGACCTTGTTCTTGAACTGCGGGTCTTTGGAACTGACGGTGTGCCCCTCGAGATCCGGAAACGCAAAGTCGAAGTGCTTCGCGGCGCCGCGCATGGTGGTGAGCGAATAGGCATCCGGCAACGCAGCACTCGAGTCACGTTTGGCATTCAGTTTCTCGTGGTAGGCCATGCCGGACCAAAAGTCGCCGGTCAGCGTGCCGTCCGGCGTGAGCTTTGCCTTGTACAAAAAGACATGCGCGCCGTCGAAGGTCGATAGGTCCAACTCGTCGCCATGAACCTGGCCGGCGAGATAGCGGTGATCGCCGGTATCGGTGAGTATGGTGCCGGTGACGACATCGTGCGTCTGGGTGAATTCGCCGACGTCTTTTTCGGGAACGCCCATATCGTCGACGAATGTCACCGCCCAGCGACCTGAGACATCGGCATTGTCGGTCGTGGGGGTGGCGACGAAGCGATAGTCCTCGCCAAGCTGCGCCTGCAAAGGCACATGCTGTTGCTTTCCGCCGAGCTTGTCGAGCACGATCTCGCCTTGCAAAGACGCGCCGCTGGCGTCGGCAATGAGCTTGTTTTCATAGCCGGGCATCAGGATCTCGAGGTGCGAGCCCGAGATTTTGACTTCATCCAGCGGCAGCCGCTCGGGACCGTTGATGAGATAGCCGATCACCGACGCACCTTGTTGCTCGAGCGCCAAAAAGAAGGGTAGGTCGCCGCCAGGTACCTGCAATACCACGCGGTAGGTGCCCATCCGCACGCCGGATTCGGCGGATGTGCCAGCGGCAGCGCCTGATGCAGCGGACGCGGCGGGTGCATCATGTGCAGCGGATGCAGCAGAGGATTGAGCAGGTTGCGCACCGGTGCCGGCCGTCGGCGCTTCGCGCTGACAGGCGGTCACGGCCAAGGTCCCGGTGAAAACGGTTACCGCCACCAGGACGGTTCCCGCCATCCGTACCGCTACCCGCTGCGACGAACTGTTATTTTTCGTTTTCAACATGTCTGTTTCCCTGCTAACGATAACCGCGAGCCTGCAGCGAGAATAGTTTCGCATAGCGGCCGTCGGCAGCCATCAACGATTCGTGGCTGCCACGCTCGACGATGCGGCCCTCATCCAGCACCAGAATTTGATCGGTGACCCGCACGGTCGAGAATCGATGCGAGATCACGATCGCGATGCGGTTGCGGGTCAGCTCACGGAAGTGTTCGAACACCTCGGCTTCGGCGCCCGCATCGATGGCGGCCGTCGGCTCGTCGAGAACCAGAATGTCGGCATCGCTGCGCATGAAGGCGCGCGCCAGCGCGATCTTCTGCCATTGTCCGCCGGACAGCTCGCGCCCGTCCTTGAACCATTTACCCAGCTGCGTTTGGTAGCCGGCGGGCAGCTCCTCCACGAATTCCGACGCCAAGCCCTTGGACGCGGCCGCGCGCCAGCGCGTCTCGTCCTCGAAGGCGCGTTCATCGCCGGCACCGATATTTTCTCCGACCAACATCTGGTAGCGGGCGAAATCCTGGAAGATGACGCCGATGCGCTGGCGCAGGACGCTTCCGTCCCATTCCTGCAGGTCGAGGCCGTCGAGCAGGATTCGCCCCCGGGTCGGCTGGTACAGCCGCGTCAGCAGCTTGATCATCGTGGTCTTGCCGGAGCCGTTCTGTCCCACCAATGCCAGGCTTTCGCTCGGCTTGACGTGCAGATTGATGCCGGCGAGCGCGGGCGTCGTGGCGCCTGGATAGGTGAACTCCACGTCCTCGAAGCGGATCCCGTCACCCGGGCTGGGACCAAGTCTTTTGTCGCCGGAGGCTTGGCCGACGGGCTGCTCGAGATATTCGAACAGATTGGACAAGTACAGGTTGTCCTCATAGAGACCGCCGACCGCCGACAAGGCCGCGCTCACGGCCGCTTGTCCTTGGCGGAACAGCGTCAAATACATGGTCATTTGCCCGACCGACATTTTTCCCCAGACGGCCGCCGCGGCGATCCACGCATAGCTGCCGTACAGCGTGACGGTGGCGAGCATTCCCAGGGCAAAACCCCAAGCGTCGCGCCGCAACGTGAGGTCGCGATCTTCGCGGTACAGCCGCTTGAAAATGTCCCGATAGCGATCCAGAAAACGCCGGCCCAGTTCGAATAGTTTCACCTCCTTGGCGTAGTCCTCGCGCGCCAGCACGGCTTCCAGGTACATCTGCATGCGCGCTTCCGGGGCGCGCCACCTGAACAGACGAAACGCTTCCCCGGAAAATTTGGCCTCGGCCAGAAACGCGGGCAAGCCCGCCAGGATCAACAGCACGACCGCCCATCCGGAAAACCGGATCAGCAGGCCGCCGAAGGTGATCAAGGAAACTGCGTTCTGCATCAAGGCAAACGTGCGCATCACCAGGCTCAACGGCCGGCTCGATGCCTCGCGGCGCGCGCGCGTCAGCTTGTCGTAGAACTCCGAGTCCTCGAACTGCGTCAGATCCAAGGTCAGCGCCTTCTCCAGAATCATGACGTTGACGCGCTGGCCGAGCTGCGCGCGCAGCAGCGATTGCGCCAGCGAAATGCCGCGCTGTGCCATGGAGATGGCGGCGACCAGCAGCGCTTCGAATGCAACGAAACGCACGACGGGCATCAGTTGCGTCACGCCTGACACGCGGTGCAATTCGGCCGCGTGAATGACGGCATCGACGATGCGCGCGCCGATATAGGCGACACCCGCGGGCAGTACGCCGGCGATCAACGTGAGCGCGGCCAGTGCCACGGTCAGACCTCGGTTGGTGGTCCACACCAACGCCAAGGCACGGGTGCTGTAGGTGAAGACACCATTCAGACCCATGCGCCAGCTGCCTTGCGACCCGCCGCTGCCATGTGGCGAGTTAACCGTTGATGAAGTGCTGGGAATGATGTGCTGCGGCCCCGGGGCTATAATGGCTGTTTGTCCACTCACAGGTATGGCGGAACAAGCGTGAAATTCAAGTCCTTGTTGGATCGGTGGAAAAGAACGGCTACGCCGCAGAAAACGGCTAAGGAATACGCGATCCGACTGGCGCTCGATGATGCCGCCCGATTGCATGCATTGGCCGAGCTATTTCCCGGACAGTCCGTTGAGGACATCCTGGCTGATCTGCTGCACGCGTCGCTCGAGGAGATTGCCGCGGCCATGCCTTATGAGCGCGGCCCGAAGGAGATTTCGCGCGACGATCATGGGGACCCGGTTTACGAGGACATCGGCCTGACGCCGCGATTCGTGGAACTGAGCCGCAAACTCAAGAAGGAACTGCAGGCGGCGGCCGACAAGTAGCGGCAGAGGCGCCCTCTGGGCTTGACGCTGCCCTCGGGGTGCGGCGATACTCCATTGATGAATATCGTCCTCATCCATCGAAACGCACGCTGGTGGCGTCGCCCTCTCCAGGAGCGGGTACTGGCCTCTTAAGTTTTACACTGCGAATCGATCACCAGAACCCATCTCCGCTCTATTTTCGGTGATGGGTTTTTTATTGCCCGAGAAAGATGAAACCACCTTTTGACATAGCTGCAGATCTCGATACGCCGGTGTCGGCCTATCTTAAGCTTGCGCCGTTTCGACCGCGATTCCTGCTGGAGAGCGTCGAGGGCGGCGAGCGTCTGGCGCGATATTCATTCATCGGATTTGGCGAATGCCTCGAGGTGCGCTTGGAGGCCAAGGGTTTTTGCGTCGACGGCGAATGGAGCCCGCGGCCCAAGTCCCAGGGCGAATTCTTGAGCATGCTGCGCCAGGCGCTGGCACGTGCGCCGCAGCCGCAGCCCAGCGTTCCCGGGGTGCCCCTCTCGGGCGGCTTGGTGGGATATACCGCGTATGACGCCGTTCGCTATTTCGAGCGCGTGCCCGGACGCAGCCTCGACGACACGACGACACCGCATGCCCATTACGTCGCGCCGCGCTCCATGTTGGTGTTCGATCATCTGACCCGTGGCGTGGCCTTGTTGCACGCAGGCAGCGAAGCGGAGCGGCAAAGCCTGCGTCGCGAAGTCGTACAGGCATTGCGCGGGGCGGTACCGGCCATCCTCACGCCGGGCAGCTTCACGCCCGCCGTGCCCTCGCTCACCCCCGATGCCCACGCCGCGCGCGTGCTGCGCGCACAGGAATACATCGCGTCGGGCGACATCTATCAGCTGGTGCTGGCCTCGCGTTTCGAGGGCCGGCACGCACTCGCACCGTTCGAGGTGTACCGCGCGTTGCGGCTGCTGAATCCGTCGCCGTACATGTATTTCTGCGAATTGGGTGACATCACGGTGGTCGGCTCGTCGCCGGAAGCAATGGTGAAATGTAATGGAGGATTTGCGCAGCTGCGGCCCATCGCCGGTTCACGGCCGCGCGGTGCGGACGATGCGCGCGACGCGGCGCTGCACGCGGAACTGCTTGCCGACCCAAAGGAGAACGCCGAGCACGTGATGCTGGTGGATCTGGCGCGCAACGATTTGGGACGTGTCGCCGCCGCCGGCTCGATCAGCGTCGACCCCTACCGGGTGATCGAGCGCTATAGCCACATCATGCATATCGTCAGCGGCGTCAAAGGACGACTCGCGCCGGGGCGAGACGCCTTCGATCTGTTCGCGGCAACCTTTCCCGCCGGCACCTTGGTCGGTGCGCCCAAGGTGCGCGCCATGGAGATCATCGATGAACTCGAGCCCGTCGGCCGGCAGCTTTACGGCGGCACGGTGGGCTACTTCGGCCGGCAGGGAGACATGGATCAGGCCATCACCATCCGCACCTTGGTATTTCGCGGCGATGCCTACAGCTACCAAGCGGGCGGCGGCATCGTCGCCGACAGCTCACCGCAAGCCGAGTACGAGGAGCTCATGGCGAAGAGTGCGGTGCTGCGCCGCGCGCTGGAGCTGGCGGCTGAAGGGCTTTGAGCATGCAGCCCAAGATCTTGCTGATCGACAACTACGATTCGTTCACCTACAACCTGGTGCAGGCATTCCTGATTCTCGGCGCCCGCGTCGATGTGCATCGCAATGACGCTTTGAGCGTCGCGCAGGCCTTGTCGCAGGATCATTCTCATCTGGTGATTTCGCCGGGACCCGGCACCCCGCGTGCTGCGGGCGTCTCGATGCAAATGATCGAAGCGTTCGCCGGGCGCATTCCCATCTTCGGCGTCTGCCTGGGCCACCAATCGCTGGTGGAAGTATTCGGCGGAAAGGTGGTTCGTGCAGGCCGCCTCATGCATGGCAAGGTCTCGGCCGTGCATCACGACGGTAAGGGCATCTATACCGGTATCGCACAGGATTTTGCCGCGGGCCGCTATCACTCGCTGATCGCGGAACCGGCGAGCGTGCCGCCGGTGCTCGAGGTCACCGCGCGCACGTCCAGCGGCGAGATCATGGGTGTGCGCCACAGGACACTGCCGATAGAGGGTGTGCAGTTCCATCCGGAAAGTGTGCTCACGCCGGATGGTCAGGCGCTGATGGGCAATTTCTTGAGGGGCTGAAGCGTGCAGGGTGCTCGTCAAACGTTGGATCACCTGCTGCTGAAGCGCGATTTGAGCGAAGGTGATGCCGCGGCACTGATGCACGAGCTGGCTGCGCCGGGCGTGTCGCCCGCCATGGCCGGCGCGCTGCTGGCGGCGCTGCGTGCCAAGGGCGAGACGGCAGCGGAGGTTCGCGGCTTTGCCGTGGCCATGCGGGCGCTGGCCCGCAAACCGGGACTGCCACCTGATCTCGATGCGATAGACATCGTCGGTACGGGCGGAGATTCCTCGGGAAGCTTGAATTTATCGACCGGCGCGGCATTGTTGACCGCGGCCTGCGGCATGCCGGTGGTGAAGCATGGCAATCGCTCGATATCGAGCCGCAGCGGCAGCGCGGATCTGATCGAAGCGTTGGGATTTTCGCTGCCGCTCGATGAGATGGACGCCGCGCAGTGTTTCGCGGCGACCGGTTTCACGTTCCTATTCGCGCCGTATTTCCATCCTGCCATGAAGACGCTGGCGCCGATCCGCACGGCGCTCGGCGTGCGCACGGTATTCAACATGCTGGGACCGCTCACCAATCCGGCGTCGCCGCGCTTTCTGCTGATCGGCGCCTTCAACGCGGCAACCGCGGAACTGATGGCCGGCACGCTGGTGGGGCTGCCGATCAAACGTGCCTGGGTCGTACACGGCGCCGCCGGCTGGGACGAAGCCACGCCGATCGGACCCTTCCTGCTGTACGAGGTGGTCGATGGTGCGGTGCTGCGACGCGAAGTGGACCCGCGGGAATTCGGCATCGAGCGTTGCGAGGCACGGGCGCTCGCCGGCGGCGATGCAGCGACCAATTTGACGGCATTGCAGGCGGTGTTCGATGGCAAGGACCGCGGTGCGCACTTGTCGGCGCTGCTGCTGCAGGCAGGAATGGCGCTCACCATCGCAGGACGGGTGCCCTCGATCGACGCCGGCATCGAGCGGGCGCGCAGTGTCGTCGAGAGCGGGGCGGCGAGCGAGTGGCTGCGCGCGCTGCGGCGCTTCGCGTCGAGCCCGAGGCCCGGCAGCGCCGCGACGCGCGACGCGGGCAGCAAGGCGGCCTCGTGAGCGGTTTCTTGGATGGCATGGCGCAATCGAGCGCGCAGCGGGTCGCCGCTGCGGCCGCGAGGGAATCCCTGGCAGCGTTGCGCGAGCGGGCCGCGCGACTGCCGCCGCCGCCGCCGCTGCGATTGTCGCCGGCGGGGTTCGACGTGATTGCCGAAATCAAGCTGCGCTCGCCGGCCGCCGGACAGCTCGGCTCGACCACGGATGACTGGCTGGGCCGGGCGCGTGACTATGCGCGGGCCGGTGCCGCCGCCGTATCGGTCTTGACGGAGCCGTCGCGCTTCGATGGTTCACTCGAGCACCTGGAGCTCGCCGCTGCGGCGCTGCGGCCGCTGTGGGGTTACCTTGCTTCTGGCAACGTGCGCTTGCGCTGTGAAGTTGAACCCATTGACTTCTCTGCAGGGTCCAGGCAGGGCTCAGGGCATGACGCCGGCGCTGTTTGTTACAGCTGAGGACTGGCACTGATGCTGTCATCAACAGCTGTGACGGTTCCCGTGTGCTCCAAACTTTGTGCAACATCAGGTGCCTACAGCACAGATTTTAGTGCG
>Ga0116229_10007263_pt1 | contig 17601 bp, 20 predicted proteins | sample S1TSphgellanicum_3_FD_87313 | JGI IMG/M metagenome (GOLD analysis project Ga0116229, IMG submission 87313) | Host-associated microbial communities from peat moss isolated from Minnesota, USA - S1T2_Fc - Sphagnum magellanicum MG | ecosystem: Host-associated > Plants > Peat moss > Unclassified... | reverse complement strand
TAATATTAAATATCACATTAAATATTAAATAATTTAAATTTAATTGATTTCCATGCTGCTTAGTTAATTAACTAGTAAGTGAAATGGTTTGGTAAATTTGTATTTCACTAAATATTAATGGACCAATTCACTATCCATAACAACCGGTCCCCATCCATTAAGGGGTTGACCAATTCACCATGGTAAAAATGTCCAAATTCACTCAAAATCTAGTGAAATCTAAAATGAACTAGGACGCGTTTTGATGTAATGAACCAAAAAATAAATAAACATTTTAAAAAAATCCAAAAGGTCTAAGGAGGAATTGTAATAGGTTTTCAACAATAGAAAGGGAACAACAAAAGGATCTCCAAAATCCCTATAGGAAAGGAAGAACACATCTAAAGCAAAAGAAGGATCAAAACAAAAAAAAAAGTCAAGAGAAGATGTTAGGCATCAAAAAGTAATGTGTCGAAATACCAAACCACCAAGGGTTACAATTCCAGGAATAGTTATTAAACATGTTCCTAATAAACCACAAAAACATCAGGGCTAACAACAAGAGCAAGGAAAGAGGCAATAGTCATAACAAATTAAATTAGAATAAAATATATCACCTCAAATAACAACAGTACTACAAAAGCAAAACGAACAAATATAGTATGATGCAGTGGATGATTTGTGTGAATTCCATGCTCAGATGGTAGTCCACAAAGAGATTCCAATGGAGGAACCACTTCCACAATCATAAATGGAGTAATAGCACTGACTTTCATTTCAAAAACACCGAATGGAGGTACCAACATCAATAGTGCATGATTTTAAACCACCTACCATAGTGCTACCATGGAGTAGACCACGATCAACAGAGGGGCAAGGGTTAGATATGGATTTGGGTTTGCAAATGTGGGATAAGGGATTATCATCAAAGGATGCATCTAAGAAGGAGATGTCCACCACATAATTTAACACCAAAATTTGTGGAGGAGCTAGTAGATGAAGTATTAAGTAGTAACAAAACTACTAAAATGTTTCAAGCAATGGCGATTGTGAGTTTGAGGATGGGTAATATGGGTTTGGAAGTTAAGTCATTCAAAACCAAATTAATTAAAGTGGAAGAGGAGAAGTAGGGATTGTAGCAACAAGGATATGAGGAGTACAAATAGTGTATGCAAACTTGGAACAAACAAAATAAGCAAATGGAGGAGAAAGTTAATGTGAAGATGCTGCAACTAACCATAGAGAATAAGGAGATGAAATGGAAGCTAATGGACTTTCCAAAGTTACAAAAGCAATGCATGGAGTTGAAGCAAAAGGAAGAAAAATGGATTGAAATAGACCATGCATATCAAAAATCACTAATAACTAAAGTATAAGCATAAGGTCGAAGGTTTGGAAAGATATAGACAACTATGGTTACAAGAATATGAAATTAGAAAATAAACAATGGACAAGATGATAGTACGGATTTTCCAATTGAACAACATGGTGTAAAGGAGTTCAATAGGAAAAATGCAGAGAAAGATAAGGAACAAGCAATTATAGAGGTAAATGAATTGAAGTAGGAATGCACAAAACCAAGGCCAAACTAGATGATTTGCTGGAAAAGAACAAAGATTAGGACCCAACATATGTTAAAAACAAATTGGAGGAATATGATGACTTGGTATAGTGTTATTCAATACTACGTACTAAACAATAAATGGATGATGCCAATGCTGAGCCTGATGAATGGTGGGAGTTAACAAAAGTTCAATTCCAAGAAGAGATGCAGAAGATGGTTGCACACAGAAGGGATGAGGTTGCCTATAGAAGACATTTATTTGCCTTCAAGAAAGAATTTTTAAATTTCATTTATCACAGTCCAAATAGTACAGGACTATTTAGTCCATTACATGAATAGGAAGAAGTTGAGTACAATGAAGTAATTAAGGACATACAACAAGAACAACCATACAAATTGAGGGCAAAAAAACATGATACTTTAACTAAGGTATTTGAAGAGCAAGCATAGATAGCTTCACAACTGAAGATAGTAACCATAACTAATGATATTGGCACATAGAAAAAGCCAGTTGAAGTTGGGGAGCAATCAGAGGAATATACATAGTAACAAGTTCAAGAAGGTGTAACAACACCACTACTTGATAGTTTTGTTTTTTTTAATGAGTACAAAAGCTCAGGGTCATATAGAAACACAAAATGAAGTGCAGGTAGTAATACCAATGATTCAAAAGGAACAGACCAAACCACAAATGACTAACACAATGATTTGAAAAGTAATTTTGTTTTATTAAAACAAAGATTTCGAGGATAGAATCTATAAATGAATGGAAGGTCATTGGTACCTAGTGTATGGCAACGACGAAATAAGACGTAGTAGATTAAGGGAATGGTAGGGATTAATCAAGGTAGTGAAGCAACTAGATAGGATTGTTGAACCTTTTTAATTTTGAATTACTTTTGGATGGAAGTGATATAAGATTTGGGTTGTGGAAATTGTTGAAGTTTGGGAATTATTTTTGTTTTACACATGGAATGAGGAAGAGAGCTATTAAAATTGAACAAAAACACACATTTTTTGAGTTCAAAGTTCTATTGGTATTAAAAACCATAGATTTTTCATGTTTTCAATTCTTATTTTTATTTTCTAGACTAAAACTTGTTGATATGTTCAATTTGGAATAAAGAAAAAAGTATAGATTTGATAAAAAAACGTGGATTTATATTATGTATTTGTTGTGTTTTAGATTTTTAATAAATTTAACCTATATTTTAACCATAGATTTTGTTTAAGTAAGGAAATGGAACTAAGCAAAAGAAACAGTAGCTATATTAAGAAAATTGTGTAAAAATAACCTATATGAATTGTTTGCATAATGAAACCACAAATTTTAAATGTTGAATGGAGCATTGAATGGACTTTTGTATTGTTTTAAGTAGGCAACAAGCATTTCTAAGATAGAATCTACGCCTACCACATACACATTAATGTTAAAATTAAACCATCTTCATTTAATATTAAGTCACATACATTACATGCCATGGCACAAGTCATGGGTGTTCAAAATGAGATCCCCAAAAATAAACTAAAGTTGGGATCTATGTGTATTTGTAATAGTTTTTTCTCAAGGGAGGTTGGCCCCATTTTAAAATATTTAACCTACATGCTTCACTAGAAGAAATCTTGTCCATTCCAACCATATGGTTAGGACTATAGATGTGACTAATGTCTAAATCAACTATTTTTACAACTATAGTTAGGTCAGTCCTATGTGTCATTTTAGTCATAAATGTGCATAGTCATATATGTGACTATTATAGTCACATATGTGACTACAATGTTGATATAATTGAATGAAGTCACAAATGCAACTATAATTTCTGACTATTACATGTTTGGATGGAAAAGTAAAATGAAAGTGCACATTTTTCATCCAATATTGTGAATGAATCCTTGGATGGATGAAAACCTAATTATTTTTGCAACTAGTCATAGTTGGTTTGGCAATTAGGGCCAATAAATTTTCCATTTCCAATATTTTGATGATTAAAACATCTGTGGCATCTTTGGAATTATAATATTTTTTTGATAATCACCTTATGTCTAAATTTTTATTGGTATTTTGTACTATTTGTTGACATTGATAGTAAAAATTATTATTATTTTATTAAATATATTTGAGTTATGATTTATTTATAAATATTATATGTGATGATTATTTAATTATAAATTATACATATAAATTAAAACTTATTATATAATCACAATCAAATATGGGTGAAAGCAGGAAAAAAAGAGCCAACAGTGTGTGGATAATCCTTAAAAATTGCTTGTTGAAAATTTGAAAAATCACCATGGGAACACTATATATCAAAAAATTATTCTATTTTTTAAATAAGTTTTTATACTTTCAAAGTTGTCATTACAAAAAATTTATGAAATTTCACCATGTTTTTAAAATCCTTTTACATGTTTAAAGCACTCAAGAAAAACATGTGGACAAGTGGTTTTCTTGTATCAAAAGTTTTTTCCCCTAATCAAATGTTCACCAAATCATCTCAATTTTTTTGCAAACTTGAATATATTCCACAAGAAAGGATCCATGTGTTCAAAACATTCAAAAAATAAAAATACATATATCATTTTAGATTTTAATACACAAATGTCCTTTTACACTATTATAGTTTTGAACTTGTAATCATGGTTCAAAGTAAAGTTATAAATTTGACTATAATGTAAGGCTTGATGCAAAAAGACTTTTTATCATGTTATATGTCATATTTTGTTTCAATTTAGAATGAATAGCAAAATGCATCTTTCCATCCATCATCAAATTACACCTTATGCCGATTAGATTTTAACCATAGAAAAAGTCTTATAACAAGTAATAAAATGCATCTTTACATCCATCATTAAATTACACCTTGTGGCCACCAAATTTTAATGATAAAAAAAAATCTAAAACAAATGGCAAAATGCATCTTTACATCCATCATCAAATTATGCCTTATGCTCGCTAGATCTTAACCATAGAAAAAGTCTATAACAAGTAATAAAATGCATCTTTACATCCATCATTAAATTACACCTTGTGGCCACCAAATTTTAATGATAACAAAAAATCTAAAATAAATGGCAAAATGCATCTTTACATCCATCATCAAATTACACCTTGTGGCCACCAAGTTTTTGGCCACAACAAAAACAAGATGGATCAATAAACATATTAGAATTAACATAAATCAATAGAGTTTATTGAAAATTTAAAATACAATTTGAAGTTTGAGCCAGGCTAATGCCTAATTTGTTAATAACTCTTACTATGAATGAAATTGAAAACATTAGAAATTCCAACAAACATATTAATGGAATAAATAAAATATATTTGTGACATACAAATTGAACCTAATTGCCAACTATAATCTTATCATAAACTATTGTAAATAACCCTAAAACAAAGCAAATTCTAAGAATAATGTTAATTCCTCTTCATCTTTGAAATTTTGTGATGGTCAATGGTCACATATGCAATTATATTCACATTATCTTGAAATAAAAATCCTAATGGCAAACATTGCTTTCTCCCGTTTAGAGCTACGAACATCATCATGCAGTTTGCAAATAAGAAACACAACTAGCTACAAATAGAATTTAGTGCCAACAGAAGAAAACATCTAATATAATATTTTTCAACATATAAGATAAGAAATGAAATATTAACAAAAGATCAAAAATGAAAAAAAATGAAATGATTCATAATGCATACCCAAAGATGGTTAGGCATTGATAGGATCATCGTTGTCACAATTCATATACTCCATGAACCAAGAATAATTTTGCAAAGAAGAACTTAAACAAGGCTTATAATACTCGACCAAAACATCATAATGATCTTGAATTCTACTCATTGAAGGCAATTTAATTAAAGCTGGCCACAAATGAAATGCCAAGTCCAACAATTACACCTTATTCCTTTATAATAGCTCACCCCCAAAGAACTCTAGGAAAAGACCACTTCACTTCAAATTTTGAAGCGCTTTATTAGGTTCGTTGTCAATTAGCAATGTTTCATCTTCCTTCACATAAGGTAACCCATGGTAAACATAGTACACACGTTTCAAATCCTTCAAATAATAATAGGACCCAACCCAAGAAAAATTTGATCAGAAGTTTTCAAACATTGTTCACATCCCCAAATAAGAACAAATTGATCCATGAACATATCTGGAATTAACATTGGAAGAACCTTGAACACATCCTCCAATTTCATACAAGACCAAATTGTTATGTAAGACTTTTCAAATGTGTGAGCAAAAAAATGTTTCCTTCCAACTCCTACTTCAACTTTGCTCTTATCAATATTTCTTCTAAACACTCGAACATTCCCTTGTAAAACAACAAATTGAAGGAAATAGCAAAGTACACCATTCATGCTTTAAATTAATGTTTTTATGGGCCTTGAAGGTTTGAACATAGACATGAACACAAATATATACCTTCACTCACTTGGGCTCAATGTGAACGAATCTTGAGTTGCAAAAAAACCAAAACATGCCCCACTTAAATGCACATAGTACAAAATATTAGGGTGTTATGCACACTTTCAAAATTCAACTCATGATCAAATTACAATGTGTAATCAAGAATATTGTTGTCCTATTATACAACACGTTGATTAGCCACAAATTTAAAAAATTATTTCAAGAAAGCATCAAATGTGGGCACTAAGTGACATTATAGCATATCAAACAGGACAACAATAGATGTTAAAAACAAACACATGCAATAGGACCTTGATGGCCACCAGGCCAATTCCAATAAAACCTTGGTGGCCACTAGGCAATATATCTCAAAATCATCTAACTTATTGCCACAAAATTAAATATGCACAATTTATTACACGTGAATTAATAAAACTTGATTTTCATTCAATAATAATTAAACAAATAGATAGTAAACCAAAAAACTTCAACACTACAAATGGTATAATAGATAAAGAACTACATAAAATATTCACCTATTTTTATTTGCAAGTTTAGATTTATCTTGCTACAAAAAGTGCCATTACGTTTAGAAGAATACTTCAACCAATTTCTCATACCAAGGGTTGGAAAAAAGAACATGAATAATCCTCTCGAAAGGATTAGACTTTGCAAATTTATAGACCTGCATTCCAAAGGAATACGATGCTTCCAAGTAAAGGAAAACGGTTATAAGCAAGTAATCATTGTTTGCTTGGGGCTTGAAGAACGTTTCAAGAAAAATGACATTAAAAGGAAGATTAAATAAACTTTTGTAAGGCGTGTCATCTACAAGCAATGTATTTTTGTAGTTTGTACTAGGAAAGACATTTAAAAATGCGTTTAAATTTTCATGGAAAATAGGTTTTTTTGGCTTTCAAGGAGGAAATGATCATTTTTAAACATAATGTTCAATCCACTATTCTTGAAGAATCAAGGTGAACACCAGTTCTCTCCTTGATTGTTTCCAATTGGCTAGTGAAATTTCTCATCAGTGTAGATGACCATATGTACATAGTGAATTTGGATGCACAATTGGAAAGGAAATCTCTCAACCCAGGTCACAAATCATTGGCCACGATCTAGTTGGACCCTCCCATGTCGCTACTAACACTCCATTCAAGTCAAAAATCAAATGGTATCCACTCACCTTTGATTCAACTAGAGATTTTTTTTAAAACCAAGATGTTGTCACGATTTCATGCAATCCTTGCTCCTTATGTGGATCATATGTAAACCCTTACCAAACACCCACATTTAGAACAAAACCCTCACATTGAGAAAATAAAAAAGAAAATTGTTGATTACTTCGAACTTTCAATGATATTCATAATGCCATGAAATTCAAAATCTATTCATATTGGCCAACACTCCACATAATAAAGTAATTTAACACATTAGTAAACTTATAATAGTGATTCAAAAAATAAAAAATTATTGGATTTTAACATATATGTAGGGGACTCACTTCTAAATTGTCATTACGACAAAAATGACTTTCCATTTCATGACCTCTTGAAAGATATAAGGGTTTTTCCATCGAAGAAGCCCCTACATCTTCAATACAAGGAATGGTGCAGCCATCTATTAAGTCTATTATTGTAGTAGCTGCCATGTCCTCATGAACACCGACACAATCGTCTTTTGATTCATTCCTAGAATTCCCTGAATTAAAACATAAGAAATCAAACACAATTTAAAATTGAATTCGACTCAACATACATCTTCCCACAATGCATTGACCAAAAGGATTCAAAGAAAGTTCAACATTACCGTGAGAGGAAAGTCTTTCACTTAAAATTCCATGCCCTATATCAAAAGGATTCAAGGTCTCAAATGTATTTACATTGCAATTGTGCAATACTAATTCCAAGTAATCTGCACACAAAAGTTGAAGCAAATAAAACTCAAATGCAATTTTACATATCATTGACAAAATCACAATTAACCATGAATACAAAAACAATAATACTAAAAATAGGGCAAAAAAAAAACTTAAAAAAAGACATTACATTTAATTTTAACCTATTCATGTAACCTAGAATATTACATTGTTTTAATGATATCTCAAATGAAAAGTGCGTTGTGCTATCGATAAGCCTTGAAGCCACAACCATTAATGAAATTCCATATTCATAAGAACTAGGAGAGCTACACTTGGCAACAACCAAGCATTTAGAAAATGCCTAAAGACCGCTAGGCATATAAAGAATGCTTAGTGGCCACAAGGCGTTTAGAGAATGCATGGCGGTGGCCAAGCATTTAGAGAATGCCTAGTGGCCGCCGGGCATTTAATTATGAAGTTAAACCTATGCATTCCTCAAACTAACTTTCAATAAGTCTAGTGGCCACCAAGTTCATAATGACATTCACCTCCAACATTTAAGCTTAGCAGTCACCAAACATTCATTAGTGAGAAAAATTATCCTTCACACCTTGTTGAAATATGGCAAGGCCTCCACTAAGTGAAATTCTAGTTGAGAAGAGGATGTCACCAACTCACTAGAAATGTACAACACAAAAAACACTATAACATCCTTCACTTGGATTGAAAGTTGAATCCTATCGTAGATATGACATAGCAAAAGAAAATTATGCAAATTAAATTACATTTAAAGCATAAAAACAAGAGTTCACAATATCTCATCTTTTTCTAATTTCTTAATTTATAATTATCACATATCTACATTTAACAATTGTTAGACATATTTCCAACTATGAAGCCATGTATGGGCTTAAACTAGAAAAGTTTTAATCAAGTTCAACATATCCACAAGAGGTGCAACATTTAACAATTTCTCACCATCTCTCTCTCCTTATCGTCTACATCTGTCACCTATAAATTCAAACATGATGATGATGCTATTGATGTGTGTGGGACTGAAGATGTTAAGGGGGTTGGCGATTCAACACTAGCTTGAACCTTATCTTCGATATCAATAGAGTTTTCCTTGCTTTGAAATAATCCAGGATTTTGCTTTCATTTATTCGAAACCTTCTTTTCCTTCAATATCAATGGATTCCCCTTTTTATTTGTGCACCTCACAACACCTGCATTTGATTGGTTTACCTTTGGAGGAGGTAGATCGTCTTGGCTACCAAAGATTTATCCTATCCTCCTTAAGGGTAATTAGGTACCCCAACCTCATCATTAGTTTGAACCTCATTTGTGATTCTCAAGGCCTTTATTGGCAAATCTGTTGTTACATCTCTCCGAGTCACACTTGAGAGCAATCACAGACAAATTGATGAAATTGTTATGCACCTCTCCCCTTCCATGTCAATGGAAATGATTAAAGCACCTTATAATTTTTTTCCTCAGCATGCAGACTACATCTAGACTTAGGAAACTATAATAATGCAATTGAAATATAGTCAAAGATTCAATTTCAATAACACCATTAAAAAAGTAGAAATTTACTAAGCATACATATGTTACAACACCCCTACCAAAAATGTTGAGACATACAAGATCATTATGAAGTATTAGTAGCATAATCTTCAACAATGCTTCTAGTATTATCTTATACTTATACAATTGCAGATCTTCTATGGAGGAAATCAAATGAGGAATCAATGCTAGTAACTTCTTCATTCCAAGTATATTTTATATATATGTTCTGATTTTACAAGTGAACATGTAAGCATAGAAAAGCACCAATTCCTCCATAGGGCCTTTTGAAGAACCAATACCCTCTATAGCACCCGCCATGTATTGACTAAACTCAAACTGCACCTTCATTATGAATACAGATTTCATGACAGTTGTGAATAGGTGCCTGCATGGTTCTTAATTACAAATACAAACAACCACTTTAAAAATTGCCTTTACCTCGAACAAGCCAATTATAACGGATTCTTAGTCAGGGCCCTTCCACACTATAGGAGTGTTATAACCCTAGTGTCGCAACCCTAGCTTTGGGTTCATGACCAAGGCAAAAGGGTTACAAGGTTGTAGGCCAAGAGGAAGTGAGGAAGTCAAGGCGAAAGGAAGCCCAGGAGTCAAGGCAAGAGGAAGCCCAGGAGTCAAGGCAAGAGGAAACCAAGGAATCAAGGCAAAGAGGCCGCAAGGGTGCGGGCCAAGAAGAAGCCCGGGAGTCACATCACATACTCCCAGGAGTGTTAAAAAGTGTGAGGGAGTATGAGGGAGTGAACCCTCACACTCCCAAGGCAACTCCCATTTTGGGAAATGGAGTTTCGGAAAACTCCCAAAATTTCAGAAAGCGATTACAGGGGTCAAAACTCAATGGCTTGTGACGTTCTTTATGTCATTGAAAACCTCTTGGAACGTAAATGTCTAAAATGGGCTTGCATTGCTCATTTGGACATCTGAAACACAAGTTATGGCCAAAAGAAGGGCCAAAAGTCAAACTGCCAGTTTGATTTTCGACCACAAAAAGTTGCAAATTGACCCAATTTACTGGGCTGCAGGGGGAGTGTCACATACCATTGAAAAGCTCTCGACAAGAGCTACAACTTTGCTTTGGACCACATTGCGATCCGAGGTCTGCTCGCAAAGTTATGGGGCTCCAAAGTTGTAAGAGTCCCATTTGGCACAATTTCGGGACTCTGACTCAAGAGTCCCAGGAGGGAAAAGCCATTTGGATGTAGGCTCCATGGCCAGCCATAAAGTATACTATAAGGGGGAAGGTGATGGCTTCCCCCAAGTCCGAGCCGTGATGAGTCTAGTGTGTCCGTGTTGCCCATGGCTCGTCCTAGCACCAAAGGTGCTCCAACTATGCACTAACCATTTTGTGTAGGTTGTGTGCAGACTCGTGTGAGTGAATGAAGCTTGTTAACTCTTCCTAGTCCCATCCCAAAGCTCCAACACGCCCCTCTACCCTTCAAAGTGTTGTGAGCTAGGGAGCGTGCCCCGACTTTTCCTTCTTCCGCTATCTTCTATTTAGACTCATATTTAAGTCCTTCAAGGAGTTGGGAGTGCGTCACCTAACCTTGGGCTCGCAACTAAGGCAAAGGGCTTACAAGGGTGCAGGCCAAGACTAAGTTCGGGAGTCGCATTTTCATGCCCTCGAAAGTGCAAAAGAGTGTGAGGGAAAGAACCTTTACACTCCTAAGTGAACTCGCATGTTGAGAGTTGAAGTCCTAGTGGACTCCCGAATGTTTAGAGAGTGATTGCAAGGGTCAAAAGCCAATGTTTTGAGGAGTTATTCATACCATTGGAAAGCTATTGAAATGAAGATATTTAAAATGGGCTCGCATGACCCATTTGGACATTTGAAACACAAGTTATGGCCAAAAGAAGGGTTGAAAGTCAAATTGGCAGTTTGACTCCCGACCACTAAAAGTCAGGAATCGACCCAATTTCCTTGCATGTAGGTGACGTGCGACATATCATTGAAAAGATCTCGATGAGGGCTACAACTTTGTGTCAAACCTCATCTTAATCGGAGGTTTTCACACAAAGTTATGGGGCCCCAAAGTCACGGGAGTTTCAACTTTGGCAATTTTGGGATTCCCACTTGGGAGTCCTGGGACAAAAAGTCATTTGGATGTGGCCCTCATGGAGAGGCATAGAGTATATTATAAGGGGGAAGGTGGTGGCTTCCCCCAAGTCCGGGCTATGGTGAGTCTTGTGAGTCCGAATTTGCTCGTGCTTGTCTTAGCACCAAAAGTGCTCCAACTATACACTAACCACCTTGTGTTGGTTTTGTGTAGGTCCGTGTGAGTAATTAATGCTTGTCACTTTTCCTAGTCCCATCCCATAGCTTCAGCATGCCCTTCTACCCCTCAAAGTGTTGCAAGCCAAAAAGTGTGTCTCAACTCCTTGCTTTTCTGTTGTTTTCAGTTTGAACTCACATTTGAGTCCATTAAAGAGCTTGGGAGTGCATCAAGGAGTCTCTTTTATGTGTGTGTTGTGTAGACCACAACAATTACATGTGGTGTTCTATCCTATAAAAATGAAGACAACCTTGAAGTGTCAATGACTCCTTTTAATTCGACCATACTCCGTACATAATCAAACCTATAATGTGTGTCCAAAAGAATTTCCTTTGCTATAAGTGCCTCTAGAGTGGAACTTTGGACCCACTTTAATAGCGCAGATTCAAAGCCAAACAAAAGAGCTTCATTGGACGGGTTTAGCTTCATTTTCTTTAAGTAAAAGTCCTTGGGAAACTTCGTGTCCATAATAAAAAAAAACATTTTATCCATCCTATGCTTCACTTTTAAAGCATGTCATTATTCATCCTTGTTTGGCCTCTAATTTTTTTTGTTGGCTTTGGAAACCCAAAATGAATCATGATTTCATTCAGGATTATGACCTTTCTTTTGAATGTCCTACATACATCATACATGGACTTCAAATCAAGTCTTCCACCACATGTTGGTCTTTCACGGATAAATAATGTCCATGAAATAAGCCCTCTTGCTAGCTTTTTTGGTTGGTTTTCCTTCAGATTGGCTAAACAACCAAATGTTGATTTTCCAATCGGTTTTGGCAACTTTGTAGGAACATCACTAGAACCATCTAAAATGTTGCATCTTTCCCATTCCATTAGGATAGTCTCTGAAAGGTGAAAAATTATGTCCGAGGAAAGAAGGATGCTCATACATTCCTTTGTAGACTCAACATTCAAAACAAGTTTCAATGTCTCTTCAAATTATTGTAGACAACGAATTGAGGGTTTTCAGAATCCAAGAAGCTAAACAAATCATTGAAATTATGACAATGTTTATGGGCTTTCTTTTACCTTGTATTTTTCCAAATGCCAAAGGGACGAATCAAGACTTGGAAGTGGTCTTTTGTAGGAGTCCCATATCCACTATGCATGTACAAGGTTTTCACAACAGGTGGACTTGTGTTTATGGCACAATCCTTGTTGTTTAGAATTTTGGAGATTGTGCAAATCCTCACAAAATCACTATCCCACATTACCACAATTTGGAAAGTGTTGTATAGCTCCCACACCTTCGATGACATATTATCGTTTGCAATGAGTTGTTGGAAGATGTAAAGCAAGGAAAAACTAAGACAATTCCCTCATTTCCAAAGAGATAAATTTGGGGAAAGGCAATATACCAACCACAACAATGTAACATGGAAGGATCAAAATAAGCATACCTTTGTAGCCTCGATTGTGTGTTGCTCACTAACAATTAGAAAATGGTGATTTTAAATTTCCTCCTAGTTTTTTGGACGTCTTGGCACTATGCAATCTAGCTGTCCTGGGTCTTTAGGAATTGCAAAATTGGGGCCTTAATGTCAAACTTGTTATACCATGTCATCTGTTTTTTAATTTCATCAACATGAATGCTCGACAGTGGTTGATAAACAATATTTGGGGGAGACCATTTGAATCCCTTAGTTAGAATAGTCACATCGGGAATTGGATGGTGACTAAAAGAGACACACAAAGTACTTGCCTTCGATTATGTTATTAACAAAACGACATTCCTTTATATTGTACCCCTTATCCTCTTTCGCATGCACAAGTTTTTCCAATACTTTCTCCTTCTTTTAGTGTCATTGGGGTCTTTTCTCACCTTCTTCCTTGGACGTTGTATAGTTGAGCTCTCTTCACCCCCCATTCAGTAGTCTTTTCTTCAAACTCCATCTTTTCAAGCATCAAGAGTTCATGAAAATCTGTCCTTTTTTTAATGACGTCCTCTATAGTTCACAATGCAAGGCCATCAATTTTGAAACCTCGATCAAAGATGAGGTCATTGTTCATTTACATACATGGGTAAACGAGTTTGACCTACTTTTTCCTCCTTAAGTCTTCAAGGAAAACTACCACCATCCCCAATTCATGCGCCCAAATCTTGACTGAGTGGATAGGCATTTTCTTGATGGAATTTTGATTCCCATTTTTAATAAAATGAAATTCCATGTTACTATCAGAATTATCCATGACACATATTACTCGAGATGACACTTAAATTGTGAACTAAAAGATGCCAAGCTTTGGTTCAATATATAGTTCATTAGTTCCAACGTACTTCCCCCAATCTTTTTAAGTAATGGTGGGGTGTACTTATATGTCAAAACAAGTTCAGTCAAACATCATAAAAGATGGTGCATATTCTTGAAATATAGTATGCATGACTAGTTATTATAATCCTAAATGCCTAGTGGCCATTAGGCATTCATGACTATTTTTTGTAATGGTGAACACCAAACAGCCGCCAAGCACTGACGATTGTTTTCTACAATGGTGAATGTTTGGTGGCCTCTAATTGTTCATGACTATTTTTTGTAGTCATGATTACCTAGTGGCTGCCAAATGTTCATGATTTTTTTCCACATTCTTGATTCCTTCATAGCCACCATGCATTCAAGATTGGTTCTTACAATCTTGAACGCTTAACGACTGCTAAGCCTTTGGGATTGGTTTGTATGAAGGTGAACATCTTGGCGCCGCCAGGTGTTCTAACTAGTATCTATGAATGTGAACACTTGGCAGGTACTAGTCCCGAACACTTGGCAAGTACTAATGTGACCGAACAACAGGTCACCTCACCGGTGTGAACACGACATGCTTTTAAGGTTTGCTTTTTGATTTATTGGCCATCATTTTCCACAGTCGAAATCTCTCCATTTACTGCTACGGATGTTGCATGGGGAGGTTTTCTCTCTTTGTGGGCTATTATGGAGTACAGGGAAGAGGCGACGCCAATGATGCTAAGGGATGGAGCTCTATTGATGAAGGGAGGTGGAAGGAAGAAGGGTGGCGAGAGGACAGGAGGCCGTGGTGAATTGATGGCGGGAAGGTCCAGAGGACATCAGAAAAAAGGCAGATGGGAAACAGGGAAGGACGGACGAAGAGGTGATCGAGCTCTGTAGAGAGCTGATTTTTTTGAACTGTTTTGAGCTGTACAGAGCGGATTTTTTTTTAGCAAAACTTAGCTCGTTGTTGTAATCTTTCCGCTGCGCCAACAACTTGGCTGGGTAGCTCTGAGAAGGATTCATGAAAGGGTAGTGTCGAAGCATGAGGAAGAACTAGAGGGATCCGAGCTATAACATTGGGGATGCATTTTGCATGAAAGGGAGTCTATTCGAGTAATTGGGTTGCAGTACCTTTAGTCTGAACTATTGGTTGTGGTCTATGAGAGTGTGAGTTGTTCTTGTCCAAAGATCAACGAATGCATATGGAAATTGATTAGGCCCACACTAGTGGTCAGATTCTTTATTGGGTTTTGAGACCCTCTCTTTTGGTATCAAAACAGGTTCAGATCTGGTAGTTTCAGTAGGACTTGTGGATATTTAGTTATAATGATAATTGAAGCATCATATCTACGCCTAGTGCAGACGAGGTGGGAGTAGAAGAATTAACACAAGAGATTCGTGAACAACAAATCGTTAATAGGTTCGATTATCTGACTGCTCAGTGTGGACCACAGAGAGGTTTGGTAGTCCTGCGTTTACTGGGTTTTGGAGTGCTGACACTTGTAGGAATAGATCCAGATGAAGCTCGAGTCGGAGACATAGCAGTAGAAGTAACTCACAGTGGTTTTGATACGTGCGCTAAAGTTTGGTTGAAGGTGAAAGATGGAGCAAGGGGATGGGTGTCAATCTCAGAGCTGCAGACGCAGCATTATTACGCCTCATACCTTGCGTAGAGTAACGCCTTTATTTGCCGAGAGGCAGCGTAGTGTACCATGGTTAGGGGACATTTGGGTTCCTAAGTCTGTTGTTTCACCTAACCATTTCACCAGATTCTACATCCTTGGTGTCGAAGATTTGTTCCAGGTTGGAGATCATATTGTCAGGGTGGAACATGGTGGATCGAGTTCTCGTGTCATCAGTTGGAGAATATGGCGCAATTCAGAAAGAAAGTGGCAGTTCCAGCAAGAATCCACAGATGAGCAAATTTTTTCCATTTTCCATCTAATTTTGCACCTTTGAGACCAGTAGCAGAAGGGGATCAGTCTGAATTCGCAGATTGAGTCGTATAACATTTGTTCTTCTCAAAATCCAATACAAACATAATAGACTATAAAGCTGTTCGGTACTGTGGTTGCCAATTGTGGCATGAGGTCGAGTGTGTAATAGAGGGTGTTGCAATTTTGGTTTAAAGCTGAAACGTTTGCAAGATGACCAGCCCCCAGGGTATGGATGAGTTGTTCTGGGGACGAGACCATGAAGACATCAATGACTAGGCGGAGAGGTTCACCATGGCAGCTGAAATGCGAGATCTGAATGCAGATAAGCTCTTCGAGATTGCGAAGTTGAATCTGAGAGGCAGAGCCAAGGAATGGTTCAAAAGGTTGCAACTAGCGCCATTGGATTGGGCTAAGTTGCGGATTCTGATAGTGCAAAAGTATGGAGATGTTGATGTTGATGACATCAGAATGAAATTCGATGCCATCAAGTAAGAACCCAAGGAGAGAGTTCGGAAATATTATGAACATCTCGACAAACTGTTTTAGAAGGGCCAGATAAAAGACGCCGAGCAGAAGAGGAGATTTCTGGCCAGATTGAGGCCAAAGATTCGAAAATTGTGTGGTGAGAACATTTACGGACATTGAGGAGTTGTTGGTGCTGCAACAGAACTTGAGAGAGTTCTGGGCGAGCTTGGAGAGACTCCTTATGAACCTCTAAAGGAGGAGCAAGAAGAGGAGACCTCGAAGACTATGATGGAGAAACAGGTCACGGCGCTAAACAACACCCTGATCAACTTCTTCAAGGGGACTGTGCATAATCCAGAAACATCATCTACTTCCACTGTGTTTGGAGGATGTCAAATTTGCAAAGGGGGGGGACCATTTGGCCACCACCTGTCCAAGGTTGAATGAAGCACGGCCAAAATGTGCCAAGTGCGGTATGCCTTATAGGACAGAGAATTGTGGAATAAAATGTACCTTCTGCTTAGGGATGGGGCATTCCGAAGACAAATGTTGGAAGAAGCCCAAAGATGGGAAATCGCATTCTGGGACAACGAACTTCTTGGAGGTGTTGCCGAATGACGAAGCAGCAACCCTGCAACAGCTTAATAAGCTATGTGGGGATGAGAACCTGTTCTTGTACACCTGAGTACCTAGAAGGAGGGTGTCGGTTGATGTAACACAAGGAGGGGCTGTGCCGACCCTTGAAGCTGAGGGAGATGGAGTAAGTGCAAGTCGGGATACCTCAGTCAGATCCAAAATTCTGGCACACTTCATGAAGGGAAAGGTATCTCTCTCACCTATGGAGAGCATTCTAATGATTCCAGGGGAACTAAAGCATCTTGAAAGTTTGGTGAAGCTGGCTAGGAGAAAGAGGGATTCAGAGGCGACTGAAAATCAAGTGTCAGTGGTCTCTGCAATTCCAGCACCTAGGAAGATATGCATCAACAAGACCCATAGAAGCAAGACACTGCATCTACTTGTGGAGATCAACAATTATGTTTTTGAAGGATTGGTGGATACTGTTGAGAATTCAAGCTTAACTAGTTAGGTTTCATTAGTTACTGGAATAGGAAAGTAACTAAGTTACTTTCACAAGGTTGAATTACTTTCGTTACTTATTTTAGTTTGGTTATTTGTGGTTGGGTTTTGTAGTTAAATACCTTGGTGTTGATGGTTTGCTTCTCTTTTCTTCATTACACAAGTTTGTGTATTTCTTGTGACAAGAACCTTGGAGAGTTCTTGATGTTGTGT
>Ga0116229_10007262_pt1 | contig 17603 bp, 22 predicted proteins | sample S1TSphgellanicum_3_FD_87313 | JGI IMG/M metagenome (GOLD analysis project Ga0116229, IMG submission 87313) | Host-associated microbial communities from peat moss isolated from Minnesota, USA - S1T2_Fc - Sphagnum magellanicum MG | ecosystem: Host-associated > Plants > Peat moss > Unclassified... | reverse complement strand
TGCATCATAGTTGTGAAAATGACCAAAATAGTTGAAAGTTGGTCTTGTAGTTGCAAATATTCTCAAATCTAGTCGCAAACGACTATAAGTCGCATGTAATCGTAAATTGACTGGTTACATTTTCGCTGATTTCTACTAGTGGATGCAATTGACTATTCATCAAAATGAGTGGGTGTAATATACTTCTCAGTTGCAATTTGTGGTTCAGAGTTGTAGAAATCAAGACAGAGCAAGGACTTCTACAGTACCTAATTAGTCACAAGGAATCTCAAGTCTAGAGTCAATGACTAGTCGAAAAAGGGATGTTAAAGGAAGTATACAACCTAGGTTTGTGTATTAGTCAACATTTTGCGATTACTATGAACTAGTGGAAGATTAGGAGGTGGAATAAAACACTAATATCAATGTGCTTGAAGAAATTGAGGACAATTACTTACGATCATCTAAATATAAAGAAACATAGGTGAATGTGTTGGATGAAGTACTACAGTTGTATTCAAATCAAAGGAATCCAGAGTTGGATCTAACAAGGTACACAATCGAAACATGGATCATGAATATATGGATTCGGAGGTAATCATATTATTTTCAAAAGTCTATGCATTATATGAGGAAGAAGGACATGTAGTCATGGATTGTCCTTTTGTGCCTTTCCACATCAGAGCAGGTATTATTAAACATGTGGAATTACATGATCTAGCAGGAGCATTAATGAATCAACCATAAGAACAAGAACCAAGAATTCCTATAGTCTAAAACAAATTGAAAGGCATGGAGTTGGGAAATCAATTGGGATTACAAAATCGATATATTCATCCATCTATTCATATTAGGAGTAGAGAACTAGAAGTGTACTCACATCCACATTTTGCACCACAAAGGACACTAATGGGTAACCATATATTAAAACATCGTTGGATTAGAATCAACACAATTTCACCAAGATTGTTAGAAGTGATAGTTGTTGAAACCTAAAGACAACTTGTTAGGATAAAGGTTACTCAATCACTTAATGTGGTCATAATAACCACGTGAGTGGACAGGGTTATTGTGCTTAACATGATTGTTGCCATAAGGGGAGTAGTTGTTGAATTTGTAGTTAATTTGGGTCATGGATCAAGTGGATTTTCGGCGGGAAAGAATTTGAATATAAGTTCAAGACTACCAGTGGTGAATACTAGCATTGTTGGGACACCATAAATGGTGTTTACTAATCCAATAATGACTACTCATGTGCATAAAACCATAAATCAACCACTAATGAACTCAATAGTTACTGAAGGGTACAGAAGTATAAATGCAAAATATCAAAAAGGAGGGCATCGAGAACCATTTGTCATAATTCAAAGAATTCCCAACCACAAAAATGGCTACTTTGTAAGGCGAAACATGGTAGCTCTTAAGTATCTTGATTTCAAAAAAAATGCTGACCTAAATGTTGATGTTAGAGTGTTCAATTTTATAACGAAAGCAAATGCAAAAACTTCTAAAAAGTATATCATCAATGCATTTAACTATATGTTAAGAGATATGGCATTGGATTGGTGCCATAATTACATGTTAAGATTTCTTGACTGTACTTTTTCAGAGCTTACACAAACATTTCGCAAACGTCATCATAAAACTCAAAATGATGAGAAAATATACATGGAGCTAAAGAACATGAAGCATGAGGAGATTAAGAGGGTGGAAGTTTATTATGAGCAAATTTAGAAATTGGCTCATGGTTTACAAGTACCAACCATAAATATTTTTTAACTATTATGTTTAAAGCGGGTCTGCAATCATACCTTAGAATTGCGACTACAAGGATGAAATAGTTGACACTTCAACAACATAAGGAGGCAACAATGTTGTGTGAAGAAGGGATGATTACTACTAAAACAAGGAGTGCATTATCAGTATCACATAATACAAAATAGGAAGCACCACCAAAAACATAGAGTAATACAAGGAAAAGTGACAAGTTTTACACAAATTATGGAATGACTAATCATAATGTGGAGACATGTAGAAAGAAGAAAGAACAAACTACAGTGGCAATTATAGAAGCAACCCAACCTAGTCAAAAACCTTAAAAGACATTTGGATGCAACGAGATAACATGAACCACACCTGTTACCTTTTTATTATTTTTGTGATTGCTTTTGGAAAAATATTCCTAGAATATTCTTAAAAAGTTCTTGAAAAAATATTTTAAAATCATGATAATTTTCTTTACAATATTTTGATAAGCCTTGCATTAAAAATTTGTCACAATATGTCATTTAGGAAAACATTAAAGTTATTAAACATTTCCTTTTATTGCTTAAAAACATTGGTTATAGTGTTTTATTAGTGTTTTTTCATATTTTTTATTCATTTGATTAATTCCAAATTTATTCACAAGTTCCCATGAAATATTATGAATGTTATCATATAAGTAAATCCAATAATTTTAACACAAAATTAAATTACCAATTCAATAACATGAAACATCAAGGATTGGTTACATTTGTTATGGTACATGTTAGTGTGACTGCACTCATCTTCGTATGCTTGTCACATCTGTGGTTTGAATGGACATAAAATGATAGAATGTCCAAAGTTTATTAAAATGTAAAAGATGTTCCATGGGAAATTTGTGACAATAACAAAGGTTCAACTTGTTGCTAAGGCACAAATAGTTACTATAGATGTGAATGTGGTGGATGTTAATGTTACAACAAGAAGTAAAGCAACTGAATAATAGGTGTTCAAGGATAGAGAGCCAAGGAAAGCAAAAAATGTTGTTAACTAGGAGAAAGAAGAATGGTTGAAGAAGTCAATGGTGGAGATAATTCAATAGATTCAGAAGACATAGACCCAAAAAAAAGGGCCATCCATATCCATGGAAGGATGGAACATAACTTGGCCAAGTATGCCAAACATTATTTTCGTGGAAACACAAAAGTCTCAAAAGGTAGTGAGTTCACAAAAGAAACTAATTACAATAAAATAGATCTTTTTAGACATTGATAAGTAGATGCTAGAGACAAGGTATACTTTAATCTTGGGACAATTGCTTAAAATAGCTCTTGAGTTAAAAAGATATTTGTGGTAGAAGTTAAAACCAAAGAAAACTCAAAATTTAAATACAGCAACCACAAAGAAACAAGTTGGTTCTTTAGTACCAGAGGTAGGAATAGCTATTATAACAATAGATAATCATATGGCAGTTATCCAAGTACACAATGGGAAGAATATAATAGAAGATGTGTTGTTGGATGGAGGTTTTAGAATTAATATTCTCACGTAATAGTTGAGATTGAGATTGGGGCTTCCAAAGCCTAAACCTACACCATATAATCTGAGGATGGTAGATCAAACAACCACAAAACTAGTGGGTTTGATTAAAGATCTAAAGATATATGTTCATGACATTCCTTACATAACTATGTTTATTGTATTTTAGAATAGTGTGGTAGATTCTAGTTATTCCATGTTGGGGAGACCATGGGTGAGGGATGTTAAAGTGGCACATGATTGGGGGAATAACATTATTACCATATAAAAGAATGGGATAGTTAGAACAATTATAATCACCAAACATTTGGGGGGTGAAGTAAGAAGACCATAAGTGTTATTATGCTACGATTATCAAAATGATATCATAGATGAAGAAGAAGATATCATCTTTGTTATAAAGCTATAATTTTTTTCAATAGGAACAATTAATTATTTGACACAATTAAATATGTGAAAACCACATATGTAGAGATCATGGATACAAATGTGAAGATTAGTGGTTCAAAACAAGAATTTGGAATAGAGAGCATAAAAATGAAGACAATTGGCAATAGATATGAGCCAAAAACAACTTTGGAAGATAAGGTGTATTCGAAGATGTACTATAATCATCAACCAAGGAGTGTTGCATAGTGGATGAAACTCCAACAAAAATAAAAGCACATGAATTGCAAATAGTTGGATGGATGTTAACTAAAGATCAATAATTGATGAAGCTTAATCTAGGAACTAATGTAATACCATATATGGTGAAAATTAATGCATAGTTGGAAATAGGCAAGGTTCTGGAAGTGGAAAAGTTGTTCAAGGAATTCAAAGATGTTTTTGCATGGACATTCAAAGATCTGAAAAGGATTTCTCTAAAGCTGGCACAACACAAAATTGAGTTGGATACTATTATACTACTAGCACATTAGGCCAAGTACAGATTAAATCCAAACTATGTTGCAACAACCAGACAAAATATAAACAAGTTGTTAGCAACTTGATTCATTCAATTTACGAGGATATATGGTTGTCACCCATAGTAATAATACCCAAGAAAAATGGCAAATTGAAAATCTATATATATTTTTGAAAAAAAATTAAATGCAACCACAAAAAATGATCCATACCCATTACCTTTTATGGATGAAGTGTTGAACATACTAATAGGGTATGAAGCATATTCTTTCTTAGATGGATATTTAGGATATCATCAAATATCTATAGCTCCAAAGGACAAATACAATACTACATTTGTTATAAACTAGGGGGCTTTTATATGGAAGGTGATGTTGTTTGGAGTTAAAAATGGACCTCCAACATACTAGAGAGCTGTTACCAAAGCAATCAAAGAATATTTGGATAATTTTATATGAAGATATTTATGGATGACTTTATAGTGTATAGTGACATGGAAAGTCATCTTCAAAAACTTAGACTATGTTTCAAAAATGTAGAAAATATGGCATTAGTATGAATCCGAACAAATGTGCATTTATGGTATTTTTAGGATGATATTGGGTTTTATTGTTTCCAAAGAAGGGAAACTACCATAAAGAAAATACAAGCAATAATAAACATGCCACCACCTAAGAATCCATAGTAGATTCAAGTATTCAATGGGATGGCATTGTTTTATAGATGTTTTATCAAAAACTTGTTGTTATTATGGCACTTATCACTAAACTAACCAAAAATATAGAGACTTTTATTTAAACAGAGGAATGTCAGAAGGTTTGGAAATTGATCAAATAGAAGTTTATTGAAGCACTGATATTGATATCACCAAACTGGTAAGTGGAGTTTCATGTTCCTACAAATGCATCCTTATTAGCTATGGGGCTATGTTGTTGTTGTGTATAAAACATGCATAATTCATGTACTTGTAGATGCATTACCAAGATTACTAGATATTATAGAACCCGTAGGTGTGTATGATCAAACCACAGATGCACGTTTGTTTTTACATAGAGTTTGAATGGTTGAAGGATGTGAAAGAATTTTTGAGAGCATGACAAATTGAGGGCATGTTATCGGTATAACATAATTAGAGATTGGTCAAGAAAGTAAAGCCTTTCACATTGAAGAATGGTGAATTGTACAAAATGGGCCAAGACAACAAACTTCGATGATGTATGACAACCACAAAAGCACAAATGGCGATGAAAGAATTGCATGAAGGACCATTAGGAGGGCATTTTGCAATTGAAATTACACATAAAAAGATATTGGACGTTGGATATTGGTGACCAACTATGTACAGAAATGTGCATGATTATTGTAAACAATGTATGTTAAAGAACAGGAAGATTGGCAACTCAAAGTCTTGCAAAGTTGGTCACAAGTTTTCCAAAGGACCCATTTATGAAATGAGGACTTGATTTTGTGGGGCCAATTAAGCCAGTAGGAAGATATACAAGAAACAAATATATTCTTATAGCCATAGATTATGCTACTAAATGGGTGGAAGCAAGAGCATTGAAAACTAATACTGCAAAAATCATAACAAAATTTTTGTATGAGTGCATATTAACTAGGTTTGGATGTCCTTTGACTATAATCACATATTAGGGAGTTCATTTCATTAATGATGCCATTAAATATTTGATAGATCATTTTCTGTTGAAACATGTGACATTAGGAGAAAAAGGCCATTTTCTAACCAAGTAGTTTTTGATTGCATGTTGAGTTCAATTTGCCCTCGATTGCTTAATTATATTTATTTCAACAAATTCCACACGGCTCGCTTCACACCTCAACTTAATTAACTTTTTGACTAAGTTGGTAATTGTATAGCGTTGACCATCGCTACCAATTGACCATTGATTTTTATTTTTAAATAATAAATTCATAGTTGAGCTATAGTGGAGAGATCCACCTTCAAAATTTGTTAGGTTCTATCATGTCAACCATTTCACTATCTTGGTTAACCTTGTTTATGGATGAATGAATGTTGGAAATTTTGATGGATGAAATAATGTCTATGTTTTTCACTATAGTTTAATTTTTATTTGACTTTAAGTTAAATTTAATGGTGATTTTCTTACAATTTTGTTGTGACTAGTTTCCAACTTTGGTAATTTTAGAACCTTTTAATCTTGAAGTCAATAACTTTCATTACATTGCACCTTGCCACTAGAAACCCTAAGTTTGTTGGAAAATTGTTTGTTTCATGGTGTTTAAATGTGATAAAACATTAGAAGTGGGAGAACACAAACATTTTCGTTTAAAGTCATTGGGCATGGTATTGGAGTGGTTAAAAAGTGTGGAACATTAAGTTGACATGTCCTTGTTTATTGAAACAAATGTTTACTTCCTAGAATTTTTTCCTTGCGATTATCTTTCAAGGCTAAGTTGCTTTGATTCGTTGAGTAATAGTGATTCCTCCATAGAGAAGAGTATTGCACCAACATTACTTGGAGTGATTGGTGCATTTGGCATTGCCCTTCATGCATCCAACACACTTCCATACTCATTTGTGCTAATGTATTCCCCATAGGTGTCCAAGAACACGCACTTGTTCCATGGTTTTTTATACAATATAACCTTCCACCATGGGTTGGAAGAATCATTGAAATAGAAAACTTGTTGGACTTGTGATGGGAAAACAAATGGTTCATTTCCATTCACCAACATATGCAAAAAGTTGGCCATTAAAAATCCAGCCTCATCTTGTTTATAAGTTGGATTACCCCAATTATATAATTATGGTTCATAACTAATAAATATTAAAATAATTAACTATTCATGAGTTAAATTATTTAGTTAATATTAATGATTAATTAAAAATAATTTAGTATCTACAAATTAATTCAAACTAGAAAGTTCTAAAGTTTTTTTTTCAAAACATTTCAAACAAAATATCACAGTTCTGGATTTTGAGATTAAATTTTTTTCTCATTGCTTTGTTGCATTTGAAGTTCAAAGAGGTATTGTAGGTCATTAGTTGGTGCAACCATAACTTTTCAAATCATTCAAAATGAACTTGGAATGAAAAAGATATGGGGTTTCAAACTAAAGAGGTTTTAAGGTTTTTTTCAAAACATTTCAAACAAAATATCATAGTTTTGAAATTTGAGATTAAACTATTTTTTCATTTCTTTGTTGCATTTGAAGATAAAAAAAAGATATTGTAGATTATTAGTTGGCGCACCCATTGCTTTTTAGATCATTGAAAATTGACTTAAAATGAAAAAGATATGAGGTTTCAAACTAGAGAGGTTTAAAGTTTTTTTTTCAAAACATTTGAAACAAAATATCACAGTTTTAGGTTTTGAGATTAAACATTTTTCTCACTGCTTTTTTTTCATTTGAATTTCAAATAAGTCTGTAATCACTAGTTGGTGCACCCATAGCTTTTTAGATCACTAAAAACGAACTTAAAATGAAAAATATATAGGGTTTCAAACTAAAGAGAGTTTAAAATTTTTCCTTCAAAACATATGAGACAAAAAAACAACTAGAGTCCAACTATAATTTTTATCCCATATGGCTTGTCATAACTTTGAAGTTTGTAAACTACATAATGATGTTGGAGCACGAAGTGTTTTCAAAGGGTGAAGTTGGCACCTAGGACAAACTAATAAGAAAGGTTTGACTTTAAAAGCCACATGGTGAAAAAAAGGATTATTAAAAGCCTACTTATCTACACTAAGCCTAAGTAACATTATAGTCTACTTATTTACCTAGGCCTACCTACCTACCTACATAGGTTTAGGTTAGGGAGGTCTATATAAATAGGTAGGCCTAATAGGTAAATACCTACCTATTTATTTCTAGGTGGACTTACATACTTAGACTTAAGCCTAAACATAATTTTAGGTAGGGAGATGTGTCAACAAACTATTGTTATATTCTTTGCCTAGGCATAATTGTGAGTTGGACAATTCATGAAGTTGAAAAATAGTTGAAAGTTCAACTTTGAGACCTAGACAAAGGCAGATGAGTTTCATCCAAAAGTCGATTAAAATGATTTGTCATTTTCAACTAAAATCTTGTCACCTCAATGTTGTTTGAAAAATTGACACATGTAGGAGGGCTTTGATTGTGTTGTGGGTTCGACTCAACATTGTCGACTATTTTGGTAGGTAATTGAAAATGTCATTTTGAGTTGAAAAAAACATTTTATAGTTGGAAGTGATGTTTTCAACTTCAATATGTAATTGAAATGTAATCAAAACCATAGTTGAAAACCCTAGTTTTTCTCCTAGTGTGAGTTCTATAACCTAATATCCTTAGGGGAATGGGTAGGTTGAGTTTATTAATAAAGTACTTGGGACACTATTGACCAAGTTAGTTAGTGAAAATAGAACAGATTAGGATGAACATATGTTTATAGTGTTATTTTCATACAAAACTGCATACAAAGTAGCAATAGGGTATAAACCATATTAATTAGTGTATGGATTACATCCATTGATGCCCATAGAGTACATAGCGCCAATTGATGGTGGAAATGAAAAAGACAGTACTTCAATGAAAGTTTTAACTAGCAGAATTATAGAGCTGGAAAAGTTGCAAGAAACTAGAATGCAAGTTATAGAAACTACAAGAATTTAGTAATGGAATAGAGCATTGTGGGGTCAACAAAAACATCTAGAGAAACAATTAAGTTTTGGTGATTATGTTCTATGGTTTCCAAAGGGTAGTAAGTCACACCTAGGGAAGTTTACTAGGAAATGGTTTGGACCGTACAAAATATGGTACGTGTTGTTAAATAACATTGTGTTATTGGTGACCATTGAGAAGTTTGAAACTAATCTTGTGCTGGTTAATGTGAATAAGCTTAAACCTTAAAAGTACATGGAATCTAAGGTTCATAAACAAAAACAATAGATGCCAGTATATTGGGAACAAAGTGTAGGAGGAGTTTAGGAAGAAAATTCTAATATGGAGGAGGAAGATGAAGACTGTGAAATATAGAAACCATAGATGTGGCGTATTGAAGATGAAGAACAGATGAAAGATCCTATGGTCAACATAGTATTAATTTTTGATCTATAGATGACAAACAAATCTGTGAGTGATAACTATAAAAGTGAAGGTTTGTTGATGCAAAGATCTAAATTTTTTTTTTAGGGGTATTAGCTAAATCAATAGAAATATTTGCCTAGTCATTTGGGGTATTCGCACAAATCAAATTTATTGGATAGTTAGCAAAGAAATCGGTATCTTCAACAAATGTAATGCCATAGTCAATAGATGAGTTGACATAGTCAGCAGATAAATGGGCACAGTTAGTAGAAAGCATATATGGTGAACAAAATGTAGTCTATACAAATAATGTAAGGAGATTAAGGATGTGGACTAATTGGAAGATGGAATTTTAGGCGTTCATTTTTAACGATGATGTGGAATGCTTACATGTGGTTGTACAAGGGACACATAAACTTGTAGTGATGGGCCATATTAATTTTGAGGATCATGCATTAATTAAAAGATGGCGGGCAAGTAAAAAAATGAATGTGATGAGTGAAAAGTTTAAGGACGAAAAAGGGGTAATTGTTAAAAACAATTTGCATTTGTTGTTGGAAGTTGCGTGTGTTTTCAAAGTTCTGGAGTTCACAATAGCATGAGTGCAGAAAATGTGATTGAAAAAATATAGAGAATAACAAAGGAAAAGGAAATGCAAAGGAGTGAGCATAGACAAAGGCAGCAAGAGGAAGTAGAATTGTTGAGAAAAACAAAAGTAGAAGAGGAGTTGAAAATAGTACAGTGTGAAGGCATGTTGAATATTTAGTCGTTGGTTGTAAGGCCATTTCACATTTATCATCATTTTTGGAATGTGTATAATGAGAAGATACAATTTGCGCATATGATAATTCATGATATAAATGCAATTAGCACATTTGTAGTTGAGTTTTTGCGTAGAAACATAAGATGTTGGTATGTAAGAAAGCAAATGGGACTAGGAGCTACACTAGTAGATCTGGTGTTCATCAAAGAATCGAAGAAAGGAAAAGCTATGGAACAACACTTTGTAGAGACATAAATAACATAGATGGACGTAGGGGAGGAAAACACCATTGAGCCATAAGTATAGCCATCCACAAAAGTGTAGGTGGAAGTATAGCAAACCACAGAAGTGTAGGCGATGGTAGAAACACAATGAAGGGCAATGTAAATGGAGAGGTGTGAAACTAAAGCTATAGTGAAGAGAAGATGCACAATCTTGGATAGAACTACACTTTTGGAGAAAGGTATTAAAATTCTAGATCTTAAGCGATTCATGTGGGCATAGACAAAATAGAATTATGATAGGCATGTTAAGCGGATGGAAAACTAGAAGGATATTGTTGAAAAAAATTGGGTTTTTAAAGTAGGTCTTGTTCCTTCGTTTTTGATGGATTGGAAGCACCGATGCCCAATGTAATGTTGGAATTTCTAAACATATTTTTGATCAAGGGAGTAGATATCTACTTTGGGCATAAGGATAAGGTGTATGTAATTATCAAACAACTGATTATAGATGTCTTTGGAGTGTGTGTGGAAGGGTATAAAGAAGAATTAAAAGGGCAGGTCAGTAAGTCATTAACAGTTTAGCCATTATAAAGTTGTAGACTTGCACTTGCAAATTTTTCTGTAGATCAATGGAATGTAAAGAGTCTAGGTCTGCCATACTTTGTTAGATATCCTATCATTATATCTATCATTTATTAGAGGGAGAAGGTATAATATTTTAGCAACAAGAATGCTATTACATTAGTGAGGGGCAAAAAAGGGGTAGAAGGTAGATTGGGCACATATTATATTCAATAGTCTATGTAATGAGCTAGATTGGTGGTATAAGTATGTTCAGGAGAATAAAGGGGATAAAAAAGATACTTGTCGATTTGCCTTGGTATTGGCAAAAATCTTTCAATATCTATTTGTGCATCAAAAGGAGAATCCATAGAAACCACCAGACAAGGTTAAAAGAACTACAGAAAAGATGTAGACATCACTGGAAAATAGAAAGAAGGTTGGAGTAAACTTTCCAAGAAGTACTCTTAAGAGGAAGAACAAAGTTTAGGAAGGAGGAGCCTCAAGCTTGAAAGTGAAAAAGGAATAGGAAAACATAGAAGTAAGGGCACAAAAAATGATGAGGGGTAGGGTGGAACCATTTGTAGTGCCAATAGTGGTATGGGTAGTGCTAATAGTGGTACATGTAGTCAGATAAACTACATACGTACCACAGATGACATTTCCACAAGAGGGATAGTTGAGGGAATAGAGGCAAGAAGTTAAGAGGGAACATGACACAAGGCTTCTAGAGGGTGAACAACATTTGCACTTTGATGATGATGTATATGAAGATTAGATGGAGACCACTGCAAGTTCACAACATTTCCAACATTTCCAACATTTACAACATTATTTGCAATAACAATAACAATAACAACAACAAACACATGAAGGTTTACATGCTACTAGACTTTAGACGGAGAGAGTGGAAACACAACGTTCTTTTGTAGTATTTAGACCATTATAAATACAGGTACCAAGTAATAGACTAGGATTTATAGAGGGATTTTCATTTTCATTTGAATTGGGTAGCAAATTGGTGGAGGAGATGGGATCATCTATAAAAGGATCTAAAAATCCTATGGCATAAACATGTACACCAAAGTCTGTGGAGGAGGTCGTTGCAAGAGTAATGTAAGCTTAGAAATTAGTTGAATTATTTCAGATTATGGCAATTGTAAGTCTGAATATGGGGAATTGGAATATGGAGGTGAAAATTTGAAGAAAAAATTGGCCATAGAAGAGAAGGAGAAGGTAATACTATAAGAGAAATTGGATAAGGAGAGGGAATTCCAAAAGGGGTATAAACATAATGTGGAAAATTGGAGGAAAATTAGGGTAGAGGCTAAGAAGAAGATTAAAGGGATTATTAATAAATTACAGGATGAGAATGAAGAGCTCAAGGGTAGCACAACATGATTGAAGTTATAGGATGAAGAATTGCAAGATTTAAAGCAGAAGTCAAAAATTTGGGAAACCACAAAAAGGAAGTGGATAGAGGCATTGTTTCTTCATCAACAATAATAGGAGGCTTTGGGTAGTCAGGTGAAAACATTGACTAAGGAAAAGAAGGAGAAGGAAAATGTTTTGATAGATTTGGAATTAATGAATCTAAAGAATGATTCTCTACTGTAATCTGAAGAGCTTAGAAGAAAGATAGCAAAGGGAGAGAGAGAAGTTGCTAGAGGAAAAAAAGGAGTATTAAAGGAATTTATAACACTTGCAAACACAGTTGGAGATGGCACATGAATAAAGGAAGAGTCTAGACCCAACTGGTGTTAATAACAAATTATAAGATTATGAATAGATGCTATAGTACTATACTTTGATGAAAACGAAGAACAAGATGAAGGATTCTAAGCAGAATTTAAGGAATGGTGGGAGGCTGTAGAGGAATATTTTACAAAGGAGTTAAAATTTTTTTTAGCTCAACATAAAGTTGATGATTCTAAGGTACAAGTTGGAAGCTTATCAAAAGAATTTTCCAAATTTTATCTATGGCAATCCAACAAGTATAGAAGTATTGGGCCGAGATGAGGAGACTAAAGTAAGGCATGATGGAAAAGTTTAAGAGGAAGAAGTGCAAATTGAGGAACCACATGACCTCAGAAGTGGAGTAGTTCAAGAGAAGGAGATATAGATAGGGAAACCATGGGACCTTAGAGGAGGGGGTCAGGAAGAGAAAAAACCATAGAGAATTCAAGAACAAGAATAGGTGGAAACTATTTCAACAACATAAGAAAAGGAATCTAAGATATAGCCTTTGGAAAAATAACCACAAACTGAGTTAGTGGAGGAGGAAGTTAGAATTGTAGAAACAAATATACAAGTTAAAACTATAGAGCCAGAGGTGGGTATAGAACCATTAATTGCTATACAAGTTGAGAATACAGAAACTGTAGTAGAGAAAATAGATGTTTAGAAGAATACAAAGTACTTTCATTTCATTTTTTGTCATTTTACAAGGATTTCAAGGACAAAATCCAAAGTACAAGGGGGTAATGTTAAGGGGGTAGGATGAATACATGGTTTGGATGAACAAGGCATTGGGATAGGGGTTGATCATGGAACATTGTTAGTTGAATTTTGAATTCTTATTGTTTTTGGATCATGGTGATGTGACTTGGGACTGCCCAAAGGGGAGAGTTCTAGGAAGAAGGAGGATTATTCTTGGACACACATTTTTGGAAATAGTAGGAGGAGCTGTAGGTACTTTGTAGTAGAAAACCATAGACTCTATTTTGAACTACCACAAATTTGTTTAGGAACTGTAGATGGGTCTGAGATTGTAAGGGACTTCATGAATAAAACTGGATGCTAAGGAAAATGATGCAATTTCTAGGAAACAGGAGCTTAGTATGGGGATGCATCGGGGACATTGTTGTTGATGAGTGGAGGGACTGAAAACCTTGACCGTGGGGAGAAGAAGAAATTTCAGTAATCTCTTGATGCATGAAACCTCAATGGGGAATCTCTGTGAACTTAGGGTTGCTGTATAACCAGAAGCCAAGGGGGGAGAGAATATTTTGTATTCATGGGTTTCTGGGATTTCTGTGACCACTAGCACGCAGATTATTGTGAAACGGTGCATATTGGAGATAACACTGTGTGAAGACCAAGGTGTAGAGGGAAGGGCAGACCTTTGATTAGAACATTGACTGCATGAGTATTGGGTTAGGGTTAGGAGCTCAAATGGTACCTGAACACTGAGAGAGCTAATCCCGTCGTAGCATCCAAAGTTTAGATGAAGTAATTCTGCAGCAGTTACGTTGTGTCACTGAAATGGGGAAATGGCAGTAGCGTGTGTAATGTTGCAAGGGATTGAAGAGCTATAGGTCAATGTGCAAGTTGTAAATTTTTTCTGAGACTGTATAGCTATGTTGTGACAAATTATTTTGGGACAGAATTGCAAATGCTGTGAATCATCTCGTTCTGTTGTTGTCAAGTGGTTTTCTACTCCACTCTTTTTGGGGTTACAATGTATCTATTGTATCTACCCAGAATATCCTACGCTTGTTGGGTGGGATATCCCCCTTGATGCTCCCTGATTGCCTGTTGAAACAACTGTCATTTCTTGAGTCACAATCAACAATGCTACTGGTTTGCAAGCCTGGAGCATGTAGGGGACTATTACATCAAAGTCACCTTTTTTGAGGGAACTAGGCACCATTGCACATAAGAATGGGAAAACCCCATCTCTATAAGAACAACTCATAAGAATTGAGAAATCTTTATAAGAACTACACTAGAGGGTGGTCCTGTATGGAGTAAGCATGGTGTTACTTTTTATGCTTTCATATGGTCTCTGGCTTGCTACTGGAGATCATTATGCAGGTGATTGGCACATTGGACAATTGGGTACCAGAGGCTGTGCATTGGAGTGAAATCAGGGCCCTGTATTGGCTGGTGTTCACATTTGCTCCTCTTGATTCTGTTGGATTGCATGAGGTGTGCCTTGATAGCATTTATGATTACATACCCATCCTCTCAGGTGCATCTTACATCCAGACACAAGTAAGAATTTGTGGTTGAGGTCTGCTGTTTTGCAACAGAAAGCTCCACAGCAGGTTGGTGGGTGTGAGAAATTTGCTTCATGAGGTACTAGATGTAATCACAGAGCATGTGCAACATGTTCATAAGAGCTTCCACAGTGTTCAGCAGAAGAATTGAGAGAACTGGTATTGAGGTTATGGTGCTTTCCATCTTTTACCAGCTGTTCAATGTGCAATTGATATGCTTGGCTGTTTTGTAGATATGTACACAAAGTATGCAGTGTTTCTGTTTGTTGTGCTAGATGTTGTACTGCAGGGTCAGAAATTCAGAAGTTTGAGAGATGCTTACAAAATACTTTGGTATTGCAACAGTACTGACATTAGTTGAAATTGACTGTCCATGTAAGCTTGGTCTCCCTTGCATTACTGACAAGGGTTTTAGTTAAAACCCTGAACCCTTGAACCTTGTTTATGAAGCCCTAAATGTAGGAATTTTTGGTTTCCTATGTGGCATCTATTCAAATTAGTTTTCCATCAATCCCTGATGATGTGAATTGATCTGTAGGTGAAACTAGGGTAGGGATCCATGTCTGAAGCTGGGGTCTAGTCTTGAGCACACAGACATTTGTGTCCAGAATGAAAGACCACATTACTATGTTGCACTGTCTCAACTGCTCCAGCTTTCACAACTGCAAGTTTATTGAAGAGAACCTCCACTTCACAGTAGTCATCAAGACTGAATGTGTTTCCATAGATGAATGTTTCAAACGTGGATTGTTGCTGCAAGGTTGAAAGCAGGGCAGACTGATTGATGCCCACCCCCTTCTTGCAGATCCTAGGAATTATACTGGAATATACTAGGTTTGAAGTCTTACATCACTTTCTTGCTAAAGATCCCATTGTCAGATGATGGGAGTATGCTTGTTGCCAAATATGCTCTTTGATAGAATGGGCAAGAGAGAGACAAAGTTATAATGGTAGAACTCAAAAACTGGGTATGGCATGAAATCACAGAGAGCCTTCAGAAGCACATAACTTTCTCACATGGCATGAACAATCTGACAACAAATCATCGCACCTTACTGAACCACTACTTGAACAGACAGTAAATCAACAGGATATACAGCCAGTTGCAACATACAGAAGCAGACATAAAACAGGTGGTTGGCATTTTGATGATTTTGGAATTGTGAGTTGATCAAAATCTATTACTGGTGCAATAGTTTGCAAATTGATGGGAGCCAAAATTGTACAATAGAAGCAGCAGCAACAAGAGTTGCAAAGTAAATGCAGCAATCAAGGAAAAGAGACCTACAAGTCTTCATTGCTGCCAGGCTGAGGTCTAGTGCTTACTCCAGCTGAGTTCCAACTGCCAAAGCCTGAGTAAATCGAACGTCTCTGAATACTGCCAGCCCTCCTCTGCCAGCACCCTTCTCCTCTTTCCTTTGGCTGGATGAAACTTTCACAAATCCAAGCAGCAAGGCAGCAATGACAACTGTGATATCTGTGACTATCACAGTTGCAATGGGCCATGGTGGAATCCAAGTGTTCAAATAATCTCCCCAAGGATGCTCACATTCTCTTAATGCCCAATGGAATACTAGGAGGAGGGCAAATGAGAGAGCAAACATCACCCGGGCAACTTGAGTGCTGTCAATTGAATGACCTAGATTAACCAGAGAAAAACCTGGCTTTGCAACTGAAACACTGGAGCCTGCCAACATACCCTCTGTGATGCCATCATTCTTGTGTGTTGAGAGTGGAGGAGTGATACTTGGTTCCAGTGTTGGAGATGTCAACTTTCTTGCATTTGTGTCAAGTGCTTGCACCTCAGGTTGCAAATTACTACTAGAAATTACGGGCATGTCCACCAGATCACTTACTCCTTCAGGACAATCTGCAAAGCACATATGGAAAGAGTTAGCTTAAGGTTTCTTCTTAGCCCCTGCTGCCACCCCCCCCTTTCTTCAGCCTGATTTTCACCATTACTCCATCTGTAAAGCACAAATTTGGAGTGTTCCATAACATTCTTAGCAGGAAGCAAATCAAAGGAAACAGGCACGGGCACATATACAAAGAATTGTCTCGCAGGAAGCTGTCAAACTAATCCTCGCACCTAAACTAAACCCTAAATCCAAGAACTTGTAAGAATTACAGGCAGATATTTCAGACCATCATCTGAAGATGATTAGGTCAAAAGTTTAGGTTCACAGCGGATGCTGTACGATTTCTCGGATGCTCTCTTCTGCATGCAATTCCATCTCAAGACTGCAAGAAAAATACAGGTCAAGAATCTCGTTCAAGATATGCTTTAAGAAAGGGTACCTTTCTGTCAGCGATTTTCCAAAAATCAGAGATTCAGGAAAAAAAAAAGAGGAGCCACTGACCAGCAGATCTAGGCTCTGCGCTCGAAAGGGACTTGAGGCCAGAATCGCCCGTTCTAACTGGGGCCAGAAAGTCTCGTGATTGCGAAGAAGGTGAGGTCGGAGGAATGGGCTTGATTTCCCCGGTAATGAAGGCCAAGCGATCAGATCCTCGTTCCAGTATCTTGCGCCTCCTGGCCTCCCTCGCTTCCTTCTGGCTCATCCTGCTACTACTGCTCTTGTTGTTCATCGCACTATCCACAGCGCCCTCCATGGCTGCGTTCTGCTTTTGTGGGTGTGCACAAAAAACACACAGACAGCTAGCCACATACAACAACAATTTCACATGGCATCTTGCATTTTCCACAATGTTTTTTCCACATGGCATCTTGCATTTTCAGATTATGCATCACTTAATGTTAGGCTTAATGTTTATGCTGTATAGTGTGAAGAAATTCATAAATGAATCAGAATCTTAGTCTCAAAGCAGTCA
>Ga0116229_10007261_pt1 | contig 17604 bp, 15 predicted proteins | sample S1TSphgellanicum_3_FD_87313 | JGI IMG/M metagenome (GOLD analysis project Ga0116229, IMG submission 87313) | Host-associated microbial communities from peat moss isolated from Minnesota, USA - S1T2_Fc - Sphagnum magellanicum MG | ecosystem: Host-associated > Plants > Peat moss > Unclassified... | reverse complement strand
GACTTCATGTTAGAATGCAATACAAGAACAACATTTTCAACCATGCAATCCAAATATTCCCTATTCATGAAGTTCCCTTTAACAAAGAGTAAGCTAAACCGAAGATGTAATATATTTGATTACAAGTTTCAGGTCATTTGTTAGTTGGTAAAACTTGACGACAAACAAATAATAATTGCGTATTTCTTTTGTGATCTAATTATAATATTCGAAATCAAGGCGACAAACTAGCCTTGTTATACACAACACTAAAGTCAAGAAAACACAAATAAGTCATTGAGCAATATAAAAACAACATTTTCAACCATGCCATGGGAGTCCAAATTTGTCACCTTCTTTTGAGGAGGGCTGAATTTGCCCCTTCAAAGTTTTCTTTTGTTCTTCTCCTTTTGGAATGAGATTGCAGCAAAAGAATATTAATTGTCTACAATCTTCAAAGAAAGAGCCTCAGTACCTTAGAATAAGATGGTACCAAATCCCCAAAGTAGGTTGATTCCTTTTAGATAAAATAAACAATACCTCTTCCACCCATGTAAAATATTGTTTGATAAAAAAAATAGATTCTCATGGCCCATGGATTTGTTTAATGGTTCTTCCATGAGGGAAGAGACTATGCATCGGTGATGGATGTGGACATAAAACTTTGGCTTGAACTTGACCCAATTTGTGAGTGACATCCGGAGTATTATGCATGCATATGATTTGATGGGCATGTTCCATACAAGTGCAAGCACCTAGATCAAAGTTCTAAATCAATAATGGAAGTTTTCAGTTTGAATATTGGAACCAGCCATAAGGGCAGAGGCCATTACCGAATGAGCTGCTTGTTCTTGTAGGGTTCCATGACTTATGGACATCTTTTTGACTTAATGGCCAACTACACAAAGTTATCCTCTACATAATAAGAAGTGCAGGCTTGCAATGTACAGTCTGCTTTATCAATTAGTTATGGGTGCATACCAAATTTCAAAACTTTTGAAGGTGATGGTCTTGGTTGATTGGCCCATCCACAAAAAAAAAAAAAAAGTTTGGAAACTTTGCACTCTTCCACAATAAAAGTTTTCGAACTTTACATACTCCCAAGCAGGGTCTTTTAAAAGGATTTTGTGATGTATCCAAAATTGGTGATAATCCAGAAAATAATTTAGCCAAATTTGGCTACACACCAGCTATGAAAGCCTTTTTCTGAAAAAACAGGATGCTTCTATATTATTGGCTACCTGGTGGAACTTATCATAAAAATCTAGTGATTTTGGTTTTGTTTTGTTGTTTTTCAAAATCTGGCGGATTTGGCCATTTTCCCCATGAAGTCACATTTTTCAGGTCAAACATATGGAAAAAATTCGCCAATAAAGAAAAACACTGCTCACAAGTTAGGCTATGATTGATATTTCCTTCCTGCATGGCCCACCTATGTAGGGCAACAGAGAAGAACTTTGTGCAAGGAGTGTGGGATAAAACGTGGGGTTGTTAATAACAACATCCAGGGATGCATGAGAACTATGGGAACACAAATAAGGAACATTTGGCAGACCACATGGGGATAGATTTAAGGAACACTTGTGGAGGATTCATGGGACCTTTTGGGAACAACATAAATAGCATGCGTTGAAATGTATTTGATAAGGGAACACATTAGGAACATTATTGGAAACATGTTAGGAACAAAATCCTTCAAACCAAAAAGTCTTCAAGTTCTCCTTGAACTGTAGAATCAATGTAGCCTTTCTTGAAACACACGCAAAAAAATAATTTATAATTATATTTTTGGATTGAAAGTATGTCTAAATATAACACATTTTCAATACCTACCTACCTATATTCTATTTATTTATTTACTTATCTAGTATTTACCTACACACCTACCTATAGTTTACATAAGAAGGTATGAACATTTAAAAACATAAGTAGGTAGGCATGTGTACTTACTTATTTACTTAGTTAAGTACCTACTAACCTATTTATGAAAAAAATTGAAGTTCAAATGTTGTTATACACATTAACAAAAAAATTCATGGAAATTTAAAGATACATGTTAAATCCATTTGGTATCATATTGTTTGACAAAGTGTTGAGGTAGTTTGATGGCCATCAAACAAATTGAAGAAACCAAGGTTCAATTTCCTTTACCAACATATATTATGTGGAGTATGTATATTTGCATATATACCTTATACATGTGTGTAAATGTATAATACATAAGTGGGTTGTGGAGAGGTAAATAAAAAACCATGGTGAATAAGTAGATCATGGGTGGGTGGGTAGGTAGGTACTTTTTATTTATTTATTATTTATATTTTAATATTTACAAATTGAATCTATTTTATTTTATTTTTTTGGTTTGCCCAAATTTTTGTACAATTTGATTAGTAAAAAAGATCACTTTATGGTAAGTCCAAAAAACCATCAGTCAAATTGAATGTGTTCAAATCAACTTGTCCAATATGATTATATAGTCAAATTGACCAAATGTCAAAATGACTGATTTTTTGTTTAGTTTTCCAATCAAATAAACCGTAATTTCTTGTAGTGCTTGTATGTTATAACAATTGTGAATGTGTTAATGATTTCACGTACTTGCATCCATTCCTTGAACTTCATCCATGCCTTAATTTTTTCATATATGACATGGTAGAATATTCTTCCATTGTGATAAGATATTTTCTAACAAAATAAAATATTTTGTCATGCCTTAAGGAATATAACAAGAATATTCTATCTACATGGATGAAATATTCCAAAAACGTACTAAAATTAAATATTTTATTTGTTCACAAGCTCTCATTGTCACATGCTCATGCTCACGCACACCCATTCATGAATATCATTGTTGGTGAAGTTTTGAAACAATGCCAACATTGTGAAAATTTTCATACAAAATTTTCATATAGACAACTTTATTTTTTTGTTAAAATTTTTACACCTCCCCCCCCCCCCCTCTGTCCCTAAAGTGTTTGGAAAAACTATTGCACAATATATTCTTCATGAATCCGATTGTGAATAGACCAACATATATTTGGAACTTATTTGTGATTGGGAATTACTATTTATATCTATTGATATACTATATTTATTGTAATATGTAGACAATGAAATTTAGAGGCTCTTTTGGCCCATAAACACAAGCCCTTAGTTCATACATTGTTTCCTTATAACATCAAGCTCAATGTAATTACTTCCCCACAAGTTTGTTGAACTTGATGACCTATCATTATTAAACATTCCTTTGCACAATGGTTGGTCATCCTCCTCTTTGAAGTCCTCTAAAATAGTGGCAAGATTTAAATCATATTCCACATGATGTTTAGGTAATATTGGGATTTCCATTTGCCCTTCCAACATCCCCACGACACCAAACATGGTTGGTCGTTTCTCTGCTTCAACTTGCAAACACAAAATAGTTATGTTGGCCACTTGTGCCAGCTCAATATCATTATGCAATTGTAGTTTTTGATCCATAAGATTTGTTATTGCAATGCTTTCATGGAACAATTTTCATGTTTGCATGAACCCACATTAAAAGTCATTATTACAAATTGAATAAGATGTCATTCATGTGAAAGTTGATGATTCTAAATATTGAACATTTGTTAACATTAAATCATTGTTTAAGTGGCTAGGTTTCATGATCGCACCTTGTAAATGATTGTGAGATCAAATTGACAAAATTGAATGCTACCGACCCACTTAGTTATAGTACAACCAATTATAATAGGGGTTCAAGTTGAAATAACCGTGGGGGTGATTTCCCAACATAAGGGCATCCCAAAAGACACATAAAGCCCACTTTTAAAAATGAAGCATTATTATAAAATAAGAAAAAGGTTCCAATCATCCCAAGTTCAAATAATATTGCCATAAAAAAAACTTTTGGGAGCTGAATAGGTGCATTAGTTATTTAAAGTGTGGTTTAAACCAATATAATAATCTACAAAAAATCTACCAAAGAACACACTTCATGTATAAAGGAGATGATAAACTTACCTTGTCCAAAAGATAAACATCATTTGGAAGCAAGTTATAATCAATATTTTTTCTTCCACTTATGACTTCTAATACCATGACCCCAAAGCTAAAAACATCAATCTTTTTGATGAGTTGGTCACGTGTTGCATACTCAAGTGCCAAGTACCCTTTGCACATACAATAGTGAAATACATTAAATTATTTTAAATATTGTTTGATTGTCTAATAGTTTACAATCAATTATGTTGACCTCCATTAATGTAAAACTCACTAAATTGTTAATAACTATTAAGTTTTAAACCATCATTATTGATGTAAATTCATGTTAAATTATACTTGATTTGATGATCCTATTCAAGCCTTATAACACACATGAAATGAATCAATTAAAAAATTACATAATTGGAATTGTCAAATGTAAAAAAAATTCTTGATTCATGATATACCTTAAAATCTCATAATTAAATAGGACCTGATCCACAATATAGCAATACTAATCATATGTGATTTTTTCAAATTTTTGCATGCATCTAACTTCCACATCATGGATATGTTTAAAAGTCTACTTTTACCAAGTTACATATCAAAGCATAGAAAACATCGCAAATAAAAAAAACCCCACATTTTAAATGTTGGAAAATTCCTATTCACTTTGTGCCAACAATTTCAATCATGAAATGTGGGTTTTATCATTTGGAAATGAAAAGGCCAAGCCAAAATCTGCAAATTTTGCTTGTAAATTTTGGTCAAGCAAGATATTGCTTGCTTTGATGTTTCAATGCATGATTTGTGGTTGATTTTCATGAAGGTATTGTAGACCGAATGCCACTCCAAGAATAATATTGAATCGCATTGGCCATGTCAATATGTGATTTCCTTTTCCTTCTACAAAAATAAAATGCAATTGTGATCCATTAAAATTTATGTAACTTGTAATTAGTACCCCTTTTATTATTTTAGAATATGTTAAACTTGGTCCAATTAGTGGGCTAGAAAACTTCCTTAGGTTAATATTGACTAGATGTGTTTGGTGGAAACATTTAATAAGAAAAAAAACACACACAACATAATTTGCATGGTACACAAGACATATACAAAAATACATATACCTCACATTCATATGAATAAAAGATTGTCAACCTACATGAAAAGTTTAGGTTTTGAACTCACCAAATAACATTTGAGTTAGATCATTATTTTCAACATATTCATACACTAGGAGCCTTTTGCTTGATGCAGTAATGCAACAACCTTTTAATTTAACAAGGTTTTTGTGTTTCACTCCACCGATAACAACAACTTTGTTGATAAATTCATCAATGTCTTATTGGTTGTTTTAAATACTTGTTTCATAGCCATTTCATTTCCTCGAATTATTCCCTATAAAATGGTTTTTAAACATTAAGATATCAATTACAAGAAAACTTGGGAAATGGCATGAAATACACAAAGATTTGTGCACAATTTCATGTGATTTAAAGCTTACATAACCAAATTGAAGAGAAAAAAATCAATTAGAACATAAAATAGGCTTTTGATTAACCATTGAATGCTTATTGTAAGATAAATTATACATAATTTAAAGTAATTTCACAAAGTAAATTTTGTAGATGTGAATATGAATTCAAATTAAAAATTTGAAAAATCCATTAATTGAATATGTTCAAATATTCTTTCACCTTATTATAATATTTTTCAACTAATTCTTGAACGATATCTAGATGAATTTTTTTGGTATTCATAATTTGTTTGACATGGTAAAAAAAAGTTTAAAATGGTATAATAAAAGTTAAAAGAACCTTGTAAACAACATCATAAGCTCCTTCTCCTAACTTTGTATCCGTATGAAAAAAATTAGTGGCAATTTTGAATTCATTATAGGCAAAGATGGGCAATTGAACTTTGAATTCAATAAATTTTGTGCAAGTTCAATAATGAAATATGTTTAGGACCATAGTGCCAAAATGGTTTTGAATATTTGACATGATGTAATTGCAATACATATAATTGAACCATTTGTGTGTATAAACTAGTATTCAATACAATTATTGGAAGACATTCCCCATGTTCTAATACACATATAATGAAACAATAATGGAAAGCATACTTTCAATGATAATCTTGCATAAATCAAATTCATATTTTTCTCTTACTTTGTTGAATTTGAGCAATCTCATAACGAGTCTTTAGCTTGTGTTTCCAAAATATCCAACTGCTAACAACAACCATAATTAATACAATAATAACACCAATGGTTGTAGAAATTATAATCACTTGTTCAACATTTTTTGAATTTACAATCATCATAGAAATGATGTTAAAAGCTTGTTAGCATGGACATGATAATTTTGGAACAAAAAGTTTTAATCTACAAAATGCATACTTGATTGTAAACCTTGTTATTAATTTCTCAAGCAACATTTACATTAATTGATGAAGAAAAAAAGAAAAGTAAAAATAAAATAATACTTACATATTTTGTGGCTCTACTTTTAAAGTGAAAATGATGACATAGAAAGTAGTAATTAAAGTTCATGGTGGAAACACATGAGAAATTTAGTATTGCCCTAAATTAATGTCATTTCATTAAAAACATTTCATGTGTTGGCCTTTTTTTATCAAATAAGTTTCATTTTGTTAATTGTTTCTAGAAACATGACATGAACTAACACTAAATAAAAATTATAATACATCAAAATATTAATAATCATGTAATGAATTCTTTTAGTTTTATAAAACCATTACAACACCATGATTATTGACAAGTGCATCCCAAATCTATTTTAAAATATAATTGACCTCATTTGACCCAAATCAGTTTTGATCAAAACAATTGTACGCACCAAGGAAAGTGAAATTACAACAAAGTTGTTCACAAAAATAGTAATAGTTATAATTGTCATGTTGTTGAAATGAGTCATAAGGGTTTCCTTGGAGCTTGTAATTAATAAAAATACAAAACTCAAGATTTTTTTAAAATAATGTAAAAATAAGATAGTTAAATGTTTTCATAATACATGATTATGTTATGTTAACATGAAATACAAACACCTTAATTACATGTATTAGAAAATACCAAAACACAAATAAGATTTTTAAAAGCACAAAATCAATTTGCACATTTAGAAGTTGCTTACATCAAAGTAGCAACGAAAATAATTTCATAATCGTTATCAACATTCATTATATTGTTGTATCGCATGCTGATCAATGTAAATGATGCCAAGGTTACAAGGTCAATGATGTTGAGGGACCTAGTGAAAGTGTGATTATCAAGTTCTCTACAACCACATTAATATAAGTTACATGATGGTCAAGAATTTGAAGTACAACTCAACATGTTAAGGTCATGAAGACACAAATCTAGATTTTGATATTTTAAAGTTGTTATTATAGAAATGGTGTATATCAAGCCAAATAATTGAACAATTTTTTTTCATGTGTTTATTCAAAATCTTACAAAATTTGCAACTTTGGAAGGCTTGAAAGATTATTTGGAAATACACCAAATAATTGAACTCCTTTCAATGCCTTACAACATCAAAAGTATTGTGTCAAATTTGAAAGTTTTAGCCTTGACCCAATTTGATATACAATTTGCAAATAATTGTGAATTTATCCAAACTTGGATAATATGAAATATGTGATACATAAATATGGCAAAAACTAAACATCATAGGAACTTAAAACATACTCACAATGTTGATAGTTGGCTAAAGTTATCATTGAGCAACACATGGGGAAATGGCTCAATTTCAAATGGATTAAAAACTCAAATGTCGCAACCCTATTTTGAAGGAGTGTGAGGATGAAACTCACACTCCCAAAATTGGGACTTGGGAGTCCTTTGGGACTCCCAAAACTTCAGAGTTCAATTGCAGAGGTCAAAACACCTTGCATTGGGGTGTTCTTTATATCATTGGAAAGCTATCAAAGTTTAGTTGTCTAAAATGGACTCGCATGGGCCATTTGGACATATGCAGCACAAGTTATGGCAAAAAGAAGAGCCGGCAGTCAAACTGTCAGTTTGACTTTCGACCACTAAAAGTCAGGAATCAACCTAACCCCGGTGTGTGCAAGTGGAGTGCAACACACCGTTGGAAAGCTCTCGAGGAAAACTACAAGTTTGTTCTAAACCTCATCCCAATTGAAGGTCCGAGCAAAGAGTTATGGTCTTGCAAAGTCCCGCGAGTCCAAACCGGGACAATTTCGGGACTCTTCCTTGGGAGTCTCGGGACAAAAAGCCATTCGGATGCGGGTGCCGTGGAGAGGCACATAATATACTATATGGGGGAAGGTGGTGGCTTCCCCCGAATCTGGGCCGTGGTGAGTTTTCTGAGTCCAAAGTTGCCCATGGCTTGTCTTAGCACCAAGGGTGCTCTAGAAAATGAACTAACCAACTTGTTGGTTGGTTTAATGTAGGTTCGAGTAAGTGAATAGCTTGTCACTCTTCCTAGTCCCATTTCAAAGCTTCAGCACGCCCCTCTACCCCTTCTAGTGCTGAGAGCTGGGAACGTGCCCCAAGTTCCTCACAATTATGTTGTTTGAGTAACTTAGACCCATCTTGGGTCTAACTAGGGACTTGAGAGCGCGTCATCAAATCCCTACAACAACAAGCACACACATTAACATCTTGATTTAATTTGGTTAAAAAGTTGTTTCAAAGCAATTCACCAAACAATAACATGCATAGAAACTTAAATCATCATGTCTGTTGTATGAAGGGTTAATACATATAATTATATTTTGAACACTATGCCAAGGGGATTTTATGGGGTTTTGTATGTTTGAAATTCAATAGACTAAATTTACACATTCTTTATTTAATTGCGGGTTATGGTGTCCACACATCATTACATTGGAAACCATTTGAAAATCACATTGTTCATTTGTGTTCAACATCAACTTAAATACATATATGTTGAACATCATGAACTTACAATTGTTACAAAAAATTTGAAAATAAAGTCAAGTAAAGTATGTAGCCAATGAATTTGTTATGTGACAAATCCATTCCTAATAGGATTAAGGAAGTGTTAAAAATGGATGAAAGAGTGATTTGACCACTGAAATTGTTCATACTTAAATTCCTAAAAACCACCTTATAACACATTCAATCATGAAATATAATGACATCCAAAGCCACAACAACATGAACATGATTAGTGGTCTGTTACATACAAACATATTTAATGTTTACTAAAGACAACATGAGTAATTTAGGTTATATGTTCCCCCAAAGTTCATGGCCTATTTAAAAGGGGGTTGATTGCAAGGAAAAAAAATTTCACTATTACAAAAGTGGGGTGCAATCACTAGCCTAAATCACTATGTGATTTTAAAAGTGAAATAAAATCATTGCATTTTACTGATTTCACCTTGGTGAGAGTTATTTCACTATAATAACATTATGTAAACATCATGTTTCGTTACTAGTTAACATAATTCACTATTATAATTTATTGTAGTAAATAGGCTTACTTTTATGTTTTTTAAAATATTTTATATATGTTACTTTATGATATACCTTATATTATTTTAAACTATTTTAATTATTCTAATTTATACCTTATGTTATTATAAATTATTATAAGTTATTATAAATTATTTTATCTCAAGTATAATAACTTAAAATAATCTAAAATAAAATATAATAACCTTTGAAAAATAATTTAAAATACCCTACAATATAATAACTACTAATAACTTGTGATATTATAACATATAATATCCGACAATAATTTATAATAAAATAATCACCAATAGTTGTAATATAACATATAGTAACCAACAATATTTATAATACAATAACCACCGATAACCATTAATAAAATAACTTTCAATAGCCACCAATACCCACCAATAGTCATTAATAGAATAATAACCAATAGCCATTAATATAAAAACCACAAATAATCATTAATAAAATAGCCATCAATAGTCACTAATAACCACCAATAGGATAATCACTAATAGCCATTAATAAAATAACTAATAATAACCATTATTAAAATATCCACCAATAACCATTAATAAAATAACCACTAATAACCACTAATAAAATAACTTAAAATAGCCAAAAATAACTTGTAATAGTTACAAGTAGCCTAAAATGAAATAATTTACAATAGCCAAAAATAGCCAAAAAAATTTGAGAATAGTCATAAATAGCCGTAAATAATGTAGGGTGAAATAATTTAAATTAATAAAAAATAGCCATATAATAATTAAAAGTAATTTAACACATGGAATATTATTATATTAACAAAAATCTTATCCATTTATTAAAATTATTTTTTTCAAAAGAGTGGTCATTAAAATGTTATTGAATAATGATATTCAATTTTTTTTTGTTCAAATGATTTTACACTTTCAAAAAGAAATAAATGTAATTATGTACATTATTGAATTTTTTAAAAAAATAAACTCAAATCATTTCATTTGAACACAATTTCAATAAGATATGAATTTTCAAAGTTTATGTTTTTGTAATGTTTAAAATGAAGTATTTGATAAATAGAATGTAATGTAACATATTATAACAACAAGTGGGGTGGCTTGATGGTAAAGGTGTCTGTTTCCATTCTAAAGGTCAAAGGATCAAACTTTATTAGTGGTGTTGTGTGTGGTCAACAATGATAAGTTGATCGAATATTCTCCTATGTAGTTTTTAAAAATAGATGCGTAGGTTGATTCATGACATATTACATAGGTTAGGTTTTAAACCTAACCTGGGTAGTGACACATGTCAATAAATCATAGGTTGAAAATCATGAAATTATCAATAATATTATATATTAAATAATTTAATTCTAATTGATTTCCACACTAGTTAATTCATTAAATAACAAATGAATGGCTTGGTAAATTTGTATTTCACTTGAAAGTATCCTTGTTTCATTAGGTACTAGTGAAATAATTCATTGTCTGTAACAAATGGTCCATGTTCATTAGGGGGTTAACCAATTTCACCAAGTAAAAATGTCCAGATTCACTCAAAATCTATTGAAACCCAAAATGAACTAGAACACATTTTGATGTAGTGCTTACAATTGAAACAAAATGTGTATCTTGGGGGATTTCAAAATTTTCTTATATAAAAAATATGTGAACAACCTTTGACATAGAATAGTTTATGGCTTGTCCATTTTCAAAATGTAATCTAGGTTACTTACACAAATTGAAGTGTCGAAATTACATTGAGGTTAAGTGGTGGGCCAATCAACATATTGCTTGACAAATCACTACATGGCAAAATTCAACATGTAAAAAATTTAAATGTATAAAGACTTGATTTGAAAAACTAATCTTGAAATGGTTTGTATCAATAATTTTACATGTATACATTGACTAATTTGTATAGTTTTTACATCCCTTACTAATCTAACAATCAAGGGGCATTAAATGATCTTTTGAAATTCAAAGAGGATTACTATTATCATGGATATTATGCTGGGCAATATGCCACAAGTTTTTTTTGGCAACATCACTAGAAATAATCTTTTGAATGTTCGATTCAAACAAAATGAGGATGCTTTCCATGGATGGGCTTCACAACCACCCTGAATTCATTGTCAATCATTCAATTTGACATATGGTAGCTACTAGCCACCTCCACAAGGTATTAGAGAGTACCAAAAACTTGTGATATTTGTCCTTATAAGTTTGTAACTGCATATAAGATTTGCTACCATGTTCCATGATGAACATTAATGTGGCACAATGACATTAGTCTTAACTATAAGTTTGAGCATTCAACTTAATAACTAAAGAAAGGCTCCTAAAAATTAGCCAAGGGTTTGGTTCCCATAGTTGAAAAGCTTTACTTATGTCACTTAGTGGAATGTTGCCCTAGAGAAGGGCAAATGTACAAATGGTGTTCTAAGATGACACATACACGTGAAAAATATTGCACAATGTATATATAGATCACTTAAAAATGTTGAAATTATTGTATCTTACATTGTAGTTAGTTTTGTCATGTTCCCAAAGCCATAGTCTGTACTCTCATCATAGAAAGGTGGACTTGGCCCTGTGAGATGGTTGTTTGAAATTTTCACAGTTTGCATCAAAATTGCTCCACCTTGATTTGGAAGACTCCCACTAATTTGGTTGTGACTTAGATCACAAAAAAATTGAAGAATTCATGTTTTGGCAATTTTTTGCTAACAAAGCAAGATTGTTGTGTCTTTCATAATCATATGTGGTGGATGTTACATGTGGCTCAAAAAAAGATCATTTTGGTCAATGGTTCTGCATTTTGTGGAATCACACCATTCTACACCATTCTACACATTTCTAACACTTAGAAATCATATATTTAGGGCACCAGCATATATGACCAGCTTAAGAGTACTTGCTACTTTTGGTAAGTCAATTCCAAGGTCAAAACAATTCTATATGCATGAAATTTAAATACATATATTTGAAAAGTATAAAAAATGCAATTATTTACCATAGGATCAATACCTTATTGGATATAAACCATATGGAATCTGGATTGAATAAACAAACATGAAAACTTACAAATTTTGAAGACCTGAACCATTTGAAAATAGCTCCATTGGGATGTTCCCACTCAAATCATTGTTACTAAGATCCCTGCAAAGTGGCAGTTTTGGACATCCGACATAACCAATATGCATAGAACAACATTGAATGAGCATTTGTATGCATATTAGTTGAAATTACACACAAGGACAGACAATGGGTTAAGCCTCACTTACAGTAATGTGAGATTTGAAAGATAGCCAAGCTCCTTAGGAATGGTACCAGAAAGCCCTGGATTGCCTGTCAAAGTTCTACAAAAGTTGTATCTCCACAAATTTCAAGGCTTGTATCCAAACAAAAATCGTTGCTGAAACCAAGGTTTCATATGTCTAGAAAACTAGGTGCACTAGTTACAACTATTTACACATAAAAACAAACACACTAATGCATTGTTGTGCATCAACATCAAAGCTCATCACATGAGAATTTTGATTGATAACCAACATTTCAATTCACTCACGATTCCTCAAGGTAGGTAAGGTTTCCAATTACTGTTTCCAATTAAGGTTTCGAACAATAGATGCTGCTGTCAAATGCCTACAACCCATCCACCACCCACATTTGAAATCTAAGTAATAGTACCTTACAGGAATGAAGTCCCATAAGCGAGACTTTTAGAGAATAGGATCCTTTTGCAATTACTACAAAAGCATTGTCAATGTAAGCATCATCATGTTTTTATAAATACAAAATGTTTGAACCCTCTTGATCTTTTTAGAGCTTCACAGTAAGAATCTTACATGACAACAACACGGACAGTGCAAGAATCGTTGGTATCATAATTGACATCTGAAGAGCATTCCACCCCTCCCCAACTATTAATACAAGGCTGCTGTTGGGAGGATGTCCACCCCGCCAGAATTTTTGTCTTGTTAGGTGTTTTGCTCCATGCCCCCAGAATGGTTTAAAGTGCATCCACTGTAAAATGCATTCACATAAACAGTCGATGGGTTTTTAGAGATTTCCACTCAATAACTTCAGAATTGTGTGAATATGCGCAACAATGGTTCTTCTAAAAATCAAGCATGTCCTACAAGGACCAATTGTCAATAGATGTGTATAACATCTGACATTATAGGCACTTAAACATCGTTAGCAAGAACAAAATTAGTAAGCAACTCAAACAATTTTCAAATTAGAGAGCACTTCCTGGAGACCAGAATGCACAAAAGGAAAAAGAGAATATTACATTCTGACTGGGGGACACTGACTTATTTACAGCATTCGCTGCCTAGGTTCATTGAGAGAAGGATTAGCAAAGCAAGAAGTAGCTCCAGAATCACCATGAGCACACAATCTTCTTGTCTTGCATGTGCAATCTACATAAAACAGAGAGGGAAGGCAGATGATGGCAATTAATATATTGAACAACACTTGATTGGCACTCGGATGCAGTATACCAGATCGTACTCCTACACAATGGGAAACAATGTCAAGAGAGTAGTAGTCCACCGGGAGTCCAGTTAAATGTTCAAGCCGCGTTGTTGCAAGGTCCGATGCTACATTGGTAACACGGACTTGACTTTGGAGTTCATCTGACGATCATAATGATTGATTACTTGCTTGTTTAGGGTTCAGTTCCACCTCATGGCTGCTCCGGAATTTCGCTTACATCCAATTTTTAATTTTTAATTGTTGTTCACTTAACACCAAAGAAATAAAATAAAATTTCTCATACTTTTTTTTCTTTTTTCTTTGGGAAGGGCCATAATGGCACTCCCCAATAGAAGCACCTCTTTGGACCCCAGTCAAAAAATAGAAACAAATCTGCTCCCAAGTTTTGGAATAACTTGGGAACTGAGGGAACTCTTTGAGAACCCCATGAGAAGACATTGGGAACAAGGGAGAAACAAAAATTTCCCCCCTCCAGACTATCTCCTGCACCCCACCCTTTCCCAAAGAGTGCATTATGGTATAATTGGCAACAAACCCTGGCGACAGTGCGCAGCCATTGTTGCATAGCCTTCAATGTTTGCCCAAGCCTCACTCAACTTGCAACTTCCTTGGAGATACTTGGGCACCATTGAAATGTGTGACAACCTGGGAAGCAGCCGGAGGTTGGCGGAAAATGGTTCGCAAGGTGTAATAATGCCCGGGCAACTGCGATGTCGCTTGTTGCTAAGTTTTAGAAAAGTTGCAGTAGCGTTTTATTTTGCCAAGAATGTGCCTAATGAGACAAACGAAAATGATGATAATGCAATTCGTGGCTCCATACTCCGCTTTTGGTTGTTCTGAGCTCTTGTACTGCTGGAAGGTTTCTCAAAGACTATGCTGCATGCAGCACATGGGGCCTGCATATGCCTAATCAACAAATTTCCCACATATTTCTTAGCGGGATGTAGATGCTAGTGTTGGGTGGGTTCCTGCCAAGAGCCATAGTGAACCACTAATACAATAATAAAATAAATGATCTACCTATTAACATATGTGGGTTGTTAATAGGTAGGTAGTTTAAAAATGCAACTAAGCTAACCACCATGGTTAGCTAGGAAACTGGAACCCAACTGAAAACTGTTTCCTAACCACTTACCATCCATCCTTCATGGTGTGCTGGTGGGTAGTAAAAACAGCCCTTACCTCTGTATAAACCATCTACTTACCTAGTAATTATCTATTTTCCTACCCATGTACTTCTGTATGAGACCTATCTCTTACAGAATTGGTTATCAAGGTGAAATCGAAAAATGTTAAATTGGCCAAAGGAACTGAATGCGGTCATTACAAAAGCACTGCTGCGAATTTTTTTTTCAGTCTGCCCATTTGCCCCGCTTTTTTCACCTTGTTATGCCTAGGCATGTTTTGGGTTCATGTTATGCATGTTTTGAACACGCTAGAAAAGTAGAGGGGTATGTAACATATTTATTGGCATGTTATATGAGGTTACACATACAAAACATGCCATGTTATGTGAGGTTATTACTGCAAAACATGCGTGGGTGTCACTTGAGAAAATATGGATGGGACAAATGGGCAGACTGGAGGAAAAAATTGCAACAATACTTTTGTCTGGGCTGCATTCATTTCCTTTTGGCCTGTTTAATATTTTCCTGAATAGGAATCCATTCACAAGAAGTACAAGGGAAATAAAAGCTATGGGAACACATGTCGCTAAAGAACCTAACAATCACGACACCACTAATACACTAATAAAATAAAAGATCGGAAACTAAAAAAATGTCATGTGTCACAAAGCCACTAGCCACCAAAAAGGATCACTGCGAAAAGTTTTGCAAAGACCGTGTTGTAGGAAGTGGGGCATGCATATGCCTAATGAACAAATTTCTAACATCTATTTATGACACAAGTATGAAGCAAGGTAATTTGTTTTGTTCTGTTTGTCATGCTGAGATTTTCCAAATCATGGTACTTCATGTTGTGCTCTTGGTATCTTCAGAAAGCTCTGGATGAGTAGGGGTGCACCAACTTGGTTTGAGACTCTTTGGAGCTATGTTGTGGAAGCTATTGATTATTGAACCATTTTTTCGATGAAAATTAAATAAAATTGAAATTGAAACTGTATTGGAATTCGGGGGTGTTCTTGGTGTTGTTGGAAAGCCTTCAATGAGTCAAATTTAATAGAGTTTATTTCACAAGTTTCAGATCTAAGGTGTGGAAAATATCGATTTTTGAATGAATTTTGTTGTTGAAAATTTAAACAAATTGCAAAAATTGGGTTTGGAAGGAAAATCAATTGAGCCTTCAATGTGTTCACATTGTTGAATTAAAACAATTTCAATTCTAAAAATGTGAAAATTAAAAAATGTGTTCACACTTGAACCAATTGCATAGCCTACACTAGTATTTTTTGAGGGGATGTAGATGCTAATGTTGAGTGGTTCTTACAAATGGGGTTGGCTCTCAAGCCAATTATCATGTCACCTTTCAATAAGAATTGGTGTTTTTAATTTAAGTGAGAACAAGTTACTCCAAATCATTGTGTTTAGTTTTCAACTTACTAGAGGTTAAAAATTTAGTAGGTGAAGATAATAGGTAAAGACCATGTCAAATGGTAATTTGAATCCAAGGTTTTTTTAAGATTAAAAAATTAATTTATCATTAGATTACACCATCATTTACGTAAAAGATCATGCGATAGTTTTATTTAAGATTTGAATGAATGCCTTCAATTTGAAAAGCATTATCTAGCACATTTGTTGTTTTTAAATAAAACAATGAAATATTTATTTTCACACATTAGGGTGTAGTTTAGTGGTAAAACCCATGAACCCTCTCCTTACAAGGTACCTTCTTGACTGGAAAATTGGGTGAAAATTGATTTAATAAAAAACTTGTCTTTTGGGGGGAAAGTTCTTGAAAACCAATTGGTTTTCTAAAACCTTTTTTAGACATCTTAAAAAATTAGGATGTTTTTTAAAATGATTACAAAAACTGAAAATTGATCATTTGTTTTTGAAAATGAGAATCACCGAAAACTAGTAAGACGCTTCCAAGTGACTATTGGAATAACGCTAGTGTCAATGATCAACATGTGTTAAATTAAATGTTTTCAACTAATTTTGCAAGTCACATGTTATAGCTTTATTAGAACTTAAGTTTCATTTTCAAGTCTTGGTTGTTAAATGTGAAGTTTGTTTTTAATTCCATATTTGCAAGTCTATTAAAGACATTTGGGTTGAAAACATTGGAGGTGCAAATTGTCGAATCAATAAGTGTCAAAACAAAGCATGTTGGAATAGTAGTGTCAATATTGGAGTAGAACATAAGCAAAGTTAATGACAAACAAGTGATGGTGACAATGAACAAGAGCATGAATGCAAAGTTGCTGTCGCAACCCCACTTTGGCCAAGTGTGGGGGTGAAGCCCAACACTTGGAAAAGTTGGAGATTTGGAGTCGTCCGGGACTCCCGAATGTTTAGAGTTCAACAGCAAGGCCCAAAACACCTCGCATTGAGGTGTTCTTGGTGTCATTGGAAAGGTCTTGAAACGTAGATATCGAAAATGGCATCGCATTGGCCATTCGGACATCTGCAGCCCAAGTTATGGGCAAAAGAAGGGCCGGGAGTCAAACTGGCAGTTTGACTCCCGACCACTAAAAGTCGGGAATCGACCTCTTCCCGAAGTCCGAAT
>Ga0116229_10007259_pt1 | contig 17608 bp, 11 predicted proteins | sample S1TSphgellanicum_3_FD_87313 | JGI IMG/M metagenome (GOLD analysis project Ga0116229, IMG submission 87313) | Host-associated microbial communities from peat moss isolated from Minnesota, USA - S1T2_Fc - Sphagnum magellanicum MG | ecosystem: Host-associated > Plants > Peat moss > Unclassified... | reverse complement strand
GCCGTGTCGGCTCGCGCACTCTATATGGGCTTCATGGTGACGCTCGCCTTTGCCGCGTACGCGGTGTTCTCGGTTCCGTACCTGACGATGGCCTCGGAGATGACATCGACAGCGGAAGAGCGCAGCCGGCTCATGAGTGTGCGGGTGGCTTTCATGGCCGTTGGCCTGAGCGTCGGCGCCTACGCAGGCGGCATCGTCCAGTGGGCCGGCGGCGGGATTGGGGGGTATCACACGATGGCCTCGATTCTCGGTGGTGTGTGCCTGACCACGACGCTGTTCACCGTGGTGGCAACCGCTCGCGCCCGCCGCGTGGATATCGTAGAGAAGCCGATCAGTTTGCTGTCCAGCTTCACGATCGTGTGGCACAACAGGCCGTACTGCAGATTGTTGCTGGTTGGCTTCCTGCAGAAATTAGGCGAGGGCCTGGGCTATGGCTCCTTTGCCTATCTTTGCATCTACGTGGTCCACCAGCCCCTGAGCGCGATGGGGTTGGTCGTGCTGTCCGCGACCATCGGCCAGATCGCGTCGCAACCTCTGTGGGTCTGGTTGAGTCGTCGCTGGCCACGAACCTGGGTTTACGCGCTGGGCGTCATTGGCTGGTGCGCGAATGCATTGCTGTGGCTTGCCATGGATCAGCGACCGACCTGGCTGCTGGTGCCGCTGGGCCTTGAGGCTGGTATTGCCGGTGGCGCACTGCTCAGCGCCACACTATCCATGCTTGCCGACGCCATTGTTGCCGACAGCGCCGCCACCGGCATCAATCGCGAAGGGCTCTACAGTGGTATATGGCTGGCAGGGGAAAAAGTCGCCTTTGCCCTGGGCGCGCTGGTCGTCGGGCTCATGCTGGGCGCGGCCGGATTCGTCGAGAGCACCGGGGGCGTCAGCGTGGCGCAACCGCACTCCGCGGTGATCGCGATCGCCGTCACCTACGTCGGCCTGAATATCCTGGTGTACCTGTCCAGCCTGCTGCCCGCGTGGCGCTACCAGCGCGGGATGAATACGTCCATCGCAACAGCCGCAACCCCGCTGCTGCTCGTAGAATGATGTCGCCGGCCAAGTCGAGAGGATGCAGGGGATAAGGTGGCAGATGCTGTCACGGACGCGGCCGTGGCGCTGCATCCACATGTCGTCTGCGACGCCACTCGCGATTTCCTCCGGCAGCCCCATTCCCTGCTGATCGGTGGCCGGTGGCGACCCCCGCACAACGGGGAAGCGATAGACGTCATTGGCTGCGGCTCAAGGGCTGAATCGAACGGCCATCGAACAGCCATCGATCCGCCGGGGAACCATGGATGTAGCTGTTTCGGAGAGCTGGGATTTCGTAGTCGTCGGTGGCGGAAGCGCGGGCGCTGTGGTCGCGGCACGGCTCGCCGAGGACCCCGGCGCGAGCGTGCTGCTGCTCGATGCCGGCGGACCTGCACGCTCGACGCTGCTGCGCGTGCCGGGCGCGGTGGGAAAGCTCATCGGCAATCCGGCCTTTGACTGGCGCTACGTCTCCGAGCCGGACGCCTCGCGCCATGGCAGGCCGATCAGCTGGAGCGCGGGCAAGGTCCTGGGTGGCGGCAGTTCCATCAACGGCCTGGTCTTCAGTCGCGGCCTCGCCTGCGACTTCGACGATTGGCGCACGCAAGGTTGCCCAGGGTGGAGCGCGGCGGAGGTACTGCCGTTCTTCGAACGCCTCGAACACTTCGAACAGCCGGGGCTACCGACGCGCGGCGCCAGCGGGCCGCTCGGCGTCGAATTCAACCGCTACCGACCCGCGATACTCGACGCCTACCTGACGGCCTGTCGCGAATCGGGTATTCCCATCGTCGATGATGTGAATGGATTCCCGCGCGAGGGCATCGGCCGCGCCCAGGCTTCAACCTGGCATGGCGTGCGACAGAGTACCGCGGCCACCTATCTGCGTCAGCCGCGGCGCAATCTCGAGATCCGAAGCGAGGCGCTCGCGACCTCAGTGCTGATCGAGGGGTCCCGTTGCCGGGGGGTTCGGTACCGGCGCAACACGGGCGGCGGCGTATCCGGCGGCCCAGTTCAATTCTTGGCACTCGCGCGTCGCGCAACCGTGCTGTGCGCGGGCACTTTTGGATCGCCGAAGCTGCTGATGCTCTCGGGTATCGGACCGCCGGAACTCTTGCGGCGTCACGGCATCCGCATTAATCACGCGCTACCGGGTGTCGGCCTCAATCTCCACGATCACACCGGCGTCTATGCGAGCCTTGGCGTTCGGTTGCCGACGGTCACTGCCCGCGACCAGCAAGGGCTGCCGGCGCTGCTTCACGGCCTGCGCTGGTGGCTGCGTGGCGATGGTATCGCGGCCGGAGCCGCCATGATCGCGACCGGCTTCGTCCGCAGCGACGTCGCGCTACCCGCGCCTGACCTGTACCTGCAGCTCGCGGCGTTCGCGATTCAATCCGAGGCGGGCGGCAGGCTCGTGTTCTCGCGCGAGCCGGCCATCACCACCATAGTGAGCGTCTCGCATCCGCAATCGCGCGGCAGCGTCGAGATCACGTCGGCCGATCCCGCCGCCCCGGTGCGTGGCGCCCTCGAACTGCTCGGTGACGCCTCCGACCGGCGACGCCTGGTCGCGGCGCTGCGCCTTATCCGGCGGATCCATCAGATGCCCGCGCTACAGCGCCGTGCGCGAGCGGCCGAAGGCGGGGCGAGTATCGCGGCCGTCGGCGATTCGGACGCGGCGCTGCTCGAGTATGCCGCTGCGAATTGCGGCGGCCAGTATCATCCTGTGGGCACCTGTCGCATGGGCTTGGACGCGCTCGCGGTGGTCGACCCCACACTGCGGGTACGCGGCATCGCGAACCTCTATGTGGCGGATGCCTCGGTCATGCCCAGCATCACCAGCGCCAACACCAATGCGCCGGTGCTGATGATCGGCGAGCGGGCCGCGCAGTTCATCCGCACGGCGACCTGAGGCGGCGATGCTCGCGGCGGACCACGGCATGCATCGGTAGCCACATAGCGGACAGTGGCGACCGCATCGCGCTATATTCTGACCAGGCATTTTATCTTGTGCGGGAGTCACAAGTGGATATCGAGGAGAACTACGCTCGCGGCGGGTTTAATCAGCACCTGGCTCCGGGCGAGGCGCCGGCGCTGATCGTCGTGGACTTCCTGGAGGCCTATATGCGGCCCGGTGCCCTGCTGTATGCCGCCTGCGATTCCGCACTGGCGGCCGCCGTCGTGTTGCTGCAGGCGGCGCGCAGCGCTGGCATTCCGGTGCTTCACACCCGCGTTCAGTTTCAGCGTGGCGGCCGCGACGGCGGGGTGTTCTATCGCAAGGTGCCGGCACTGCGTACCTTCGAGGACGGCGCGGATCCCTCACTGCAGGCGTTCGCTCGCGGGCTCGAGCCGCTGCCCGGTGAAACCGTTATCACCAAGCAGTATGCCAGCGCTTTCTTTGGCACCAGCCTGGCCTCGACGCTGACGGCGCTACGCATCGACACCTTGTTGATCTGCGGAGTGAGTACCAGCGGCTGCGTGCGTGCCACGGCGGTGGATGCCTGCCAGGTCGGCCTGATCCCGCTGGTGGTGCGCGACGCCGTGGGTGACCGCGCCGCCGCCCCGCACGAGGCATCGCTGTTCGACCTGCAGGCCAAGTATGCCGAGGTCGTCAGCCTCGACAGCGCACTCGCCTACCTCGGTACCGCCCGGCCGGCCAATCAGAAGGTCACCATCTGACGCAGCGCCTCGCCTGCCGCCAGCTGGTCGAAGCCGCCGTTGATGGCTTCCAATGACATGGTTCCGGACAGCAGGCGGTCCACGGGCAGGCGTCCGGCCTGGAACCACTCTATATACCGTGGGATGTCGCGCTCCGGCACGCAGCTGCCCAGGTAGCTGCCCTTGACCGTGCGCTCCTCGGCGACGAGGCTGACGTGCGGCACGCTGAATCCCACGGACGGATGCGGCAGTCCGGCGGTGATGGTCGTGCCGCCACGACGCGTGATCCGATAGGCCAGGTCCATCGCCTTGGCGGCGCCGGCCATCTCGAACGCGTACTCGACGCCGCCATGGGTGGCATCGCGAATCGCCTCGACGACGCCGGGATCAGCGCCATTGAAGGCGTGCGTAGCGCCAAGTTCGCGCGCCAGCGCCAGCTTTGCCGGCGCCAGGTCCACGACCACGATCTGGCTGGCGCTGCGGTAGCGCGCACCGAGCAGCGCGGCCAGTCCCACGCCTCCGAGCCCGATGATCGCCACCGAGCGCTCCGTCGGCAGCCGGGCGGTGTTGATGACCGCGCCGGTGCCGGTAATGACCGCGCAGCCAAATATCGCGGCCTGTTCAAAGCTCAGCGAGTGATCCACCCGAATCAATGAATGCCGCGACACGGTCGCGTAGTCCGCAAATGCGGATACGCCCAGGTGGTGATGCAGCTCGGCGCCGTGCCGATGCAGCCGTCGCGCTCCCGATAGCAACGTGCCCGCCGAGTTGCTGGCGAAACCCGGTTCGCACAGCGCTGGTCGGCCATCATGGCAGGGCCCGCAATGGCCGCAACTGGGCACGAATGCCGTGACCACGTGGTCGCCAATCGCAAGGTCGCTGACACCCTCGCCGATCTCTTCCACCACACCGGCACCTTCATGCCCTAGCACCATCGGTACCGGCCGCGGTCGATTGCCATCGATGACCGACAGGTCCGAATGGCACAGGCCCGCCGCGCGCATGGCGATGAGTACCTCGCCGGGTCCGGGCGCATCCAGACCCACCTCGGCAATCTCCAGCGGCCTGGACTGCGCGTAGGGTGCCGGGGCACCCATTCGATTCAATATGGCGGCACGTGTTTTCATGTTGCCGCGATTCAGTCGACCAGCTGACCGCCGTCCACCGCCAGCAGTGCGCCGGTGATGAAGCTATTCTCCGGATCACACAGGAATGCGACGGCGCGCGCAACGTCGGCCGGCACGCCGATGCGCCCGATCGGATGCTGCTTGACCAGCATGTCAATCAGCGCCTGCGGGTCCTGCCCCGGGCGCAGGTTGCCCCACAGCATCGGTGTGTCGATGGCCCCAGGCAGCAGCGCATTGACGCGCACACGGTGCTTGCCGCCCGCCTTGGCCGCCAGCCGCGTCAGCGCCAGCACCGCCGCCTTCGATACGCAGTAGCCGGCGGCGTCGCTGAGCATGATGTGGGCCAGCCCGGAGGAGAAATTGACGATCGCCCCGCCGCCGGTCTGCGCCATCGCCTGCATCGCGAAACGGCAACCCAGGAACGTCCCATCCAGGTTGACATCCATGTGATAGCGCCATTGCGCAAGGCTCATCTCTTCGAACGGGATCCCCGGCGTGAACACCCCGGCAATGTTGACCAGCGCGTTCAATGCACCGTGCGTGGCGACGATGTCGTCGATCACGCGCCTCCAACCCTCCTCCGAGGTCACGTCGAGTGCCACGGACTGCGCCACCCGACCCGCGCCCGGACCCGTGCCCGAATCCCCGGCTGCGGGCTGGGCCGGCTTTGCGCCCGCGCGGTCGGACACCACCACGCGCGCGCCCAGGCTCAGCAGCAGCCGCGTCACCTCGGTGCCGATGCCGCCCAGACCGCCGGTAATCAGTATCGTTTGATTCTCAAGGGACATAGGCTTTCGTTCCAGGTTCAGATCGTCAGCATAAGGTATGCGCGCTCCGTCGGGCACAGTACAGCAACGTGGCGTCCGGTTCCGGCAAGCGGGCGCGGGCAACCGACTGCTCGCAATTCGGACACAAGGTCTCAGGCATCGTATTCCGGAATCTATTCCTGTTAGTTTCGAAAGGGAAAGTCCCACGAGGATGAGGAACGCCATGACGACAACTCCCGATAACAACGCCATGACACGACGCAGCGCGCTGGCCATGACCCTGGCTTCCGCCGGCGCACTGGCCGGTTGCGCGGCCGCCCCCGCAAAGCCAGCGGTCGCGCGCGAGCCGATTCGGCTGGACGACCCAGTCTGGAATCGCGAGGCCAACGCCCGCCTCGAGGCCGATACCGACGGTACGCAGGTCTACGGCCGCTGCACCGGGGTCATCTGCGGCGTCCGCCCTGGTGAAGCAGTGCGTCCGCTGATGCGCTTCGAGGTCTTCAGCACCATCCGGGTGCTGCGGCAAAGCGACGGCAGCTACCAGCGCATGACCAAGGAGACGATCCTATACGCCGATCCCGACACCGGCGCGATGCTGGATGAATGGGATAACCCCTACACCGGCGAGCGCGTCCGCGTCGTGGACGTTGCCAATGACCCCTATAACTGGATCATCGCCTCTACCGTACAGCCGCCGGCGATGCCGGGGCTCGTGACCACCGGACAGGCGGTGCCTGGTGGCAAGCCGTACCTGATGAACTGGACGGAATTTGGCGCCGACACCCTGGTACTCAGCTACGACGGCCACGCGTACTACCCCAACAAGCTCGACCCGGCAAAATGGCCGCGTGAGTCCGCCGGACCAAAGATCCAGAGCTCAGAGTTGTTCCGCTATTTCGTCAGCCGGGCCGACCTCGAGGATCCGTCGAAGACCCACGTGCCGAGCAACGGCAGCTGGGTGCGGGTACAGCCGTGGCTGCCCTGGATGCTTATGGGTACTGCACCAGGCCACGTGATGTACGACGGCGTGTTCCGGCGCTTTCGCACACTCGATTACTTTCCGGCGCCGGTGCTGGAGCGAATCCGCACGCGCTACCCGCAGTACATGACCGCTCCGACGACCTGGTACGGCCCGAACTATTCGAGCCTGGAACACTATGCGCGCGAGCAGACACCCGCTCCGGTGAAATAGCCACGGGCCAAAAGATATTGTTGCCGCCCATCTCACAGTGCTAGATTCAAGTGGGCCTACGGGAGTGCCGATGGCATTCCTCAAACAAGAACAGGGAGTCTCAAAGAGATGCAGAGCAGGTCTCGCCACTTCGGCTGTCTCATGGCTATGGCGGTAACGACCGTGTCCATGGCTTCCACTGCCTTCGCGCAGACCACGGCGCAACCGGCTGCGGGCACCGACGCCGGCCTGGAGGAGATCGTGGTCACCGCGCGGCAGCGATCGGAACGACTGCAGGACGTGCCGGTCACGGAAGAGGTCTTCACCGCAACCGACATCAAGGCGGCGGGGATCGAGCGACCGCAGGATTTTCTGTCACTTAGCCCCGGTGTCGCATTCGTCAAGGCGGCAGAGGCGGGCGACCTGCAGGTCAGCATCCGGGGCCTTAACACCGGCCGCGATAACGAACCCAACATCGCCTTCATCGTCGATGGGGTGCTGCAGACCAATCCGTTCGCGCTCAGCCAGGAGCTCGCGAACATCCAGCAGATCGAAGTCCTGAAGGGGCCCCAGGGCGCGGTGTACGGCCGCAATGCGGTCGCGGGGGCGATCATCATCGATACCAGGAAGCCGGGCGATGAGCCTGAGTTCGACGCCACCGTCGGCTACGGCAACTACACCAGTACCAAGGCGAATCTCTGGGTCGCAGGTCCGGTATTCGATGGCCTGGACGCCGGCGTCAGTGCTTTCTACACACGCACCCACGGCTTCTTCACCAACACCTACCTGAGCTGCGACGACTGCACCGATTTCTACGAGGAATATGGCGCCGCGCCCCGCTTCATCGTCAAGCTCGGCGACCGGGCGACGCTCGACATCAAGGCCAAGTACTCGAAGATCAACGACGGCGCCATCAACTACAACGCCTCGTTTGCGCTGCCGGGGTTCGCCACCGCGTTCGACAGCCCGAATTTCTACCAGAACGTCAATGACCATGCGTTCGTCTATGACAACAACATCATCCCGCAGAACCAACAGACCAATAAGGACTTCTCGATCAAGGGCGACTGGCAGTTCGACGCCGGCACGCTCACCGCCTGGTATGCCTACAACGACCAGGACAACTACTTCCTGACCGACGGATCGAGTGGTGCGTTCGGCCTGTATACGGCGGCGAAGAACGCCGACGGCGTGCTCTATTGCCAGCAGGATCTCAACAACGAGCCGGGGGGACCGCTGCCATCGCCGACCTTCTACGCTGGAACGGGTTCGGTGCTGCCGCCCTACAGCCCGACGCGCTGCGACGGCTATCAGTACCAGCTGCGTGACCAGATCGACAATTCGCTCGAGGTGCGCTTCACCAGCCCGAACGATGCGCCGCTGCGCTGGCTTGGCGGCCTGTATCTTGCGGACATTCGGCGCCACGTCGTCGTCGCCCAGGGCTCGGATCAGGGCGACGGCTTTCTCGACCAGGCCTTCGTCCCCACCGGCGGCCCGAACCCGACCGACCTGCTCTACGACGACAGCTTCACCAGCAAGATCGTCGCGCCGTTCGGCCAGGTGAGTTACGACATCCTGCACAACCTGGAGGGCGCGCTTGCGCTGCGCTTCGACTCCGAACACCGCACGGTCGACAACAACGTGCCGAAGGTCAATCCGCAGACCATCGGCTTTGGCGCCTTTGGCACCCCCGACTGCCCGGACGGTCCGAACAACGGCAGCTGCACCAGCTACATCAATCCCTATTACAACGTGAATCCCACCGTCGGCTCGATCCCCAGCCGTTCGGCGACCTTCAGCGAGCTGGAACCGAAGGTCACGCTCAACTGGAAGTTCGTCCCGGACTGGTCGGCATTCGCCTCCTGGGGAGTCGGGTTCCGCAGCGGCGGCTTCAACTCGAGCGGCAGCGCCGCCACCATCCAGGAGTTCCTCGGCGCTCTCAAATACGTCACGCCGGCCGGCGTCGTGACGAACACCCCCGCCATCTCCGGGGTGAGCGACGAGTACAAGAAGGAGGTCTCGAAGGCCGCGGAAATCGGCTTCAAGGGCGAGATCCTCGACCGCTCGGTGTTCCTGAGCGCGGACTACTACTACACGCGTGTCGACAACATGCAGATTTTCAATTTCTTTGCCGGACCCTTCGGACTGCTGCGGGTGGTCACGAACGTCGACGAGGCCACGCTGCAGGGGGTCGAGGGCGAGGTGAAGTGGAAGATCAACTCATACCTGAGCCTGTTCGCCGGCGCGGCAACCGTCGACAGCAAGATCGACAGCTACACCGGCCGACCCTACACCGACGGCAACAAGGTCCCCTACGCACCGGCCTACACCGCCGACGCCGGGGTGACCTTTACGGTGCCGATCGCTGCGACCGGCGCCGCGGTCGTTGCCCGATTCGACGCCAATTCGATCGGCAAGACCTGGTTCAGTCCGGTGCAGAACAATTCCGTGCAGACGGAGTTCGGTGTGCCGGGCGACTACTCCAAGACCGAACGCAACGAGTTCACCCTGCTGAACGCCCGGCTCGGCTACAACACCGCGAGCTGGGAGTTGACCGCCTGGATTCACAATCTCGCGAACAAGGAGTATCTGTCCGAGGTGATTCCGGCGCCCGAGTTCGGCGGCTCCTTCATTCAACAGGGACTGCCGCGTTCCTACGGCCTCGACTTCCGCTACCATTTCGCGGCCGGGGCGACTCATTGAGCAGCCGCCGACCCCGCCAGGCGACCCACTCCGCAACCAGCGCGCCCGCGCGTCAGATGACCTGCCGCGACGCCAGTTCCCGATATTCGTCGGGCGACAGGCCCAGCAGGTCGAGATAGATTTCCTGATTGTGCTCACCCAGCCGCGGACTGGGCGTGCGCACACCACCGGGGGTTCTCGACAGTTTGGGGGCGACGTTCTGCATTTTCAGCTCGCCCAGATCCGGATGCGGCACCGACACGATGGCCTCGCGCGCCTGGAAATGCGGATCGGCCAGCATGTCCGGGGCACGATAGATCAATCCCGCCGGCACACCGAATTCGTGCATGAGGTCGAGCAGCTCATCGCGCGACTTGGTGCGCGTCCAGGCGGCGATGTACTCGTCGAGTTCACGTTGCCGGGCGCCGCGGGCATTGTGGTTTGCATACTCCGGCCGCGTCGCAAGCTCAGGTTCGCCCATGGCGTGCGCCAGGCGCGCAAACACGCCGTCCTGGTTGGCGCCAATCAGCACCATGCTGCCGTCCAGCGTCGGATAGACATTCGAGGGCGCGATATTCGGCAGGATCGCGCCGGTGCGCTCGCGTATGTAGCCGCTCTTGTCGTATTCGGTGACCAGCGATTCCATCATGTTGAGCACCGCTTCGTAGATGGCGGAGTCGACCACCTGGCCGTGCCCCGTGACCTCGCGGTAATGCAGCGCCGACAGCGCGCCCAGGCAGGCGAAGGTCGCCGCCAGCGAATCGCCGATGCTGATGCCGACGCGTGACGGCGGGGATTCGGGATTACCGACGATGTAGCGCAGTCCGCCCATGGCCTCGCCGATCGCCCCGAATCCCGCTCGCTGCGCGTACGGTCCGGTCTGGCCGTAACCGGACACGCGAATCATGATCAGGCGCGGATTGATGGCGGCGAGTGCCGGATATCCGCAACCCCACTTCTCCATCGTCCCGGGGCGAAAGTTCTCGAGCAGGAAATCCGCGTGTTCAACCAGTCGGCGCAGCAACGCCTGGCCCTCGGCCTGGCGAAGATCGAGCGTAATGGACAGCTTGTTGCGCCCGACCACCGGCCACCACAGGGAGTTGCCATCCGCTTTCTCCCGTCCCCATTGTCGCATCGGGTCGCCCTGGCCAGGCGATTCAATCTTGATGACCTGCGCACCCAGGTCACCGAGCAATTGGCCGCAGAACGGACCTGCGATCAGGCTTCCCATCTCGATTACCCTCAGGTCGGCGAGCGGGCCGCGGCTGAAATCGGCGCCCGCAGTATTCACGCGCTCACCGAGCCGCCGTTCGCGGAAAGCTTCCCGCCTTGGAGAGCATGCCTGGGATGGGATGCGCGAGTGCCGTCTCCAGCCAGGCGGCAGTCTCCAGCAGCCGCGGCAGTGACACGCCCGTCTCGATTCCGCTGCGATCGAGCTGATACAACAGGTCCTCGGTCGCGATATTTCCCGTGGCCGCCGGCGCGAACGGACAGCCGCCAATACCGCCGATACTGGCGTCCAGCGTCTGCACGCCGGCCTCGATCGCGGCGTAGGCATTGGCATAGCCGGTATTGCGGGTATTGTGGAAATGGCAGCGTAGCGGCACGCCGGGCAAGCGCCGGCGCGCCTGTGCGATCAGCGTCCTGACCTGCGTCGGCACTGCGACGCCGATCGTGTCGGCGAAGCAGATTTCCGCTGGCTGCCCGGCGACGACCGACCGCGCGATGTCGAGCACCCGTTCGAGGGCGACTTCGCCCTCGAACGGACAGCCGAAGGCGGCGGAGATCGTCACCTGTGCGCGCAGGCCTGCGAGCCGCGCCGCTGCGGCGATTTCCAGCCAGCTGCGGATGGCGTCGTCGGTGCCCATGCCCTGGTTGCGCTGGCTGAATGTCTCGCTGGCGACCACCACCATGCCGATCTCCTGGCAGCCCGCGGCGATCGCGCGGTCCAGCCCGCGCCGATTGAGCACCAGTCCGGTGAAGACGACGCCGTCCGGGCGCGGCAGGCCGGCGAACACGGCCTCGGCGTCGGCCATTTGCGGCACCTTGCCCGGATGCACGAAGCTCGCTACCTCGATACGCCTGAGGCCGGCGCGCAGCAGCCGCTCGATGAGCGCCAGCTTGACGTCGGTCGCGATGGTTTGCGTCTCGAGCTGAAGGCCGTCGCGCGGCCCCACCTCGAGGATGTCAACGCGCTGCGGCATGATCGGCTCCAGGCCTCAGGCGAACTTGCGATCCGAGTCCAGGCGCTGCATCGCCCTGCCGACGGCGGCACTGAACTGCGGCGCGACCGGCGGCGCAAGTCCCGTTTCGGCAACGCAGCGCGATTTCAGCTCTTCAATCGACTTAAATCCCCGATCGAACAACGCCACCGGGCCGCGCTCTTGGGATAGTCGGGCGCGCAGCTTGCTGGTCGCGGCGGCATCGACCTGACCGCTGGTATCCAGCACTACGCCATAGCGCCTCGCCCCCTCCACGGTGACCAGGCCGGCCTCGACATCGAACTGCACCAGTGCCGGGTCGCGCTCCAGCGGATCGCCGCAGCCGCCGCCGCCCCAGGTGTCGGACAGCAGCAGATCGCCCGGTTCTACCTTGACGTGGTCGAGCTTCGAATGCAGCAATTCCTCCGACCCGTCGGCACGGATCAGCAGCTTGCGGCTGCGCGCGCCGGGAAGACCGCCGTTGACGCCCCAGGGGTAAGTGAGCCAGCGGTCGTCATGAATCGATATCTCGCCTGGCTCCAGGAACCGGTAGCCGATACGAAGTCCATTGCCGCCGCGGTTCTTGCCGGGTCCGCCGGTGTCGGGAATGGTCTCGTAGATGTCGATGCGCAACGGAAAATAGCTCTCCAGGAATTCGTTCGGCACATTCGTGAAGGAAGGCCACAACGAATGCCCGTCGGGACCATCACCGAAGGGCTTACCCGGAATGCCGCCGAAAGTGATCTGGTACAACTGATACCAGTCGCCGTTCTTGTCATAGCCGGAATACATGAAGTGCGGCGAATCCGAGAAACCGGCCGCGCACATGAACTGAGGATTGCCCTGGCCCAGGAGTCCGCCGAGAATGTCGAAGATACGCCCCAGGGCGTGTGTCCGGCAGGACAGGGCCGCTGGCTTCAAGGGCTTCAGGAGACAGCCGGCGGGTATGCGCACTTCCATCAAGTCGTAGAAGCCGTCGTTGAACAGGATCTGTGGGTCGAACACCATGATCATGTAGACGCCGGCGAACATCTTGAACATCTCCTCGTTCAAGAGGAAATTGATCGAGGAAATCGATTGCGGATCGGTGCCGGCGAAGTCGAAGATGCACTTGTCGCCCTCGCGCCACATGGTACAGGCGATCTTGTATGGCCCCATATTCAGGCCGTCATCGCACAGGTAATCCTCGAAGTACTGCTTCTTCTCGGGCACCGTACGAAGGATGAGCTGGCGCATCGCACGCTCGTTGCGCGCCAGCATCTCGTGCATTGCGGAATAGAACACGTCGTCGCCAAAGCGCTCGCTGAGTGCAATGCAACGCGTGGCCGCAGTACGCAGTGCCGCCGTAATGGCATTGAAATCCGACAGATTCCAGTGCGGCAGCCGGCAATTGTGCAGCAGGATCTTCAGCACGTCGTCGTTGAGCACGCCTTTCCTGAAAATCTTCACCGGCGGCGTGGTCACGCCCTCCTCGTAGATCGTGCGTGCATCCGTGGGCAGCGAACCCGGCACCTTACCGCCCACGTCGGTCATGTGGCCGAACATCGCGGCCCAGGCGATATGTCGCCCATGGCGGTAAATCGGCATCAGCATCAGCCAGTCGTTCGCATGGCTGATGGCACCGCGCACCGAGTAGGGATCGTTGGTCAGGAATATATCGCCTTCCTCGATCGTCCCGTCGTAGCCCTGCATGAAGCCCCAGATAAACGAGCCGAATTGCCCGACCACCATCTTGCCTTCGACATTGGCGATCAGCGGAAACTCGTCATGCTGTTCACGGATACCCGGCGACATCGCGGTACGGAACAGGACCGTATCCATTTCAAAGCGCGCGTTGCGCAGCGCGCTTTCGATGATGTCGATCGTTACCGTGTCGACCTTGACTTTCTTCAGTCGTTTGGTTTTGCTTTGGATGATTTTTGCTGGCATCGTGGCGCTCCGTTACGACCGGGACTTCGACGACTTGGCCTTGGCCTTGGCCTTCGGCTTCTTGTACCCATCCGGATAGATCAGCACGTTACCCAGCGCGTCGACCAGGCCGTAATGCCTGGGTAGTACCACGGTAGTGGAATCCATCTCCATGACGATTGCGGGGCCGCGAATCACATTGCCGGCCTTGAACCTCGCGCGATCATAGATCAGCGCCGTGACGCGCTTGCCGTCCATGTAACTGCGCTGCTTGCCTACCACCGCGTCGCGCGCGTTCGCCGTCCCCTTGGCTATGCCTGCGCGTTTGACCTTGATGCCCAAACCCTGGACCGCCGCGCGCAGGGTCACGAGCTCGTGCTCGAGTTGCAGCGCGAAAGTGAAAAGGCGCTTGTGCTCCGCGTCGAAAGCGGTCGAGATCGCGTTCAGGCCTTGGGCTTTGAGCTCCTTGAGAGCGACCGGCACCGTGATCCGAAGCCCCTGTCCGTGATAGCGAAGATCGACCTGGTAGCTGGTCGTGATGTCACTGCGTCGGACGCCTTCCTGTTCGAGCGAACGGGTGGCCGCGTCGGCCAGTTCCGCCAGGATGAGCACGAGCTCCCTGGCATTGGTGTCGGAGAATTTCCTTACGAAGGTCCGCGAACGCTCGTCGCGCACCGACGTGGTTGCATCGCCAAGTGCACAGAGCACCCCCGGGCCCGGCGGTATGATCGCCGGCCATGATCCCAGCAGCCGCGACAGCGCATTGGCGTGTAGCGGGCCCGCACCCCCGAAGGCGATCAGAGCGTAATCGCGCGGATCGTAGCCCTGTTCGACAGACACGAGACGCAGCGCTCCGACCATGTTTTCGTTGACGATGTCGTAGATACCCCGTGCTGCATCCTCGAGCGACAAGTCAAGGGCAGTCGCGACCTTTTGCACCGCCTGTACCGCGAGTTCACGATTGAGCAGCATGTCGCCACCGAGCTTCTGCTGGGCGGGCAGATAGCCGAGCACGACGTTTGCATCGGTCACTGTAGGTTCCAAGCCGCCTTTGCCGTACGCCGCCGGGCCGGGATCCGCGCCGGCGGATTGCGGCCCTACGCGCAAGGCCTTGGTGAGCTCCGGCACGTGAGCGATCGAGCCGCCGCCGGCGCCGACCGTGCGAATATCGACCGACGAGGCACGCACCGTGACGTCGCCGATCGTCGTCTCCCGACGCAGCCGCGGCTCGCCGTTTTGAATCAGTGCGACATCGGTCGACGTCCCTCCCACGTCGACGGTCAGGAGGTTCGGATAACCCGACTGTACCGCGACCCAGAGTGCGCCCGTCACTCCACCGGCAGGTCCGGACATCAGGAGATTGACCGGATACTCGATTGCCGCTTCGGTGCCGGCCAGTCCGCCATCCGATCGCAGGATATGCAGCTTGACGTCTTCGGCCGCCTGTCGGATCTTACCGCGCAGATTCTCGATGTACTTGGACACCTTCGGTCGCACGTACGAATTTGCGACCGTGGTGACGGTGCGTTCGTATTCCTGCATCTCCGGAACGACGTCCGACGACAGTGACACGGGAATGCCGGGCAGTTCTTCCTGGGCAATCTCGCGAACGCGCCGCTCGTGCGCAGCATTCGCGAAGGAATTGACCAGCGACACGGTCAGTGCTTCGATCGACTTCGACTTCAGGGAACGAAGACCCACCCGCAATTGAGCCTCGTCGAGCGCGACGACCACGTCGCCCTTGGCGCCGACTCGTTCGACGGCCTCGATCGTGCAGGACAAGGGCGCCATCGGTAGCGATTTATTGTAGATGACCCAACCGCCGAGGCCACCGGGCACGAAGGAACGCGCGATCTGCAGCACCTGGCGGTAGCCCTTGGTCGTCACAAGACCGCAGCGCGCACCGGTGCCGGTGAGCACGGTGTTGGTTGCAACTGTTGTCCCGTGCATGACGTGGTCAATCGCCCGTGGCTCGATGCCGGCCTTGAGGCAGACGCGCTCGATCCCCATCAGGACGCCGATGGACTGGTCGGCCGGCGTGCTCGGCACCTTGGCGGTGAAGGTCCGCGCCGATTTTTCGTCGACCAGGAACAAATCGGTGAAGGTACCGCCGACATCGACGCCCAGTCTGTAACTCATTTGCTCGTCGTACCCCTGTTCTAGCCCGTCCGTCGTCGCAGGATCACGACTATATAGGGCACGGCGAGGAAATGAGAGCGCTAAAGCGCTCTTGCCCGGTATTCGGCATCATCTGAACGCGGTGGGCTGCTGTTGCAGGGCGTAGCCCTGAGTCTAGCCGCCGGCGCTACTACCAGCAATGGCCCAGCCGACTTCATCCGCTATTCGGGAGTGCGGCCGGTTCACTGGCGGCGGGTGGAAACATGCGTCAGTATCGATTCTAGTGCTGGCGTCGTCATGAGGTCATTGGATTGCGGACATTCAAGTGGTCGATCCTCGGGCTCGGCCTTGCATGCCTCGTGGTCGTAGCCGCCCGGCCGCCGGCAGCTACCGCGGAGGGTGCCCCGCGGGGAAAAATACTTTTTCTGCGCTGTGCGTCCTGTCACGACACCAGCACGAGTCCCTCGCCGAAGATCGGTCCCAACCTTCATGGTATCGTCGGGCGCCAGGTCGCCAGCCTCGAGGGCTACAAGTACTCCGCGGCACTCAAGTCGCAGAACTTCCTCTGGGATTCGGCGCATCTCGACGCCTGGCTCACGAACCCCAACGCGGTGGCGCCGGGGACAGTCATGGCGTTCGCCGGCATCACTGAGGCAGCCGATCGGCAGGCCATCATCGCTTATCTGGAAACCCAGTAGTTGCCTTCGCTGGTGACGGACCCTGCAGCCCACAGCCGGCACCGGCCCACCGGACGGGTTCAGTTGACGACCTGCCCGCCATCGACGCTTAACAGGGCGCCGGTCACGAAGTCGTTGGACGGATCGAGCAGGAACGCCACCGATGCCGCAACGTCACTCGACCAGGGTAAGCGCCCGTGCCCAATCGGCTTCCGACGTGACGTCGAGTTCGAGCTGGCGCACCGATGCGGCAAATGCCGCGCGCTCCGGCGAAGCTGGGGGATTGGACAGGTCCTATTCACGCCTTGCTGAGCTTGTCCAGGATCGCGATGCTGGCATTTTCAGCCGCCTCGCACGCTCCCTCGACACCGGCATGCACGCGGCAGTTATGTTCTCCGGCAAAAAACAGCGCGCCCACAGGTTGCGCGACGATGGCGGCGTAACGCCCGATGTCGCCGGGAGCGAAGTAGGCGATATGCCCTTTCGAGAAGGGGTACTTTGACCAGTTGTGGATGTAGTCGACGTCCAGTTGGCCCGCGGCCGCCGGCCGCAGCCGCACGATCTGGTCGACGACTTTGCGTCCCAACGCGGCCGGAGACATCCGGTTCAGGTCATCCATCGCACGCCCGTGACAGTACGCCACCAGGATGCCGCGTGGGTCCACGCGTGAGGGAATGTGCGCGATGAACTGTATCGGGCTATCGGTCCACATGCTGGCTGGCAGGCCATCCTGTTCCCAAAACGGCTTGCGGAATTTCAGGAAAATCTGCACGGTCTGGCTATAGCGCTGCGCCTTCCAGGCCTCGCGCTGCAACTGGGGTACGGCTCCCGTGATGCGAATGTCCTTCATGACCGATAGCGGAATGCTCGTGATGCAGGTGCGCGCCCGGAAGATGCTCCCATCCTTGCACGTCACCGTGACCGATTCGGGCTGCGCGTCGATCGCAACGACGATCTTGTTGAGCGCGACGGGGCGTTGCAGCGAGGCGGCCATCGCATCGGTGAGCGCACTCGTGCCATCGCGGAAAATACTGTAGGGACCGTTCCTGGCTTCCCAGCTGTAGTAGTAGTTCTTGCGCAGGAAATCGAGCGCATTGGCGTCGTCCAGGTCGCGCGCCGCCACGCCCACGTCCATGAGCCGCAAAGCTTCCGGTGAGGCGCCTCCCCGAAGCGCATATTCCCGTATCGACAGCCTGTCGATATAGGCATTCTCCGGCTTCTGCCAGTCCGTCAACGCGACCAGCGGGTTGTTCTTGAGCAGGTAATGCGGCACGAGCGCCGT
>Ga0116229_10007256_pt1 | contig 17611 bp, 11 predicted proteins | sample S1TSphgellanicum_3_FD_87313 | JGI IMG/M metagenome (GOLD analysis project Ga0116229, IMG submission 87313) | Host-associated microbial communities from peat moss isolated from Minnesota, USA - S1T2_Fc - Sphagnum magellanicum MG | ecosystem: Host-associated > Plants > Peat moss > Unclassified... | reverse complement strand
ACTTTCTCTGGATTGTTGGAGAGAGTGGCAGCTGCAACATCTCTTTGGATGCTGAGTTCAAGCTTAGGAAAGAGAGATAGGAGAGCGAATGAGGCATAGAAGTGCACATCATATGTACACCACATGATGTACTCAATGCCTTCCAAGTAAATAAACTGACCAATGTTCTCTTCTCCTTTTTGGAGAAGGGCTAATCCAGAAGGGAGCCCAGATGATCCATCTTTTGGATCATGGGGCATTGCTGCCTCCATAGCCTTCAATAGCAATCCCTCTGCTGTCTCTATTCCTGCTGGCTCTGTATTCTCTTCTGCCACAGACCTGTTGGCTGCCTCCATGGTATCTTCATTTTCTGCTTTTTCAGTTAAACAAGGGAGAGATTCAGAACTTGCAACTCCTTGCACATGTTCAAGCTCCAATATCCGTTTCATTTGCTCTTCTTGCAATCCCGTTAGGAAGGGATTATAATTAACAACTACACTGTGGCCGTTTGAGACAGGGCTGTCAAATGGTGGTTCATCACTCTCCATCTGGAGATCTCCCTGCTTTGCATCATTTGGAATCTCATCTTTATGGTCCAGGCTTGGTTTATCACACGCAAGGATGAAAGCTGGTGTTGCAGGCACTGGCTCCATCTTGCTAATAGGATCTTGTGGAAGGGCATCAGGGACTGAATCTGTAGACAAGAGATCAGAGCCTCTTTCAATTGCTGGTTGACCATCTGCAACGGAGAGAAAATTGAGATCAGAGTCATGCATCACTTGGGGGACAGGTGTTCAGGCTGAGGCAAAGAGAAACTGGTTTACAGAGGGCTAGGACCAAGCTGTGCCAAACACTTATTACTCTACCTGTCCAAAGTGTGCCCCCAGCAACCAGATAATACAACTCATTAAAGAGAGTGACTCGGTACCTGCAGACCCGCAAACACCCAGATGGACATTAAAGATAACTTTCTTGAAAGGAAGGAAGTAATGAAAATTCAGTCTACATTGATCTTTTCTTCTGATCACTAATGAATGTTCACTCAATGCCACAAGCCTTAAATCACCTACCCTGATTACAGAAAATCTGTCATGAGGCCTTTCTATAAAAGTGAAGTTGACTTAAGAAAAATAGGAATGAATGTGCTGCAGAAATAACTCTCATGAGAAATCTCCATATTCATGATTAAGAGGGCCAAAACAAAGTTCAAAACTTTTCTTTGGAGTCAAAGAAAGAATATCAGATAGGGACTGATGAACTGGGCAGAAGAAAAACACAGAAGGGTAGACTTGAATGAAGAACAATAGCAGTATGAACAAAACTGGTAGTCTCTCACTTGTTCAGGGACCATCAGCAGTAACATGTATGATAGCAACTTATCCATTTCAACTTATCCAGCAACTCCATCAGATCCCTAGAGTGGGTATAGGCCAGTGTGACCACCAGCCTACATCCCGAGTTTCTGTCTCAAGTCCTGAAGCAACAGGAAGACTCAGCCATGACACTGGCTAGCACAGAACACTATAGAAGGGAAAACATAGAGAAAAACAAAAAAGAGAAGACTACACACAATAGGAAGAAAAAACAGACAAAAAATAGACAAAAGGTAAAAGACAAATAAGGACCAAGTGGGCTTCACTCTGGTGCAGAAAGGAGAACAGCTAATCTGCTGCGATGTAGTATAGAAATCGAGCCCCTCCAAGGGACATAAGTAATATGAGAGCTGTTGAGAAAAAGTTTCATCTGCACTCACCATTCAGGTAGGCTTTCATCCCTCAGAACTGGTTGCTGCCAATCTTCGATGGCAACCTCCCATTTCCGATAATCTGTATGCATTAAGCAGGAGAATTGATTTCAATCCATTTGCAGTTTGCAATAAACTCAATAACTCCTGTTCTCAAATCCAAGCTAAGATATCTGAGAGAGAAACTAGATGGTTGCAACTTGATTACTATGAGATATAACACATTTTGGTAGATTTAGACACCTTGAGTGCAGCATCATCAAATTGAATACAATGAACTAAGTGACCAATATAACAGATTAGTAGCAGACTGAATTACTGCCTACGAAAAAGATTTCAGTCTGTTCATTTACTAACTCATGGAAACCAAAAACAGCCAGTAGCTCCTGAAATGCCTAAAATTAGCAGTGATGAGTCTTACCACGAAGCGCATCATGTGCAAGCTTTGAAGCAGCATTGCCTTTGGTACCATAGAACTGTGTATAACGCCTGCAATCAACATGAACAATGAAATTCCCCTCCCTGATGAGACTCACAAGAATCACATAGAAGAGACTCCTGCGCAATGGCAACACAATATTGTAGAAATTCAATTGAGAAACTCAAAGTGAGTTTCAGCAGATTGCTTAAGGGCATTTTAGAATTCAGACACAAACACATTAGGACACAGAAGAGGGTGCAAAATGTTCACCCAAGAGATCAGAAAAAATTGGAGGTGACTGTGAATGCAAATTACCAAACTTTATCATTTGTGAGTGCAAATATTGAAATTTCAAGGTGAGAGTACCAACTTTTAAGGTATTAAAGTATAAGTGGCAAATTCTCTCAATTGATGAGAAGTGCACCTGTAATATGCTCTTCCTTTCAAAAATCTAGCTTCTGGAGAATCCCATGCCAATGCAAAGACCACCTCTTTCTTTTCATTTGGAGGTATTAGGATCCGAGCTGCAAGAGCAGCACCAATTGATGCCCCTTGCTGTGAAGGGTGGGAGATGTCACAATTCCAATTTCCACTATCAAAGGTCCCCTTCTGCAGAAGAGAAAAGCAGGCACTGATATGACTCTCAACACACCCTTATACTAAAATGTCAAACAACCATGTAGTACAAACTTCAGCTGCATTGAGTATGAATTGGAAATTCTCCATTGCAATTTCCAACAATTCCTACAAGATATAGGATGAGAGTGAACATGGAAGCTACCATCTTCGTACTCTAACTGCCCCTTCATAACCACAGAAGACATCCTTGATTCTACCTATGGACCAACACCTTTCTCATCATTCATTACCAGACAAAGAGTAAAATTAAATGAGTATGAGGAAGTTCAGGTACACAGCTCAAGGAGCAGGAGACAATAGCCAAGATAAGAGGAGAAAGGGAAACCTCTTTCATTTCCAACCACATGGACTTGGCACTATAGTCACCCTCTTTATCAATTGAGAAGCAGGGACATGTTGATAATGTTACACCCCGTGCCTCCTTGGCAGCAATTGCAAATGTGACTGGGCTACCTCCTTTTGCAGCTGTCCTGCAAATTGCCCGACCTGCTCGTTAGGAAACATTGTTTTAAAAAAGGAAAGACAGCGATGGAGGTGTAATACTGGGGCTCCTAGAGCCATTTTAGCAAAGCACAACCAGAAGTTATTGAGCTTCTACAATTCCTCTGCTTAAATCATCTGAAAACAGAGAGACTATCCAGATGATAGAGAAAAAAGATAGGTGCTTGAAGCTTGTTAATTTAATTTTGACTGCTGCTCTTGCAATTTGAAAAAGAAAAAGCCATCACAGCTTGTCCTGTAAAAGCAAGTCATTATGAGAGAGAATAAACTGATGAAAGAATTCTCCTGCACGACTGACAGAGGTTATAAGGAAACAAATAAACTATTATATTCATCTCCTAACAACAGAAAATAGAACTTGCAGGATATGAGGGGTTTCAGATTCTGTGACACATGCATCAATTTGAAATTGGGGCAGAAAGCTAGGAACTTGCTTATGATGAAGGCGTACACCACGTACTCCATCCTTGTCCCTGTAATCACTCAAGTATAGTCAGAAGATTCCCCATTGGTGAGATGTTTTGGAAATGGCACATGTGTGGACAGTTCCAACCTTAACCCCTAAACATCTGGGCAGACCATTTGGTCAGCTTTTCAGTTTATGTTTGGCTTTCTCTGATGTTTAGGGGTTAATCTGAGACAGCCTCTTGCATTGGTGCATCAAGAAAACATTGTGGTAAGAAGATATCTATGAGATTGCAGGGATATCTCCACAACAGCACTTTGAAGGTAACAAAACAACGAGTGTTGTCATAACCTTATGAGTTTCACTCAAAAAGTGTCAGACCATCACATTCATAATGACTAGCAGTGATGACCTGCCATGACTACCCACTGGATTCATCAGCTCCCAACAGTGGGTATAGAGGAGTACATAATAATCCACCCAAACTTTTGATCTGAATTCTGAGTTTCTTTTGCGTTCGCAGAAGCAACTAGAAGACTCAGTCATGATGTTGGCTAGCACTTGAGATAGCTTGTACTAAGAAGAAAACACTTTGCAGCTTTTGGCATATGGGTATGTGACTAACACATATGGTTCATTGTAGTGCCCACCAGTTGAAGCAGACGTTCCACCCACTGAGTTCTGTACAAACCATTGTCCACAACTCAGATTAGCATGCTTCTCTATAGCTTTCTGTGTGAGAATAGCTCATAAAGAACACCCAGTTGGCTGCGGCAACGACAAGAGAAATCCACAGCCTACATTAGATCAACATACTATACAGTTTTACTAGGATCCTGATTGATTACCCAGGCCAACTTTAGGCTCTACTGAAATTTTCCATGAAGAACCTAGGATGTATACATCAAATCATGTAACTCATTACGAGTAGAAGAATGATTACTTACTGCCCATGTGAAAAGGAGGCTCACATCTGCGCTTTCCTTTCCTGTGTTGATGAGCTGCAAAAACAGAGGTTCATGCATCACAACTGACTCAAGTGAGAAACCAACAGAGGGCCTTTCATCATCAAGACAACATACATTTGCAGATCCAACCCAAGAACCTTGAATCCAGAATTCATAGAGCAATTACTCACCGTATATGAGAAAACACAAACTGGGAAGCTGCTTTCAGTGTAGTTATGAGGTATGAATGGAGATATTTGTCGGCATGAGATCTTCAGATCTGGATCTGGCTCACCTGTGTGATTGGCACAAAACAGACCACAGCAACACCCAGAAACTCAGAAGGAATACGATGACACATTACCAGACAGGATGTCACCAACTAGCTTTGAACCAATGCCAATGCCTTGTCTGGAAGCAGTGCACTTCCATCTTGTCTCAATTGAGAGAACCTGAAAAGTGTTAGGCATTCTTAGCAAACAGGTAAGGAATGAATCATCCAGCAAAATGCTAGAAATCACATAATCAAGAAGAATTACCTTCATAAATTGTCCATGCTCTTGGAAAAAGAGCATGGTATGTAGAATGCTGACCATGCAAGTTCCAGTCCCATGATGAGATACCTTGCTCATTGTCCCCCCTACAACAAGAACATTTTATTGAACTCATCCAAAAAGAGCTATTTGAAAGACAGTGACTAATGACATGAGCTTTGTAGAAGGAAGAGAAATTAGTTCTGAACTGCTATGCCATCAAGCACTTCATTTCTATTATCTTATGCTACAAATCTCACCTTTCAAGGCCCTGAGGACGCCCAGGTGCAAGAACCGAAGAAATTTTCTTCTTAGCACCCCCATCTTTCTCACGTGTGACAAACACCTACCCAACATTCAACAGAAGTTTGAGCAACCATTTGGGCTGTTTTAGCTTTGCCATTGTTAGTAATGATTCTTCTTCTAAGAAAATTTTGAGACCACCCAATTATGTTTCCAGTCATGTTAAAATCAGAGTCATCTTCACACCACTGGCAACAAAGATGGTTGCATCTTGTATGTTGTCATTTGTAAATGGGAGTACTGATTTCAGACTCTGTGACAAAGGAAAGCCTAAAATATACCGAGAATTGGTTGGCCAACACAGGGGATTCCTCACATACACCAGGGCTCAGCTGCCACCGATTGAATTCACCTCTAAAGCCCCGGCCAATACTTCCACCTCTGCATCAAGCACAATGGAAGAAATGTGAACCTGGACCAGCAGTTTTCACAAATTATCTGCACTCAAACGGCAGTAGTACCACATCTTTGGCTCTGCTGTAATCAGATAGTTATTCAAAAGTGGCAAATCCCACAAGGAAAACTGGAAGGGTTTTTTCAGGTGATGGAAATCCTTTAGAAAGTTATTAGAGGGACACTGACCCCATTCCACCAAGAGGTACCCCATGACAGGCTGTAGGCTTTGTTTCTCGATAAAAAGGATCAATTGGAGGACTCTGCGACAAAAGCAAGTTGAAGGTCAGTGCACAGGAGAAAACATATGAATGCAAACAAGCAAGGGTTGGTAGCCCTGATGTCAGCTCATTGCAGGTCTGTAAGGCTGAATTGAGCATAAGAACCAAACAATGTTGTTTATTGAGCTGGACAACCAACACCAAAATAATTGGTGCACAATCTGCATGGATTCCTAGAGTCAGAAGTTACCCGCCCATTTGCTCGCTCTGATTGCACATAAAACCACATCCGCAATCCCAATTTTAACTGCAATTACATATCCAAGTTATAACAACAGACACATGTTTTTATGCATTTTCTCAAATTAAATTGCAACGATAAGCATCTAAAGACATTATTGTAGTTTCTTGTTGACTTGCTGCTGATAGCATGTTCCTAGAAATGGGAAAAGTCAACTGGGAAAGATATAAGACCATTCTTATGGCCTCCATAAATGACACTTTAAATTCTGTCAGAAAATTGACGTGGCTGTTAAGCTTGCGTCTCCATGCCTCCTTTGGGGGAGCTCCAGGGTCGTGGTCCAGCTGTCCCAAAAGGTCAACAGTAATTTCAAAAGCAGAATTCTGGAACTTTCTTCAGGCTCTATTTAGCATGCATGCATCTGTTACAGCACAATGCTGTCTCCTCTATGCTTTCTTTCTTCTTGGAAATGGCCTAGTTGGAACTCAAGGATAACTTGTTCCTCTTCCTATACAAAGTTTACTCATTATAGCTAACTCATTGAGTCCTTCCCACCATTGTGCTCCACTGAAATGCAAACTCTTCATAATAATTTTTATTGACCTTCCATGTTTTTGACTTCTTGTGCCATGAAAAAACACAACAAGTGAACATGTTATCTATCTACCCAACCCAGTTTCCTACAACAACAATTGGACCTACTCTTCCCTAAACCCTAGACTAGATTCAGCTGCAGCTCAAGAAAAACCCCCAGGATCCTCACAGTAATGAATCTGGGAAGCTACATGATTTAACTGCATGTCATCAAAACATAATTATATGGCAGAACCAAATTCACAACACCTGTCTACCTGTCCATGTTTCTTTTCGAAACTGGAATTCTGAGTTTTTGATCTCTTTTTCTATGTTGATGTTTCTTTTAGAAACTGGAAAATTCTGAGTCTCTGGCAGGTGTTGCCAGAACGATACAGCTCCCACAAAGTGATTTCAGCGAGATTGCATCAAGACCACAACCAGTTCCATAAATGCCACAGCTATTCTCTCTCCAAAGGAGAAAGAGATGGGCAATTCTTCCATCAGCAGATACTGGAGTCAGCCACAAATGTCTGTGACCCAGTCTCCTGGCCTAATTTCCTTGCTACGACTGAACAGATTCTCACTTCAACAAGGCATGCTTGATGGAAATGCCCATCTGAAGTGCTGAGTGATTTGGAACCCAAGGTTTCAAGATCCCAGGTCTGCTCTCGAGGCAAGAAGACATCAAACAAGGGTTTTGATATGAGTTTCTCACAACCCTTCTGACAAGTCTGGAAGGGTCATAGTTGCTGTAGACTTTCTTCTATCCATGAAGCAATCATTAACAAGGTTTTGAAGACAAGAGTTGTGTTTGAGGGATTTCAGCAAATTTGGAACTTAAGAGTCCCATGTCAATTCGGAGATCTCATGGAGGAGGAGGAGGAGATTGGGAGAGAAATCAACATACAAGAGAAAGAGTAGGCTTCTGGACGTAGTCAGCAAGCGGCCAAGATGGCCTTCGACCATGGAATGTCTTTCCTGTTCCTCCGTAGAAAGCCATGGCTCTGTAGACGCGGCGATGTTCCTTCCACAATCTGCCTTCTTAGCACATTCTAACTCGGGATACCTACTGCTTGACGCAGTAACCGTATTTGGTGCGAGACAACAGGGCGGGCGGTGTTCCTTCCACAATCTGCCTTCCTTCTCAGCACATTCTAGCTCCGAATACCGCTTGAAGCGGCCGTGTTCAGTGCGATGCAACAAGCGATTTCCAGAATATCGAAGACGGAGTAATTCGTAGTAGACACCTTCGCAAAACCCTGCAAAAACAGAATAGCGGTCTGTCCAATAAGTCCTAACTGCACGCAGCTGCCGTTGGAGATGACCAGCTAGTCAAGATGTAACCTGTCTTTCACCTATACTTGTCGACGCAGCAACGGACTGTAGTAGTGACCGTCAAAGCTCTGCTCTGCATTTTGTGAAGGGCTGCAAGTACTCTTGAAGAGATGATAATTGGACCAGAGATTTTCTCTCTTCCTCGTCGCAGATACCATTAGGTGGGCGTCAGAGTTTCGGCGAGAGTTTTTGTCTCGAGGGCTCTGCCTAGATTCTGAAGATCCTATTATCACAATGGACAGCGGAGAACTATGGGATGATGCTCAAGAGCATAATGCAGAGAAGTGTACTCACGAAGGGAAAGCTCGGAGAAAGCTCCGTGACATCGCTTCCGTATCAAGTTGAAGTCATTATGAAATTGATCCTCGGAAGATCGAAGTCACGTTTCCGGCTTGTCGTCAGCTTTTCGGCACCCGCCACTGCTAACCGATCAGCACAGAGCCAATCGTCGAGCTGCTGGAAAAAAATTTAGATCCGATTTCGGGCAGCAAAACTGGAAGCAAAAGAGATGAGATCCAGTGAGAAGATCTTTCGTAAAACAGCGTCTTCCGAATCAAGCAATCTGCAAAGTCTCGCAACAGTGACGAACGTCGCCTGGGACTTGCTTGATTACTACTGAAGAAGATCCTGGACCTTTCTTTGGAAGACGTGCTTGGCCAAATGCCACAAAATCAGTGCGAGAATCAACCTCCCAAAATGCCCTCAAAAGCCAACACAATGAAGACTCGCCACTAAAAGCTTTCCCATTCAAACTTTCCCGAGTTTTCGCACGCAAGCTACAGGACAATCCTTCCCCGCACGCCACGAACGAGCTCCCAAGATGACAGAGCTCAAGAACCGCCGTACATGTACGTTCGCTTCCGCAAAACGCCCCGAAGAAAAACCTAAGTAAGCGCCTCTATTCGAGATCCAGGAATCACGTCTCATCTAACCAAAACACACGCACACGCACACAAGAGTGTACATCATTAAAAGCAAGCAAAACTACTAGCTCACAAGAACCGGTGTGTACAAACAAGACAAACACACAGATAGCATAATAAGACGCAATCCTTCACCAAAATGAACAAAAAAGGTATCGGAAGAAAGATCTCGACAAGGCCTACGCATCCCGTACCTTAGCAAACGGCGAGCGATGACGAAAACTCCATCGTTGCACTCCGAGAGCGCTGCCTTGCTCGTCTAAGAAACACTTGCCCAAAAGGCAAAGGGAAGATCGCTCCACGCACAGGGGGAAGAAGAAGACGACTCCTCTCGGGAATCACTTTTTAACCAGTGGTAAAAACACTTCGAGGGTAAAATGTTTAGGAGGAAAGTCTTACCGGGGACCTGGATTCTTTATTATTACTTTGGGACCTGGATATTTTCCGGCCCTGGTTGGTTTCCCCACCCGCTGGATATTCTGAGAATATCGCCGACGGAACTGGTTTCGACCGCCGGTCGGAACAGCCTATCAACGGTTTTATACCCTTTGGACCGATGGTCGGTAGTTGCCACGCAATACAAGAATCCGAAACCGCTGGGTGTCCCCCTCCCTTCACGGAAATTTCTGCCGACGTGGCGCGCCTGAAGCGCGTCTGCTCACGAACTGAAAGCCCACGTGGAGGTATCACAGTGGAGAGAAGTTTCCTGGACTTTAGGCAAGAATATTCCCACATCTCACTTTTGTTGCAATGTGAATAGGGGCTTTCGGTTTTCCTGATTTGAATGTTTTTTTTCCCTCTTGTTTTTTGCAAAAAATATTTTAAAACAGAAAAAAGAAATTATTCCAAGCCATTTTAAACTTATATTTCTAAAAAATAAATTACAATCAATCTCTTTTCTATTATTATTTTTCATTTTTCATTTTCAAAAAATTTGCCAAAAAAAAATAGTTTGAAAAAGAATTTGTCACAAATTCCCTGTTTTAATATAATGGCCAGAATTGGCTACAATAGAAAGAGGTGCTTTAGATTTTTCTATTTTCATATTTTTAATATTTCCAAATTTGGCTAAATGTACTTATTGATGATCCCCAGTTGAGCAACATCACAAAATTGAAAAAACAAAAAAAAAACTGCCTAAAACAGAGCAAAAATAGTTGTCAATTCATCTGCAGCCCCCGAACCAAAACTTTTGTGCAGTCACAACACCCACCATTGATTTTCCTCATCCCAGAATCACGTCAATGTTTACCTTTTGGAGAGCGCGTCTGCATCAAAGGAAAAGCTTCGAATCACTCACGAGGAATGCGCAACATTTCATCTTTGCATATTACTTGACAAATTGCAAAATCCTCCCCCTGGTCCCCCAAACAAAGCCAAAAGAAACAACTCTCAGGCTTTTAGGTTTTTCTGCAATTTTATTGGCCTTACCTAACAAGGCAAGGATATTGTGTTTAGATTCATTATAGACTATAGTAGCTTAAGGGTAGTAGCTTAAGGGGTTTTGGCCCCTAGGTAATAATAATAGGTCTATTTTTCAAAAGATGATATTTTTGGCTTGTGTTGAAACTTGAGATTAGTTATAAGAGTTATGACATCTTGAAGGATTTTGGTTTCTTTTTACGGGATTTTTTTGTCAATTATATTTTTGCATGGTGAAATATTTGAATTTCCATAATTCTTCTTTTACCTTAAGATATTTTTTAATGTAAATGGCAAGACCACCACGTGTGTCGACACACCCCTTGTTGACATAGGTAGTAGAAAAGTGGCAGGCCATAAGGGGCTGGGCGGATCGACACCAGTGTTTTTCCACAAATTGTTGTGCACACCGAAAGTGAAGAAATGGCTCTTGGATTGCCAGCCAAAGAGAAAGCCTTGCGGGGACACGGGTGTGTGACTAATAAGTCACTTAGGCAGTGGTTTGGTGTGAGTGTGGACTTTCATATTGACCGACCGGAAGCCCTAGAGGCCCTTATAAATATAATATCACAGACGACGTTTCCGACTTGATATATGAACATGCAAAAGTAATGGAGAAGTCATGGAGTCAAAAGGGGGGGGGGGAAAGTGGATATCCATTTGACTCATGAAAGGTCGAACGAACAAAAAACCGGAATCCCAAAAAGCAAAAAATCATTATACAGCTCACTTTAATGCGCAAGAATTGGGAGTGTAGTAATATTCAACCAAAAGCTCCCCGCCCCGCCCCGCCCCGCCCCACCCCCCAAAAGCTCCCTGCCCACACCAAAAGTCTAGGGTTTCGGATTTGAATCAAATTTTAAAAAATTGGGAACTTTTTTTTAAACTTTTGTATTATTTTGGGCCCAGTAAAGCACCCACAGAAAATTTCTAGTGTATCTGGAGGGCACACGGAAGCATGTTAGCCGGAGGGAATTCTTCCACAAAAGGGTGTGGTGGTGTTCTTTTTCGCCCATGATTCCCGTCAGATACCCATGATGTTATCACAAGAAAATAATAATAATAATAATAATAATAATAATTAATATTTTTCTCTCAGTGCTTTACATCGGGTAAATTCTAAAGGAGTGGGTAGTTCGGAAAGTAAAGCACTAAGCACCCCTAGACTCCACCTTGGACAGGTGCTTACTTCCGGAAAGAAGGGTGTCCGTTTACCCTACACTTAAAAAGTCAGATTCTGTCATTCAGATTATTATGTAGGTAGTAGGCGAGTAGGTTACGCACACGATAGCTACTATGTGGATACATGCATGTGAACCAGTGTTATTTTTTTAAAGAATTTTTTTTGTGTGTACCCGGCCGGTGTGGCGATCACCCCATCCATACGAGATGTCAAATACCATGGTATAAATCCCAATTTTCATTTAAATTTTTTCTAAATATTACAAACATCCCATGGTTAGCATAAATCAGGGTCTCTGACTCAGTGAGTTCAAATCTCACATTCATTCATTTATTTATTAATTATTTGGTTTAATCTAACATTTTGGGAGCTTATTATGGCCACTAAGAGGCCTCGCTCAGAATAGTGAATGTAACAACTATGAACTAGTACTAGGCCTTTTGTTCCTTTTGGAGATAACTGGAACTGCTGGTTCTTTGATTCTAAATTCTTTAAAAACTGGAACTAATCATTATGAACAAAAATCAAATACCCATCCAACACTGGTATTAGCAATGTTGGATGATTATTATTTATAAACATCCTTTTTTCTTCTTTTCATTTTGAGAGAATGTTTGGTTTCAATCGATCATAGAATCATTTTGGACCAGGTTTGAATGTGTTTTGGATGAGGAGATGGTCTGGAGTAGTGTGTGTTGTTTTTTCAATTTTTGAAAGTTGCTAGATTGTCTCCAATCGCTTGGGCAGAGTGTATTATGTAACTATTGTAATCATTATGGAGATGAAAAAATTGGCTAATAAGATTTTTATGTGGTCATGGAATTGACTATCATGTTTAATGTTTTTTTTTAAAAAATTAATGACTTAAACACATGCAAATTGTGTAGTTTGGCAATCAATGTGTGCAAAATTGAGTTACAACCGTGCATACTAAACACCCAACACAAAGTAAAAAAAAGTTTTGAAGCATTCAAATTCCACAATCTCATAAAAAAAAGTTTTTAAACCTAACATTGAGCAAATTGCTCAATAACTAGTTCACAAACATATGCAACATGCACAATGGAAGGCTCAAGCCTTGCTAGGGGATTTGAACTCCAATCTCAAAAAAAAAAACTTTTGCCCATATGAAACAACAATGTGCTTGCACCCATAACCCATCTCAATATTCAAGTTCCAAACCCCCCAACCACATCATTGCAAATATTCCAAACTTCAAACAATGAGTTATAGAGATGTAGAGTGGCACAATGCATATTGCACAAAGCTACACAAGTGCATATTGCACAATCCATGGAACAAATCCAAATAAAAATTCAAAATTTCACAAAATGTTCATAAAGTTGGAAAAAAAATTTAAACAATTTTTTTTTAACTCCAAGGCTCAAGGCTCTTCACATTCCATTGTTACACTAAAACATTCCATAATGAATCAACACACTTGGTTTGCGATAACAACTTACAAGCTTGTGCAAAATGTGCTTTAATTCAAAAGAAAAAAAACACTTGTCATAAAATATTATACATGTGATCATCCATCTAACAAAAATTTGTTTCATTAGAAAGGGGATATAATTTTTAAAAACTAACTATTTCACAAAATAGGCCATTTACCTTTAACAATAAATATTGAACATAGTAGCATGGCTTTGTGTCCTTTCACTAAGTGATGGCCTCTTCAAAAAGGAAGTTTTCAATTGTGTAAAGACATTGTGCATAATTTTTTTTGCACCAATCCAAATGACAAGTGAGGCAATTTTTCAACTTATTCTTAATGAATGTCATTATTGAGAAACAACGTTTGTCATCCATAGACCCAAGGACTTGAGCACATGCTATTTCAACAAGCTTTATTAATTTTGAGAACTAGTGTTTGAAGACAACAAAAGAGCTAAACTTGGCCCATAATCAAATGATAAAATTCACAATAGAATTCTCTTTCATGATTGCTTCATTATTTGTAGCCATTGTCATCTTTCAAAAAGAACATTGTAAATTCAAAGCATGGCCATCAAGCAAACCTTTCACTTGGACCACATTCCTTGGCACTTGTGAGGCCCATAATAAGCAACCTTGATGACAATCAAATGTTGGTGGAAAACATTTTTAACATCAATGGGATGATCAACCAAAAATTTGGGTAGATAGCATTTAATGCCAACATGACTTCATGGCCCAAACATTTGTCTTGAAGTACAAGGATAAGAAACTTGGCAAAATTGTCACAACTTTGTTTCACACAAGCTAGCACTAATGGGAAGTTTAACTTCAATACAAGTTTGACATTGCTTGCTTAAAACACCATTGGTCCACAAAGCATTTAACATTAGAAAATTCAATAACAAGGAAGTCTCATTTTTCACTGTTTAGGTTTACACACAAAGTCATTGACATATTCTTGTTGGCGAGCATATTAAGAACATTTAGCTCATCAAAGGTTGGGTCAAAAGAACTATTGTAAAGATCATAATAGAAATGATGGAGCTTTAGTTCATGAAAATGGGCAAGTTTAATCAAGGCATGAACACAATCCAAAAGTGGTAGAATTCCATGTAAATTTAAAATGAACTCCAAATCATAAAGGAGGCTTAAATTGTTACTAGCAATGTTATTCCAAAAAGCATCAACATGCATCTTCACAATTAGAGGTTGATATTGTTCCATGATGCACTTTATAGGAGACAATATAAGTATCCATCTTGTCTTCACATTTCTAAATAATTTGTTTATTTTTTATGTGAGCACATCACATAGCTTCTAAAATTTTAGAATAGTTTTAAGCAAATGAAAAAAACCCCATACAAAAGTTCAAGGAAGGCTTCCAAGCAAACCCCCAAAGCACCAAAGTTAGTTTTCATAAAACTATGAATTTGGTTCAATGGGCAAAGTAATGCACTCCCATTAAGAATGGAACCACATTCTTTTTCATCAATGCAATCACACTAGCTCTTGCACCTTGAAACACGTTGTTGCCATCACAACTCATTGATATGAACATTTCTCTCAATTATTAAATATTCAAACCCCCAAATGTGACCATCACATTGACCATCAATTGAAAAACATTCTAAACATTCCCTTGCACACTGACTTTTCTCTCACAAAATTAAAAAGGAATTTGTCTCCAACTTTGAAGAACATACAAATGAAGGGATATCCAAAAAATATTGTCAATTGCAATGACCTTATCCACAATAATAGATAAGAAATTCTCAACAACAACATTTTGTGCAAATTCCAATAATAATTCATTAATGGATTTTTTTATAACCCAACTTGTAAAGTCATTCCAATGTTTTTTAGGAGTGTCCTTGACCTTAAGCACGCAAAAAAGTTTTTTCAAACTTTCAAAATGAATGATTGCTCGGTCACTAGACAATAAATGATAGACATAACAAACTTAACAAATTTTATTTTATTTTTCTTGTGGAAACTCAAGAACAACCAAATTTAAAATCAAAAGACGCTTAAAGTTTGTGTATATTTGTTCGTTACATGCATGTTGGCATTTAAAGTTTCAAAGTAAAAAGAACCTACCTCAATGTTGACACTAGCAACCTTGTTTTTGTGCCTATTTGTATGATTGAATAGATTATAAATCTTAGGAACCAAAAGCTTTTCTTTGCCTTTTACTTTAGAACACATCATACAACATATATATCATTTCTAGCATCTACCACAAATGTTTGGACCCTTCATGAATATGTTTTAGATTTACAAAATCTTCTACTAGATCAACAATAATAGTTTGGGAAGCATCCCATTCAAAATCAATAACAACAATTTTGATATGAATGACAACATCAACGCCAACATTAACAATAAGGAATATTAGCTTAAACTTGAAGGTTTTTGAAAATGATGAAAGAAACATCATAATGTGATTGTGGATTGTGTAATGTGTAGCTTCTTCCCAAACCAAAAATAAAAGAACCTAGTGACATCTTGCAACAATTCACACACACAATGCACATACATAATGAAACATAACAATAAAAAGAAAGAAGTCTGCACACCTTTTTTTGAATAAAAGACAAACTTTTTAACCTCTTAATTTTGATATCGATTGTCGATTTGTGCATTGTCACTTCCAAATTTCAAGTCTCAAACTCCCCAACAACCAATGACCATCTCAAACACAAGATTTTGAAGTCAATGTAGCCCCCAAATTTCTGAATGAATACTAAAAATCCATTCACCAAACCCTAACAACCTCCACCATCAACTTGAGTCTTAAAATTCAAGCATAGCTACAATTTTCAAATCACACAATGTAAGCAATAAACAAGTCAAAAAATCTGATTGCACTTTTACAAATCTACAAATACATATCAACGTGTATAATGACCTAGTTACAACATTCCTAAATTTGCTACGCAAAATACTTGCAAAGTGAAATGGAGCTTAACCTTAATTCAAGCAATAGCTCCATTTCACTTTGCAAGTACTTTGCGTAGGAAATTTAGGAACGTTGTAACTAGGTCATTATGCATGTTGATATGTATTTGTAGATTTGTGAAAGTGCAATCAGATTTTTTTAGTTGTTTGTTGCTTACATTGTGTGATTTGGAAATTGCAGCTATTTGGAATTGGTCCCACTGAAAGAATGATTGGCAATGGATTTGGAATTTTAATGAAATTAGGCATTTAGGGTTTCAGTTTTTTTTCTTCTTTTTTTTTTCCATTTAAGCTAATCAATTGGGGAAATGTGAAATCAACACATGGGACTTGGAGGTTAGGGTGCACATATAATAAGCCCGAATTTAGACAAGGAGTCCAGGGTCCAATTTCCTAGGAACCAATTTGGACTCATTTGAAGCAAATTGAATCCTTGAGTTGGACCTTGCCTTTGACCTTAGCTTGCACCTTCAGTTCTTCAAATCATGAGGCTATCTCCTTCTTAGTTCTTTTTTTGTTTGTTTGTTCAAACCAATTCATTTTCCCTTCAAAATGGTGCTGTGTATGTTTAGCCTCAATTTGCCACTTTTTGGTCTTGGACCCTCGTCTTTAAAGTCATGGGTCCAATTTATGACTCCCATCCGAGAGGATTGGTCTATTGCATTGGACCCTGGACCTTGAAGTGTCATCTAAAGTGGCCCTTAAATTTCACCATTGGTCTGAGGACCAGCAGGGACCAGCTTTCAACACACTGGTGTTGTCAAGCTATGCATGTCAAGAGTTGTGTTCACATGGCATTCTTTCTTGCATAGAGTTAGGACTCATCATGCTTTTGAAGTCAGTGTGCACTATTCATGCATTGTTCCTGCTTTGAAATAATTGTTGTTTATCGGCCTTGCCTACCAAGGGCAAGGATATTGTTGTGTTTAGATTCATTATAGAGTATAGTAGCTTAAGGGATTTTAGCCCCTAGGTAATAATAATAATAGGTCTATTTTTATATGAGGTTTTTTGAAAGATGATATGTTGGCTTGTGTTGAAACTTGAGATTAGTTATTATAGAGTTATAATATCTTGAAGGATTTAGAGGATTTTTTGGAGATTATATTTTTGCATGGTGCAATATTTGAGTTTCCATAATTCTTCTTTTGCCTTAAGATACATTTTAATGTAAATGGCAAGGCCACGGTGTGACACACCCCTTGTTTATTTGGTGTTTTGTGAAATTTTTGAGAACTTAAAGAACTTTTTTTGGATAATTAGGCACAATAAATGAATGAGGATGGCACCTTATGGGCACCTCTCATGTGGAATGGCCCAGGGACCACCTCTCATGTTCCCCCCCCCCCCCCCCCCCCCCCCTCATTATTTCTTTCCCTTTTTTTCTCCTTAGTCCCGCGGGGGGAAGGGGCTCTCTTATTATACACTACAACATGTTTTTTTTTT
>Ga0116229_10007254_pt1 | contig 17612 bp, 17 predicted proteins | sample S1TSphgellanicum_3_FD_87313 | JGI IMG/M metagenome (GOLD analysis project Ga0116229, IMG submission 87313) | Host-associated microbial communities from peat moss isolated from Minnesota, USA - S1T2_Fc - Sphagnum magellanicum MG | ecosystem: Host-associated > Plants > Peat moss > Unclassified... | reverse complement strand
CGCGTGCGGCCTTCGTGATTCCCCGCGATGAACGTCACGGTCGCGAACGCGCGCAGCGCATCGAACGCATCGCCGACGATGCGCGCCGCGCCCGCACTCATCCGCGAACCGTGGATCGCGTCGCCGAGGAAGACGATCTCGCGCGCCGCGACGCGCTGTGCGGTGAGCGCGATCGTCGCGCCGATCTCGGCCGTGCTCCACAGCGGCAGCGATGAGCCGCCGCCCATCACGTCCTCGTAGCCGAAATGCGCGTCGGCGCAGATCAGCACGCGCGAGGCCGGCAAATACGCAAACCCGTGCGCGAGCGCGACGACGCCGTCGGCGAGCGGATGTTCGGCCGCCGCGGCGGCGGGATGCTTCATGCGTTCGCGGTCTGCGCGAGCAGATCGTGTTCGTCGTCGAGCGTCTCGCCGAGTACCGCGAGCACCCGCTCGTGCAGCGCCTCGACCATGCTCGTGCGATCGTCCATCACGACCGAATCGCCAAAGCTCGAGGTGACGATTCCGAAGGTGAACGGCGTTGCCGCCGGCGGATGGATCACGCGCGGTTCGCCCTCGAGCCCTTCGAGGTAGGCGAGTGCCGAGGGCGCATCGAGCAGATCGCGCGTGACGACGCGGATCGTCTCGCGCACGAGCGGAAAGTCCGGATCGCTCTCAAAGAGCCGGTCGAAGATGCGTTCGCTGCTCCACGCCTGCGCGCCGCGGCGGATGCTGTGGCCGCCCGCACGCCGCAGCACCAAGAGCCCGGTGTTCGCGACGTATTTGAAGTGCCGTCGTAAGAGATACGACGCGCGCAGCCCGTCGAGTAGATCGCGCGCGAAGTCGCGCCGGTAGAGCAGATCGGCCCAGCCTGCGTCGGGGATCGTTTTGTGCGCGGGCAGCGTGATCAGAAAGCCGTTGTCGTCGGTCGTGAGGTGCGTGTTGAGTTTGAAGCGCCGAAAGATGCGCGCACCGACCATCCGCGCGAGCGTCTCGTTCACGCGCCGGCCCGCGCAGGTGTGAAAGACCGCCGTTTGCTTCGCGTCGATCCGGTAGATTTCAATCACCGGGTGCGCTTCGTCCGGCAGCGCCGAGAGCGCGACTTGCTGCGCGATATAGCGCACGACGTGCGCCGCCTCGACGCCCTCGAGCGCGTAGCGCGTGCGCAGAAACCCGAGCGCCGCCTGCGTTCCGCCCGACGCGAGCCGCTCCGCGACGGCGCGTCGCAGCGCGCCGATCTCCCGCGCGAGCACGAGCGGCACGCCCTTCATGTGCGAGGACCACTGCGGCACGTTTGGCCGTCCGTTGTAGGCCTCGACGCGCAATCCCGACGGCGCAACCTCCTTCACGCGAAGGACGCGCCCGTCGAGCAAGAAGGCGTCGCCCTCTTTGAGCGTCGCGGCGAAGCCTTCGTCGAGCCGGCCGATCTTGCTGCCGCCGCTGCCCTGCACGGAGACCGTCTGTTCGTCCGGGATCGTGCCGGCGTTTTCATAGAATGCGGCGCTCGCGTCGCGGCCGAGGCCGACGATCGCGTCGCCGTCGCGCCCGATCCGTCGCACGCTCGAGGGGTCGAGCGTCTCCGCGTTGCCGCTCAAATACCCGACGCACGCGCGCAGATCGGCCTCCGTAAGATCGCGATACGGCGCGGCACGCCGCGCGATCGCGAGCGCCACGGCGATTTCGAGCCGGCGTTCGGGCACGACGCTGCCCACGAGCCACTGCGCGAGCACGTCGAGCGGTGCCTCGGGGATCGTGAGTTCTTCGATCACGCCTGCGGCGATGCAGCGTTTCGTCGCCGCCGCCTCGATGATGTCGTCGCGATCTTGCGCGATCACGATGCCGGTGGCGACGGCACCCGGGCGGTGACCCGCGCGGCCGACGCGCTGCAGCGTGGGCGTCATCCCGCGGCCGCCGCCGAGCAAGAGCACGCGGTCGATGAAGCCGATGTCGACGCCGAGCTCGAGCGATGACGACGCAACCACCGTGCGCAGCGTGCCGTCGCGGAGCTGCGCCTCGACGCGGTGACGTACGCTCTTCTCCAGCGACGAATGGTGGACGCCGATGCGCCGGTCGCGCGCGGGCTTCTCCTTCGGCGCGCTCGTGATCAGCTCGGTCTCCTCCGCCGGTTCGCCGGCGGCTTCCATCTCGTGCGCGACGCGCTCGGCTTGGCTGCGCACATTGGTGAAGACGAGCGTCGTGCGCACGTCGCGGGTCAAATCGTAGGCGCTGCGCGCGGCTTGCGCGAGCGGCGCCATCGCGCCCGCAAACGGGGCGACGACGTCGAGTTTGATCGCGCGCAAACCACGGCAATCGACGATCGCGCAATCGCGTCCGATCCCCGCCACGTAGTCGGCGACGCGTTCGAGCGGCGAGACCGTCGCCGAGAGACCGACGCGCCGGAGCGGTTTCGGTACGATCGTCTCGAGCGTTTCGAGTGCGAGCGCGAGTTGCGCGCCGCGTTTGTTGCTCGCGAGCGCGTGAACTTCGTCGATCACGACCGTCTCGACCGCCGCCAGCGTCTTGCGATACGACTCGAGCGCGAGCATCAGCGCGAGCGATTCCGGCGTCGTGATCAGCACGTGCGGCGGGCGCGCCATCATCAAACGGCGTTCTTCTACCGGCGTATCGCCCGTGCGCACGCCGGTGCGCACGAACTGCTCGCGGATGCGGCCGCGGCGGAGCCGCGCGCGTTCGCTATTGGGCCGTTCGAGGAGCCCCATCTCGCGGAGCGGCCGGCGCAGGTTGTGCTCGACGTCGTAGCCCAGGGCCCGCAACGGCGAGACGTAGAGGCAAAAGGGCCGCGGATAAAGTTCGTCGCGATCGCGCCGCTCCGCGAGAGCGGACATCACCGGCAAGAACGCCGCGAGCGTCTTCCCCGTACCCGTCGGCGAGCAGATCAGGACGCTGCGGCCGGCGAGCGCGAGCGGAATCGCCTGCGCCTGGGGCGGCGTCGGCGTGCCGAGATGGGCATCGCACCAGGCACCCAGCGTCGGGTGCAGCGCGGCGAAAACGTCGTCCACGAACCCGGAGAATTCGCGGGCGCGCGAACGCGGCTCCTCTCAAAAGGCGAACAAATGTTCGCCCCTGCGCAGGTTAGCCGGCGGCCGAGACGTTCGTGCCGAGTCCGAAGGTGGCGAAGAGGCGGTCGGTCAGATCGACCTCGAGGTTCTGCGTGTCCTTCACGACGTTGACGTTGACGCTGTTCGCGACACCGGCGGAGGCGGTCGAGGCGACGGACGAGATATCCATTGCCAGGATTATGCGGCAGCGCGGGCGGCCGCGCAAGGCCCTGCTCGAAACTTGACCCGTACGCGCCCGGTACACCGGGTGGAGGTTCCCATGTCGCTCTTCGTTCGAGTCACCATTATCATCGCGCTCGGGCTCGTCGCCCTCGTCGCGCTCGCGTTCCTACTCAAGATTCTCTTCGTGGCCGTCATCCTGGCGGCGTTCGTCGCGGGCGGGATGCTGCTCTACCGCGCGTTGCGCCGGCGCTACGGTCCCGCGCCGCTTGCGGCGTCCCGCTACCGGCGCTAAACGCCGCGGCGAAGCGTTCGATCTAACGGACCGCCGCGACGAGCGGCTCCGGCTTCGCGCGCTGGTATTGGTTGGGCCACGGCAGGTCGACGCCCAGCGCCCGCGCGGCGTGCAGCGGCCAGTACGGGTCGCGTAAGAGCTCGCGCGCGATGATCGCGAGGTCGGCTTCGCCGGATGCCACGATCGCTTCGGCCGCTTCGGCCTCGGTGATCATCCCGACCGCGCCCGTCGCGATCCCGGCTTCGCGCCGGATCTGCGCCGCGAACGGCACTTGATAGCCCGGGCCGACGGCGATCCGCTGGCGCGGGTCGAGGCCGCCCGACGACGCGTCGATGAGATCGACGCCGTGCGTGCGCAGAATCTTCGCGAGTTCGACCGATTCTTCGATCGTCCAGCCGCCGGCGACCCAATCGGTTGCGGAGATGCGCACGAAGAGCGGCAGCGATTCGGGCCAGCGCGCCCGCACCGCGTCGACGATTTCGAGCGTGAACCGGATGCGGTTTTCGAACGAGCCGCCGTAGCGGTCGGTGCGCTGGTTCGAGAGCGGCGAGAGAAACGTGTGCATGAGATAGCCGTGCGCGGCGTGGAGTTCGATCACGCGCATCCCCGCCGCGTGCGCGCGGACGGCCGCGGCGCCGAACGCGCCCACGATCGAGGCAATTCCCGTTTCATCCAGCGCCTCGGGAACGATCCAACCGGTATCGTACGCGAGCGCGCTCGGTGCCCAGATCGGACGCCAACCGCCCGCCTCGGGCGTGACGGGATCGCGGCTGAGCCACGGCGCGGCCGTGCTGGCCTTGCGCCCGGCGTGCGCGAGCTGCGTGCCGACGACGGCGCCCTGCGCTTCGCAAAACGTCACGATCCGCGCCAGCGGCTCGACGTGCGCATCGCTCCAGATGCCGAGGTCGGCCGGCGAGATCCGCCCGTCGGCCGTGACGGCGTTCGCCTCCGTGAGGATCAGGCCCGCGCCGCCGACCGCCCGGCTTCCGAGATGCACCAGATGCCAGTCGTTCGCGAGGCCGTCGACCGACGAGTATTCGCACATCGGCGAAACGACGATCCGGTTGCGCAGCGTGACGTCGCGGAAGGTGACGGACTGGAAGAGCGTGCTCACGCGCTCTCCGACCGTGGGCGGACGCCTTGCGGTTGCGGCGGTCGTTCGCCAGGCGCGCGCTCCGCGCCGTCTAAAGCGGTGATATGAACGTCTACGGCATCGCCATCGGGATCGCGCTCGCGGCGCTCGCGGCGATCTCGCTGCGCTCGCTGCAGTATACCTGGAAAGTTTCGCCCTGGACGAGCGTCGGCTGGGCGGCGACCGTCGTCTACTGTTTGTTCGACCTCGCGCGCATCGTGCTGCTGCCCGAAGGACAAAACTTCGCCGTCTTGCCGCACGCGGATTGGGGGATGCTGCTCGTCCTCACCGCCGCGTTCATCATCGCAGGCGTCCGCGACGAACGCCAAGCCGAACCGTGGTACTGGCCGCGCGGGCGCGGCGCGACGCGCGCCGAGAAAACCGGGAGACCGCGCGCTTAGGCCAGCGCGCGCAGCGCCTCGAGGGCGGCCGGCACGTGTTTGTCGGCGCCGAACTGCGAATTGAACGCGCTGCGGACGATGCCGTCGCGATCGATCACGAACGTCACGCGGCCGGGCAACAGGCCGAGCGTTTTCGGGACACCGTAGGCATCGCGAACCTTCCCGCCGGGATCGCTCGCGAGCGGATACGGCAGATCGTACTTGGTCGCGAAGCGCCCGTGTGAGTCGACGCTATCCGAGCTCACGCCGACCACCTGCGCGCCCGCGTCGATGAAATCTTGATAGGCATCGCGGAACGCGCAGACTTCGACCGTGCAGCCCGGCGTCGCATCCTTCGGATAGAAAAACAGCACCAGCGGACCATGCGTCAGTGCGTCGCGTAGCGCGATGCGTCCGCCGCCGACGATCTCCAAATCGAATTCGGGTGCGCGCTCGCCGAGCGCGATCACGCGAATTGCCCGAAGAAGTCGTCGACTTGCATCGCATCCAGACCCGAGGCGAGCGCTGCGCTACGCGCGCGTTCCAAATCCGGCTGGGGCCGGACGACTAAAGCATCCACGCCGCCGTCGTTCGGTTCGAAATCGACGAACTCCGCGTCGGCCGGCGTGACGACCGACGAATACGGCGCGATCTCCGCCGGCTCGCCGGCCGCGCGCAGCGCGCATGGGTTCGAGAGCAGCGTGATGGTAAGCGGACGGCCGTCGCTCGCGATGCGCTCGCCGCGCGGCGAGACGATCAAGAATTCGACCAGAAACCGGCGATCCGCGATCAGCAGCGTCCGATCGACGCCGCCGTCGCTGAAGCGCAGTTGCCGCACGGCGCCGGCATCGGTCGCGCGATAATCGAGCACGTCGCCGGCTTTCTTCACGTGCAGTTCGCGCGGTTTGCCGTGCGCATCGACGCGGTTCCAATCGAAGATGCGGTAGGTGAGATCGCTGGTCTGCTGGGTCTCGAAGACGCGAATCCCGGCACCGATCGCGTGCAGCGTGCCGGCCGGGAGATAGAACGCATCGCCGCGCTGCACGGGAACGCGGCGCAAGATCTCGCCGAGCGTTCCATCACCGGCGCGCCGTTCGTATTCCTCACGATCGGTATCGCGCGTCCAGCCGAGCACGAGTTCCGCGCCCGGGTCGGCGTCGAGGATGTACCAGCACTCCGTCTTGCCGTTGGGCTGGCCCTCGACGCGCTGCGCGTACGCATCGTCGGGATGAACCTGCACCGAGAGCGCGGCGCGCGCATCGATGAATTTCGTCAGCACGGGAAACGCCGCGGCGGCATCGATCGGACCCATCAGCGCCGGGCCGAGTTCGCCGCGCACCTCGGCGAGCGTGCGGCCCTCGAAAGCGCCGCCCGTCAGGCGGTTTGCGTCATAGCACTCCCACGATTCGCCGATCGTCGCGTGCGGATCACCCGCTTTGCCGAACCGGGTGACGAGGGCGTCGCCGCCCCAAATCGCTTCGGTGAGTTTGGGAACGAGACGGAGCGGAGCGAGGCGGCAGGTGGAAATCACAGCGTCCTCGGGTTCGGTCTCAGCGTGAGCGGTCCATGTTCGGATCGATGTCGGGCATCGTCGGATCCGGCGCGGACGGGGTATCGGGAACGTCCGGGCCGGGCGGTCCGGTGGGGATGTCGGGGACGTTCGGCGGGTTCATTGCGGTCATGTTCCCTGCTCCCCGTGGGGCCGCCGGCCGACACCCGGCGCTCGGCGACTCGCTCGCGCTAGGTACCGCGGCAGGCGATCCGAATGGCGAAAATCGTGAAGTCGACCATCGCCGAAGCCCCGATTTTCCAACCCGAGTACGAGACGCTCGAACGCCATGCGCTCGAAGCGCTCCAAGGCGAACGGCTCACCGCGCTCGTCACGCGGCTGCGCGATGCGAACCCGCTCTACCGCGAACGCCTCGAGGGCGTCGCGACGCCGCGGTCGCTCGCCGATCTGCCGGGCTTGCCGTTCACGCGCAAGACCGATCTGCGCGATGCCTATCCGCTCGGGATGCTCACCGTACCCGAAGACGCGCTCGCGCGCATCCACGCCTCGTCGGGGACGACGGGCAATCCGACGATCGGTGCCTACACCAAGCGCGATCTCGAGATCTTCGCCGAAGTCAACGCGCGCAGTTTGGCACTCGGCGGGATGCGGCCCGGCCAGATGTTCCAGGTCGCCTGGGGCTACGGGCTCTTCACGGGCGGACTCGGCATGCATGGCGGCGGTGAAGCGCTGGGTGCATGCGTGATCCCCGCCTCGAGCGGCAACACGGCGCGGCAAGTGCAACTGCTCGAAGCACTGCCGATCGTCGGCATCGGCGCGACCCCTTCGTACGCGCTCGTCGTCGCCGAACGCTTTCGCGCCGAAGGCCGCAAGCCGAAGGCGCTGCGCTATGCGATCTGCGGGGCCGAAGCGTGGACCAAAGAGATGCGCGCGGAACTCGAAGACGCGCTCGGCGTCGTCGCGACCAACATCTACGGGCTCACCGAGATCATCGGGCCCGGAGTTGCCAACGAGTGCTTGCACAAGCTGGGCTTGCACGTTCAGGAAGATCACTTTCTGGCCGAAATCCTCGACCCGCAAACGCATGCGCCGCTCCCCGACGGCGAATGCGGCGAACTCGTCATCACCACGCTCACGCGCGAGGCGATGCCGGTGCTGCGCTATCGGACCGGCGATCTGACGCGCATGTGGCGCGAACGCTGCGACTGCGGCCGCACGACCGCGCGCATCGACTGGCTCACCGGGCGCGTCGACGACATGCTCGTGATCCGCGGCGTAAACGTGTTCCCGACGGCGATCGAAGAAGTACTGCTGGGCTTCGCCGAACTCTCACCGAACTATCGCATCATCGTCGAGCGGCCAAGCGGTGGGCTCGATACGATGACGATCGAGGTCGAGCATCATGCCGATGCGGCGATCGACGACCGCGGCGCGCTCGAGCGGCGCATCGCGGGTAAACTCAACGACGTACTGCTCATCTCGTGCGACCTGCGGGTGCTCGTTCCCGGCGCGATCGAACGGATCGAAGCCGGTAAAGCCAAACGTGTCTACGATCGGAGAAACCTGACCGCATGAGCGACGATCTGATCTCGGAGCGGCACGATGCCGTCCTGCTGCTGCGCCTGAACCGGCCGCAGCGGCTCAACGCGCTCAACGATGCGCTCGCCGCGAACATCGTGAACGCGCTCGAAACCGCCGATCACGACGACACGGTTCGCGCCGTCGTGCTCACCGGCGACGAGCGCGCCTTCGCTGCAGGCGCAGATATCGGCGAGCTCGGCCAGCCCGGCGGACCGCACCTCGAGGTCTGGGATCGCATCTGGAACGCGCGCGTCCCGATCGTCGGCGCGGTGCAGGGGCTCGCACTCGGCGGCGGGCTCGAGCTTGCGATGAGTTGCGATCTGCTCGTCGTCGCGGAGAACGCGCGGCTCGGTCAGCCGGAGATCAAGCTCGGCTTGATCCCGGGCGCGGGCGGCACGCAGCGTCTCACGCACGCGCTCGGCAAATCGCTTGCGATGGAGATGGTGCTCACCGGGCGTGAAATCGACGGCCGCGAAGCGTACGCGCGCGGCCTCGCCAGCGCGTGCGTTCCGGCGGAACTCGTCGTGCGCACGGCCCTCGCGATGGCCGGCTCGATCGCGGCGCAAGCACCGCTCGCCGTGCGGGCCGCAAAACAGGCGATCAACGATGTCTTCGAGCTGCCGCTTCACAGCGCGTTGATGCGCGAACGCTCAGCGTTTCGCATGCTGCTCGAAACCGCCGACGGACGCGAAGGCGTCGCCGCCTTCACCGAAAAGCGCCGTGCGACGTGGACGGGCCGATGAGCGAGCCCGTCGATCACCGCGTCGAGCGCGCCGGTGCCGTCGCCACGATCGTCTTCGATCGTCCGGCCGCCTACAACGCATTCACCGGCGCGATGCTGCTCTCGCTCCAAGACACGATGAAAGAACTCGCGCGCGAGCGCGAGATTCGGGCGATCGTGCTCACCGGCGCCGGAAAGGCGTTTTGCGCCGGGCAGGCGCTCGACGACGCGCAAACGATGACGGAAGGCGGCGGCAAACCGGATTTGCTGCGCGCCGTGACGGAACGCTTCAATCCGTTTCTGCTCGCGATTGCGACGATCGAAAAACCCGTGGTCGCCGCGGTGAACGGTGTCGCTGCGGGCGCGGGTATGGGCGTCGCCCTCGCCGCCGATTTCCGCTTCGTCGCGAACGGCGCGTCGTTCACGACGGCGTTTGCGAAGATCGGCCTCGTCCCCGATAGCGGCGTCTCGTTCTTCCTCCCGCGCATGGTCGGTTACGCGCGCGCACTCGAACTCACCCTACTCTCCGAGAAAATCGACGCCGCGCGGGCGCACGAACTCGGGCTCGTCACCAAACTCTGCGACGCCGACGTCGTCGCCGAGGCGCAAGCGTTTGCGGCGAAGATCGCGCAAGGGCCGCGCTCGCTCGGTTTGATCAAACGCGAGCTGGTGAACAACGGGTTGGGCGACTTGCACGCGGCCCTCGCCTACGAAGCGCAACTTCAGGCAATCGCCGGCGAGACGGCCGATTTCTACGAAGGCGTCGCGGCGTTTCGCGAAAAGCGGCAGCCGCATTTCAAGGGAGCCTAACGATCGTGCACGCCATCGAAGTCGCCGGCTACGGCGACGCTTCACAACTGCGCTACGTCGAACGCGATGAGCCGGTGCCCGGACCCGGGCAGGTCGCGATTCGCGTCGGGCTGACCGGGGTCAACTTTGCGGACATCATGGCGCGCAAAGGCAACTATCATGCCGGGTCGCCGCCGCCGTTCGTGCCGGGGCTCGATTGCATGGGAACGGTGTCGGCGATCGGCGAGGGCGTCACCAGCGTGCGCGTCGGGGAACGCGTCGCGGCGTTCGTCGATTCGGGGTCGTATGCACAGACCGTTCTCGCACGCGAAGTCCTTACGTATCCGCTGCACGACCGGATCAGCGATGAATCGGCCGCTGCGCTGCTGTTGCTCGTCACGGCCTATCACACGCTCACGTTCGCCGGGAAAATCCAACGTGGCGAGAGCGTGTTGATCCATGCCGCGGCGGGCGGGGTCGGCTCGACTGCCGTGCAAATTGCGAAGCATCTCGGCGCGACGCCGATCATCGCGACGGCCGGCTCGCCGGAGAAACTCGCGATCGCACGCGACGCTGGTGCCGATGTGACGATCGACTATACGAAGGACGACATAAAGGCGGCCGTGCTCGGCGCGACCGAGAATCGCGGCGCCGATGTGATCCTCGACTCGGTGGCCGGAGAGGTCTTCGCGACGTCGCTCGAAGCGTTTGCGCCGTTCGGGCGCTACGTGATCTACGGCATGGCCTCGGGCAAGCCGGGCGAAGCCAAGACGCCGGTCTTCCACACGCAGAATCGCAGCCTCGTCGGGTTTTCCGCCGGACACTACCGCAATCTGCGGCCCGCGGTGCTGCGCGAGGGCACGTTGGCGGTGCTCGAACTCGTCGCCTCGGGTGCCGTCACGCCGATCATCGGCGCGCGGTTTGCGTTGCGCGATGCCGCGCAAGCGCACACGCTCGTCGAATCGCGCGCGAGCCACGGGAAAGTGCTGCTCGACCCGAACGGCTGACCCGAACGAAGCCGGGGCGGAGCTTAGTTCCGGTCGTGCGACGGTGGGGCCGGGTGCGCTTGTGGCGCGCGCGGCGCGGGCCGGCTCGCCGGGCGGTTGTAGGATTGACTCGGCCGCGCGTACGACGCGCTCGGACGGTTGTACGAACTCGCCGGGCGGTTGTACGAACTTGCCGGACGCGTGTATGAACTTGCGGGGCGGTTGTACGAGGAGCCACCGTACGAATTTGCCGGCCGGCTATACGAATTTGCCGGACGGTTGTACGACGAGCCACCATAGGAACTTGACGGACGGCTATACGAGTTTGCCGGGCGGCCGTACGAGGAAGCACCGTACGGGCTTGCGGAGCGGCTGTACGAAGTCGCCGGCCGGCTGTACGACGGACGGTTGACGTCTTGGCCGCCGCGATCGTCGGTCGATTGTGCGTTCTGGTGGTAAGCCGGCGACGCGTCGTGGGCTCCGTTGAAACGCGACCAAGCATCGCTCGGCGCGGCCTGGCGCAGCGTGGACGCGTTGCTATGCACCGTGCCGCCGTTCGCATACGACGACCGTGGCGTTTCGGGGACCGCCTCATTCGCACGCAGCGTCGAAGCCGGCGGGAGTTCGTGAAGCGGTTCTTGCGCGGCCGATTCCCGGATCGCCGCCACGGCTTGCTGACGCTGAGCCGAAAACGGCACCACGTGCGCAACCGGACGATTCCCGGCGAACGTGCGGTCCGTGAAGAGACTTGCGTTCACCATCGCGGTCGGGGTGCGGGCCGCGAAGCGAAGGCTGCCCGCCGCCGGTGCCACCGGCACCGGACCGCGCACGATCGTCGCGGCGCGGAAGTTCACCGCACCGGGCGCGTAGGCGGTCGTGTGACGGTAGACGCGGCCGCTCGCAAACGCTTGCGCGCTCACGCCGACGAAACCGTGCGGTGCGTACGCGTTGACGTACACCGCGCGGATGTTCACGTTCGTGATGTTCGGCCCCCATGCGGCGCGCGATCCCCACCACGGATGATAGATTTCGTGCGGACCGAGCGGCACCCAGCCGATGTTGCTGAAGGCCAAGCTCACGCCGCCAAGCGACGCGCTCGCGGCAAAACCGCCGCCCGACCCGAAGGTGACGAACCCGACCAGCGCCGGTGCATAGTGCGGCGGGCCGTAAGCAACCGGCGGCGGCGTCCACGCCCAACGCGACCACGCGGTGTTGTAGTACCAGCGTCCGTAGTGATACGGCGCCCAGCCCCACGGCTCGTAGCTCACCCACGTATAGCCATAGGTCGGTTGCCACACCCAGTTGCCGTCCGTGTAGGGCGACCAGCCGGGAGCCGTTTGCGGCACCCAGACCTGCCCGTACGACGGGTCGGTCTGCCACTGACCGTACTGCGAGAGATCGCCCGTGCCCGGGATTTGATCGCTCACGTTCGGATCTTGGAACGCGACGTTGAAATTCTGATCGCGCTCGCGATTGAATCCATCGAATTCATCGAGGGCAAGCGTTTCGATCGGCGTAAGCTTCGGGTCGTCGGGATTCCCCGTCGCAGCGATCGCCGTGCCGGCGCCGAGTTCTTGCGAGCCGTCTTGCCAGAAGATCTGCGCGCGGCCGGAGCGCACGGTAATGTGCGTCTGACCGTCTTGCGAGACGCTGACGCGGACGCTGCCCGCGTCTTCGGGCCGGACCGAAAGCGAGGGCGTGTCGATCTGAACGGCACCCTCGGCGCCGTGGAACGTGCGAATGTCGAGATCGCCTTCGGCGAGCTGGGCTTCGCGGTGCTGCGGATCGAGGTCGATCAGCCGCATCTGCACGTTGTTGTCGATGCGCAGCACATTATCGCCGTCGAATTCGACTTCGCCGCGGCCCGTCGGGCCGGTCGAGACATAATCGTTTTGCTGGAGAGGCGCGTTCACGGTCGCACCGACGGGGTCGCTCGAATCGGCGCGCTGAACGGAAAAATCGCCCTCCACGACCGAGAGGCGCGCGACCGGCGGACCCGCGGCGTCGGCCGCGGCGGCAGCGTCGGGCGGCGGCCCTTGATCGTCGGCTTGAGCGGCGGCGGCGAGTGGCGTGAAGGCAGTGGCGCCGATTAGCGCAGCGAGTCCGGCAACCCCGATCAGGCGCCGAAATATGAATGAGTGCATGGGGTTGGAGATGCTCCTTCTCCACGCAAAACGCTGGGCGCCCTAGCAGGCGTTGCGACGTTTACCGGAACTTGGATTAGAGTCTGCGCAGAATTCGATGAACCGGCGCCGTTTTCGCCTGCCCATCCTTCGACTGGGCTCAGGATGACACGGTGGCGGCTCAGGATGACACGGTGGCGGCTCAGGATGACACGGTGGCGGCTCAGGATGACACGGTGGCGGCTCAGGATGACACGCTGGCGGGCGAGGGTGAGATTACAGGCGTTCGAAGATCGTGGCGATTCCTTGGCCCATGCCGATGCACATCGTGGCGAGGCCGTAGCGGCCGCCGCGACGGCGGAGTTCGTGGAGCAGCGTGCCGGCGATGCGGGCGCCGCTGCAGCCGAGCGGGTGGCCGATGGCGATCGCGCCCCCGTTGACGTTGACGATCGCCGGATCGAGGCCGAGCTCGCGCACGCAAGCGACGCTTTGCGCCGCGAACGCTTCGTTGAGTTCGACGAGATCCAGGTCCGCCGCGGTGAGTTTTGCACGTTCGAGCGCGCGACGGCTCGCGCCGATCGGCCCGATGCCCATGACGGCGGGGTCGACGCCGAAGGTCGCCGAGGTAACGATCCGCCCGAGCGGCTGCCATCCGTTGCGCTCGGCCGTTTCGGCCGTGCACAGCAGCAGCGCGGCGGCGCCGTCGTTGAGCGGCGATGAATTGCCGGCGGTGACCGTGCCGTTCGCGCGAAACGCGGGCTTCAGTTTCGCCAGTGCTTCGCGCGTCGTGTCGGGGCGCGGCGGTTCGTCGGCGGCGATGGTGACGGTGCCCTTGGCGGCCGGAACCGTCACGGGGATCAGCTCGTCCGCGAAGCGGCCCGCTTCGATTGCGGCCTTGCACTTCATCTGCGACTCGTACGCGAACGCGTCCTGATCGTCACGCGTTACGTGGAAACGCTCGGCCACGTTTTCTGCCGTCTCGCCAAGTGAGATCGGCGGGTAGAGCGCGGCCAGCTTCGGATTCACCATCCGGTTGCCGAGCGTCGTGTCGTGGATCTGCGCGATGCGGTCGAACGGCTTCTCCGATTTGAGGATCACCGAGGGTGCGCGCGTCATCGATTCGGCGCCGCCCGCGATCGCGATGTCGAGGCAGCCGGCTTTGATCGCATGAAAAGCGGAGTTGATCGCTTGCAATCCGCTGCCGCACAGACGGTTGAGCGTGGTGCCGGCGACGGTCGCCGGCAAGCCCGCGATCAGCGCCGCCATCCGGCCGCCGTTGCGGCAATCCTCACCGGCCTGATTGGCGGCGCCCCAAAAAACGTCTTCGATCGATTCGGGATCGACGCCGGTGCGCGCGACGAGCGCGGCGATCGCCATTGCTGCGAGATCGTCCGGCCGCGTGAACGCCAGCACGCCGCCGTAACGTCCCATCGGGGTACGCAACGCATCGACGACGACCGCTTCAGGCAACGGAGAACCGCTCGAGTTTCGGGATACCGATCTCAGCTGCCATCGCGTCGAGATCCGACCACACTTTCTCGACCAACGGGATGCCGTCGCGGCCGTACTCGATCGTCTTCTCGTGTTCGATCTCGCCCGCGACGTAGATGCGCTCCTGGCCCGGCGCCCGCGCGCTGTCCTTGAACATCCGCAGTTCGCGATCCATGTCGCGCTTGAAGTCGGCGAGGTCGCGCATCGCATCGACGCGCATCGCCCCGAACCAGTGTGCGGTGATCCCGCCGCGCTGTTCGGGGCCTTCGGGCAAACTCAGATCGGTGCCGAACAAGCCGCCCGCGAGCACGCCGCACAGGATCTCGGAGAGCGCGCCGAGGCCGTAGCCTTTGTGGCCGCCGTTCTCGATGCCGATGCCGCCGAGCGGCGTGAGCGCGCCGTGAAAACGCGCCTCCGTCGGATCGTCGGTGCCCGCGCCGTTGCGATCGACCGCCCAACCCGGCTTGAGCTTGAGCCCTTTGCGTTCGTAGACTTCGAGTTTGCCGTACGTGACGGTCGTGGTCGCGAAATCGAGCACGAACGGCGGCTCGTCGCCTGCCGGGATCGCGTAGGCGAACGGATTCGTGCCTTGCATCTTGTCGCGGCCGAAGGTTGGCACGGCGAAATGCGTCGAGTCGGTCGAAGAGATACCGATCAGATCGTGCTCGAGCGCCATCATCGCGTAGTAGCCGGCGATGCCGTAGTGGTTGGAATTGCGGACGGCGGCGAAGGCGATCCCGCGCTCCTTCGCCTTCTCGATCGTCTTGCGCATCGCGAGGATCGAGACCGGATGGCCGAGGCCGTTGTCGGCATCGATGAGCGTCGAGGTCGGCGTCTCGCGCACGATGTCGTAGCTCGGCGTCGCGTTGATCGTCCCGAGCCGGATGCGATCGACGTAGAACCAGCGCAGGCGGGCGATCCCGTGCGACTCGATGCCGCGGATGTCGGCGGCGACGAGCACATCGGCGACATCGCGGGCTTGATCCTCGCTGACGCCGACGTGCCGCAGCGCGCGGATAATGTACGCGTGTTCGACGTCGCGGCGGACGCGAACGCTTGGGGCGGCGATCATGCCGCCTGCTCCTCGGCCCACGTCGCGGCGTCCTCCGCGGTTTGCCGGCTCGCGGCATCGACCGCCGCCGCAAAGTCCTCACCGACGAGCGCGCGCAGGAGTGCCAGCGGGTCGCGATCGCGGATCCGCGCGCGTTCCTCGGCGGAACGATAGATCGAATCATCGTCGTTCGACGTGTTCGGCATGAACCGTTTGCAGACGGCGTCGATGAGCGTCGGGCCGTCGCCGCGCCGGGCACGTTCGATCGCTCGTTGCGCCGTCTCGGCGACCACTTCGACGTTCGCGCCGTCGACGGTGATGCCGGGAATACCGTACCCGATCGCCCGCTTCGAAAGCACTTGTTCGCGGTATTCGAGCGTGCTGCGCACCGACTGGGTGTAGCCATTGCGGTGCACGACGAACACGCACGGCAATGCGTGGACTGCGGCAAAATTCAGCGCTTCGTGGACCTCGCCTTTTTGCGCGCCGCCGTCGCCGAAGGCGACGATGGTCACGCCGCCGTCGCGGGTGTACTTCGAAGCCCAGGCCGAGCCGACGCCGTGCGTCACCTGATTGGGTTGCGGTCCCTGTTGCGAGAGGACGCCGAGTTTGCGCGAGCCCCAATGCGCGTAGGGCTGACGGCCACCGGCGTTCGGATCGCTGCGTTTGGCGAAGAAATGCAGCATGACATCGCGTGGCTCCATCCCGAGCACGAGCATCGCGGCGAGATCGCGGTAATGCGGCGCCACATAGTCACGACCCGGCTGAAGGCTCAGCGCGTAGCCGATCCCGATCGCTTCATGGCCCGCACACGGAACGGCGAAGTGCGCGCGACCGGCCCGCGCGAGCCGCCACATCTTCTCGTCCATCGCCCGGGCGAGCGACATCGCGCGGTACGCGCGCTGCCGCTCTTCCGCCGTTAGCATCTATTTGATCAGCTTGAAGGTTTCGTTCTCGATCTGCGTCATCACCGTCGAGAAGGTCGAGAGCCCGTTGTGATCGCCGCCCGAGATGCGGTACGAGCCGGTCACGCCGTCCCACTGCGCGCGCTCGATCGCGTCGCGCAGCTTGTCGCCGTCGGTCGTCTTCGCGCTCAGCAGCGCCGCACGCAACACGTAGATGCCGTCGTAGCCGAAACCGCCGAAGATGCTGACCGGCAGATCCTTCGGATACGCCGCCGAGAAATCGTGGATGTATTTTTCGATGATCGAGCGCTGCGGGTCGTTCGCGGCCAGTTGGTTGGCGACGTTGATCTTCGTGCTTGCGATGAACGCCCCGTCCAGTGCCGGGCCGGCTTGTTTCGGAAACGCCCCGTTCGCGGCGCCGTCGGAGAAATAGATCGGATAGGGCAGGCTCAGTTCGCGATAGCCCTTCATGATGACGGCGACCGACGGCAGCGTGCTCCAAACGACGACCGCCTGTGGATTCGCGGCTTTGATCTTCGTCAGCTGCGTCGTCGCGTCGGTGCCGTTGGCGGCGATCGGCTCGGCATCGACGACCGTGAAGCCGAGTTTCGCGCCGGCGTCGCGGAAATGGCCGAGGCCCGTCTTGCCGTAGTCATCGTCGCGATAGATGACCGCGACCTTCGTGAGGCCTTTCTTCTTCATGAATTCCTGCATCGTCTCGGCGACGTGGAAATCGTTGATCGGCATCTTGAAGATCCAATGCTTGTCTTGCACCGGCGTGATGATCTGCGCGCTCGACCCGAACGAGATCATCGGCACGTGCGCCTGCGCCACGATCGGCGACATCGCGAGCGACGTTTGCGTGAGCGCCGAACCCATGATCGCGATCACGTGCTGGTCGAGCAGTTTGCGCGTCGCGTTCACCGCGGTCGTCGGGTTCGATTCGTCGTCGATGATCTGAATCTGCAGCTGATGGCCGTTGATGCCGCCCGCCTTGTTGATCGTATCGACGGCGAGCTGCATGCTGTCCGCCTCCGGACGTCCGAGCGATGCGCCGGGGCCGCTTTCGGAGACCACCGCACCGATCAGATACGGTTCGCCCGCCGCGCCCGCGATCTGCGGGACCGCGACGGAACCGAGTGTCAGTGCGAGCGCGCACGCGCTCAATCGAATCGCTAGACGCATCATTCTTCCTCCGGGGTGGTCACGTGGGTGATTCCAGATAGACGCGGTGCGCTTGCCCCGCGAGTTCGGCGGCCGTCGCGGTGCCCACGATGCGTCCGCGCTGCAACAGATACGCGCGGCTGCAAATGCGCGCCGCGAGCCGAAGGTTCTGCTCCACCAGAACGAGCGTAACTCCTCGTTCGGCGAGTTTGGCAAGCGCACCGAAGTTCTCGCTGCGTACTTTGGGCGCAAGACCGAGCGAGGGTT
>Ga0116229_10007253_pt1 | contig 17615 bp, 8 predicted proteins | sample S1TSphgellanicum_3_FD_87313 | JGI IMG/M metagenome (GOLD analysis project Ga0116229, IMG submission 87313) | Host-associated microbial communities from peat moss isolated from Minnesota, USA - S1T2_Fc - Sphagnum magellanicum MG | ecosystem: Host-associated > Plants > Peat moss > Unclassified... | reverse complement strand
TTTAAAGTCTAGGAGATATTGAATTTTGAATAAATTTTGTCATTGAAAATTTAATTTAATTTTTAAAAATTGGTTTTGGAAGGAAAAAATAGTGGGGTAACCAGTTCACACTTGGGCCAACAACGCATGCTACACTACTATCTATCTATGAAGGTAGTTTGTTTGTTTGGTTTCGTTTGTCACATTGAGATTTCCTAAAGAAGAGGTGCACCAAGTTGGTTTCATAATGTTTTGACCTATAGTTGAGAAGTTATTGAGTGGAGAAGTTATTGAGTATTGAACACTTTTGTGATTGAAAATTCAATGAAATCATAATTAAAGTTCTTGGAGAAATTGGGGCAAGTTCTTGATATGGCTACAAAGCCCTCTATGAATGGGATTTCTTGGAAATGATTTTGTAAATTTTTGGGACCAAAGGTGAGAGAGATATTGAATTTTTGAATAATTTTCATCAAATGAAATTAATTTGAAATTAAATTTTTTTTTTTCACAATTGGGCTCTATCATCAAGGTCTATTCACACTTGGAGCAATTACATGTGATGTTCACACTTACACCAATGGCACATTCCACATTAGTTAACTAATGTGATTTTAATGTACGCCAAGTTGAACATAATCAAAATAACAATAACTTGTTGCTTTGAAAATTGATGTAAGTAACACATGTCACTTACAATCACAAAAAACCTAAAACATAAACTTTCACATGGTATAAACCAAATTGTTTCTTGGCCTTTTTTTGAGCAATAATGGTTAAAAGAAGCTTTCTAGTGTGAAGGACTTTCAAACAAACATGCACACTACTAAATATAGATGATGATTAAGCATATTATGTAACTTACCTTTCATGAAAGACAATGTACAAAATCATTTTTCATCTTCCACACTTCCAATCACCTAAACAACAATTTTTATTGCCTTGATAATATACTTTAGAATTTTTAAAATCAAAATATGGGATGAAATCAAATCCATCACAATTTTGTTATAAGGTTCAAATCATGCAATTCCCATCAATGAATATTTTGCATTGTTTTTCATGATGATCTTGAATAGATTGGCTTGCATATCAAAGTCTTGTGAATCCAATAACGCTAGCATTTCCACCACGTTAATCAACCTTGAAGTGTTTGGAGAATGATGTTTCAACATCTTCTTGAAGCCAATATTGAAAATAATCTATCCTCTAGGCACCTATCATAATTTGGGTGCAAGGAACTTTGTCCCCAATTCATCCACAAGGGCCACTATAACATTGCAACATTGTTGTTTCGCAAAAATAATTACATTTCAAAACACTCTCATAGTCACCCAAGACAAACCATCAGTGACCAAATCTTTGCGCCTAGTTTAAATGTGTTGCCTTGAATAAGGTGTTGATTTGCTTAAGTATTAATTAAAAAACACTATAATTTTATTTTTGGGTTGGAATGTAATGAGCATGTGAACAACTAGCAACCACATGGAAAAAAGGAATTCAAAATTACAATATTGTAATCTAAAGCAAGAAGGTCAAGGGCATACCAATAGATTTTCATGGAATTTAATTGAAGTGGTGTTGTTGATTTACATTTGTGAAGAGGAAATATTTGTTCACAAGTATTGGACATTGTGTTTGGAAATGAAAACTTTGAAAGGGTTTCATCCAACTAGGATCAACTAGTATAATTTCATAAGATGATTTAATAAATACACCTTATAAGTAGTTTATTGGCCAATTTACATACAACAAGGAGCCTAGGGGCTTCCAAGGTGTCAGGAATGTGATGAAATGTCACATTTTTTGTTTTCATAACAAAATATTTGAAGTTTTTATATGCATTGGATGCCATCACCTCATTGTACCTTTATATATATTTTGGAGTTAAACAAACAACAATTGTAATAATATAATTTATCAATGGTCATACGCAAAATAACCATGATTTTGGTATTTAAAAATATTTTTGGGATATTTTTTAATACCACAATACATGTCCATTTTTAGAACACTCAAGCAAACCCACACCTAACAATCAAAAGCCAAGTGATCAAATCCTTATGGTTGGATCCACGATTCACTTCATCAGGATGCCCTTGTGTTTGACCTCCACCAAAGAATTGAAGTTGTGGAACACATGGCACTTGAAAAGCCATGGTTGGGTTAAAATACAAAATATAAACTTGTGTTGTTTGGTTCTTGATTTTGAAATGAACTTTTGGTCCTCGTTCTAATTTTTTTATAAAAATTATGAAACCTTTAATACAGTCTTGAAATTAGTTTTTTGAATTTTTAAAACCTTTAGTTTTGATCATTTTCACAAAGATTTTATAATTGGTTTTGGTTTAAAACTAAATCTAATTCCATCTCTATTACACCCATTTAAACAAAATAAAATGGTGTAGTATTAGTTTGTTCAACTAGTACACATATTGAAGATCTAAAGATTATGTAATATTAATTATGAAAAACTAGTTAAATCCAAAAACTTGCTTAAAATGTATTTTTTCAAGTTTATATTATTTAAAATTAAAATGTATTCATCTATTTAGATAACTTGAACTTGTTTAAAATAGGGCAACACCCCTAGTTCACATTCCAATTAAATTTAAAAAAGAGATCAATTGATTAATTATCTTTTAATGGGAATTCCAAAAAAATTTGGAACCTTTAGTTTAAAGACCTTAAAACATTACCTATAACTTGGACTTGAACCTACCTATATCCCAAAACCTATCAACATTGGTATAAGCATCCACCTAGCAACAATGAATCACACACAAAGACACCTCACATCTAACTAAATTTAATAAGGATGTGCACAACTTCCAAGAATGGAAACACATATGACAAACTTAACAAGACTTCCACATCCACCAAAGTGCTCCAAATTAGCAACAACCTTAGTTGTTGTTAGTGCATCAAGCCCCCTTTTCAACAATAATGTGTAATATTCCTCCATCACCAATTCTGTTGGAGCAAAGATACTAATTTACCAAGTGCACACACTCATCAAAATCTTGTTCCCTTTTGTTTCCATTAATTTTACCAACTTCTAGAATTTGTGGTGATGAATAAGGCGATGGGAAAAATATGCATATAGTTGTTGGAGTAGACCTTTTAGCTTTGAAATAAAGGACAAATGGCTCAAGGTTTACATCATCAAATTCGTGCAATAGACCACACAATGCACCCCATGCAAGTGGGATGCATACTTTTAAAAAAAAATTGCACCATCACATCAGTGTATGCTTTGAAACACACCACCCCCTCAACTCCAAAAGACAAGTCTCTTGGCCATGTCTTCCTTGTTCAATGTAGTGCATGTGATAAAAGCTTTGATGATACAATCTAATTATATTGTGTGTACATGCACCATTATAATTAGATGCAAAACAATCTCCCTTGCCATATGTGCATTTAGATAACCTTATTCTTATCATGATAGATAACCTTATTCTTATCATGATGACAATCTTAAAAAAAGAAAAACATACTTTCTTACACACCCTTTGTTATGATCTTCACCTTGTTTTTTCCAACATCTTTGGAAAGTTGTCAAGCTTAGGAACAATCAACTTTTCCTTTTTTTCAATGTTGGAACACACTTTACACCTTAAAACACGAATTAAGCCATCATCTCCAGCAATAAATATTGCCCATGTATATTTGGTTTTTCATGCATCTTGAATTTTTTAATGTGAATCATATTAGGCTTGTTTTCAATGTTGAATTTTGCAACTTGTTAATTTGTAATTTAAAGAGCATTACTACGAGATGATGCAATACAATTTGGCAATAATTGGAAGTTTCATTCAAGCCAACACTAAGGACATTAAGGTTAGGCAACACACCTTGGGATTGATTGTCAACATTGGGAAGGTCTTGCAATGGTACCCTATCATTAAAAAAATACATGTAGCAAAAGTTAGGAGATATTTTCAATGGAGGATTGTGTGGTCATCAATTGGAAATTCTTAAAACTCAAGAGTTACAAACAATGTCACATGAGCATTAACAAAACTAACAACCGACACTAACAATGGCACATAGGCAATCAGCAACAAACAATAGAGTTTGATGACAAGAACAAGGGGTCATGGCATGTGTAATTGACAACAACAAACACTACCTAAACATGATGCACAATTGCTCAATATTGAAAGCCAAAAAAATAGTTGATGTGAACAATCAAAAGATGCCACACTACAATCAATAGACACAATTGCAATTAAATACAAAGGAATCAGGAAGTCACACACAAATTGCAAGCACGAATTGCAATCCCAAAGCACAAAAGTTCAAAAAAAAAATTGCAATCTCAAAAACACAAAGCAAATTACAAATTCACCAGCTTAGGGAAGCCATAAACATATTGGCTAAAAACTTGCGTAATGTGCACACCAATGAATCAATGACCTCATAGAATTAAAGTTCAATTGTCGAAGGAATATAAATTATAATAATGTAGCTTGCATTGTTGCAACTTGCAACTATCTCAAATCCTAGTGCCCATTGGCCCAACAATTAAAGGCCTAGCCATCACTCATCTTAAAGAAAAGTTACAGGTAATGAAGTTGGTGAATTGCTTGTAAAAGGCAACATGTAGAGTTGACAATTTCATGAAAGTTGAAAGAGGATGTAGGTGAATTGCTTATAGAAAAGAGCAATGGAGCTAGTTATGGAATAAAGAAACAATAAGTTGCCAAATGCTAGAAAATAAATATTCTCGATGTTGTGTATTGAAAATGACATCCTAGAGCGGCCAGGTGATTGAAGGTGATATGGTGGCATGACATTTGCATTGTTTGCTATGAAAATTCCAAAGATTTAACTATTGTTGGTTATCTTTAACCATTCAAGTAACTAATAAGGAGATCTAGTCTATTGGGTAGTTCAAATATGGGCGAATTTATGAGATTTTTTGGGTTTAAATTTTTTTTTCACTAAGAATAAACATTGTTACATGGTTATGACAAGGAAAATTAACATGTGTTCTTTCATGCCCATGTTATCTATATTAAAGTCAAATTTGGGATTGAAATAAATAATGATGAAGTATCGTGAACCATATGGGAAAATAAGAGGGAAAAAAATGATTTTTAAACTTAAAATTTAATTTAACTATTAGAATACATTCCACAAAAAAAATTAAACGATTAAACAAAAATTCACACTTTTCATTTATTTGTACATTAAAAATGGTAAAATCTTCGCCTTTATAAAACTATTTCTCATGTAAAATGATTTCACATATTATAGTATAATCTTTGACATTGTAGATGTTTAAGAATAATAATTTAGCTAATTTACTCCATTATCTCCTTACAATATATAAAACATAGGTATAAATAATGAAAGTAGGAACTAATGCAATTGGAATCATAATATTCGGATATTTTAGAGAAAGTATGAATAATATTTAGTTATAAGATTTCTGAATTGACACTATATAATCTTGGATTAATCTAAAGTTTTTTTCATCAACCATGGGGTTCTAGTAGTTGATTTGGGCTTGACCTTGTGGTAAAGCACCAATAGAAAATTTCTAGTGTTTCTAGAGGGCACCTTAGAAAACATAATTTTTCCTCTGCAAAATGGCCAGGCATTTTGTTTTTCAAACCCCCCTCTTTTTTTTCTTCCATGATATCCACAGGAAAAAAATTAAAAGAATATATTTTACTCATGTTTTTTTGTTGGGTAATGCCCATGCCCAGGGCATGTTAGGGCCTACCCAATTTGAAACAACCATCAATGTCCAAAAAGAAAAATTGCTACCAAAGGGACAATGAGGGGATATGGTGAAATGGTGTCATGATCTCTTGTTTGAGGACAGTTGTGTCCCCATATTATATGTCAAAACTGTTGTAATACCTATACATTGTTTAATAAGCTTTTATTGTGCTAAAATGATTCATTAACATTGCATGATAGGTAGAATCATGGTTTGAATATAACATGTTGCAAGAGCACATTAAAAAATAATGTTGAATCTTAAAAGATTGTCCTACATGGTATGGGTGGTAATTTTGAGTTACAAAATGGACAATGAAAGGTTTTTTTTAAAGTCTTTGACATATCCCTTAGCTCTTCATGTTAGTGAACTACTAAATGAGGGAGGCTTTGCTTTGACTTCCTTTAAACATCTGATGCATTCTGGATGCGAAGTCATGCAAGAAATTTGAACTTGCTAGAGTGATAATATGAACAAACTATTGAAGTTGTCCCTGTAGGTAGAGTTCCTCAGCTGATGATGTTACACTAAGTTCCAGTAGTTGACATTGCAGCTCAATCCTCTCATCATTTCTTCAGAGAGAAAGTCATCTACTTATTTGTAACTATTTTGTGCAATTGTGCATTCCTGCTCTCTTCCTATATATTTACTTGTGACAGCAATTTTATCTCACACCAATGTATCCACAATTAACAAAGACAAATCAATTTGATAATATTTATTCAGAGCAAAAAATGAAGGAAGGAAAAGTGGTTTGGATTCAGCTCACTACTTCTCTTGTGAAACAAATTTCTTGTGTACAAGCATTGTCACCACCAATTTGCAGGGTGCATCATTACTATGGAAGCTAATTTCTGTAACTACAAATGGGTCGTTATTTTGTGCAATTTCACACCCAAAAAGAATCTACATACATGTATACTTTTTAGGATTTTCTATTTTGCCTTAGTTGATCATCTGACCCTTTACAGAGAGGAGCAACTGACTGGCACAGCTTAAAACTCACACCCATAAGTTGGATGCATAAAAGAAAACCTCCACCTTGAAGAGAAGGCCAGGATTGACCTTGTCACTTCCACCGCAGTCAACTCAGGAATGTATCACAAAATGTTCACCATCATCTTCCATGGCTTTGCACTTGAGAAAGGCAAAAGTTGGCACATTTTTATGTACAAAAATTTGCAGAAAGGATCTGTATCTGTTAAATTTAAGAATTTGGAATCACGTGGGAAATTGCTGTTGGGTGTCGCACGCTTGTTGTATACAAATTTGTTTGTGACAAGGAATTTTGTTTCCTCCAGATTCAATGATGGGGTAAACTCTGAAAAATAGTGAAAGGGTTTTTTCGAGATCTGCTGAGAGTCATCAAGTGCCCCTCTCCCGCAGGCAATCAGCAGATTGCCAAAACATCTTGCACACTTGAGATTTGGAGGATTGAATCTGAACTGCCATCTTTTTGATTTCTCTCTTTCAGGAAACCCTCCATGATCCTCTTGCAGTACTCAATTGAGTTAATGTCAGCTCGAGGAGGAACGCACAGCACTCCCTAGAACGGAAGGAAGGAATGTGAAGCTTTCTTGAAACTGCTTCCTGTGCATGTCTTGTCACATTCTTCTGATCACATCCCTGTCCTCAGACACTAGACCTCAGCCGAGCAAAAATCTTGATTGCACAAGATATTTGGAGAATTCAATCTTAACTGTTGCCTTTTCGATTTCTCTCCAGCAAACCCTCAATGATGATCCGCTTGCGATACTCTGTTGAGTTAATGTCTGCTCGAGGAGGAGGAGGACTCCTCACAGGACTCCCTGGAATCGAAGGAATGTGAAGCTTTCTTGAGGCTTCTTCCAGTGTGCGCCTTGTCACATCCTTCTGATCTCGTCCTGCCTGTCCGACTCTGCTAGACCTCCATTTCTGGAGCTGTGAAAGAACCAAGAAGAAGACAGACGTCACCAAAATGGCTGGTACTTGCCCCATGAGGAGAAACAGCAGAGCAATAAGAATACCACAAAGTAGCCACATCTCTCCTCCTCCCCTTTCCAAAGATGAAGAAGAAGAAACTGACGATGATGAACACATCTTCAACATCTCTTTCCTGTCTCCAATGGTTGCTGTTGTCGGTTGAAAACTGGTTTTGATATTCCTTAACCCTGATGATGCACAAGCCATGGTTGTGAAGCTCTGTACCTCATTTGTTGTTTGAGCATTGGACATGATTGCTGCTCTTCCTGACCTCTTGGAGTTCCTATGTGACGAGCTATTCTCTGCAACCTTGGGGAATTCAGAGCTTGCTTTAGGTTTTCTTGAGAAAGAGAATCTGTTGCCAGATTTCTTGGGACTCGAAGCTGCTGCTGCATCGCGCTGTGAGGTCGCAGCATCTGAATCCGAATTCTCCGTCTTTACGGTTGGAGACAGATCAGGTAGAGATTCCACTGCACCTTTGCTCAAATGGAAGGATTTCATATGTCTGAACTTCGATCTCCAAGAAAGTAGTTTCCTCCCGAGGTCGTTCCTCGGACTAGCGTTGCTGCTAGCTTTTGAAGAAGTCTTTGGGGAGGAGACGGGAGGCGTCCTTGGAGATTTCATCTCGGTAGCAGCAGGCCCGAGACGAATTGGAGACGGAGGAGGAGAGGAGGAAGAACCCGGAAGAAGAATCGGAAACTCAAAGCTTGAGCTCTTCTGTTCCTGCTCCTGCTGCTCCATGGCAGCAGCGCTTCCAAGCTTTTTTGGTTGTTCATCCTGGAGCTTGATCCGGAGTCCGGGAGGAGAACCGAAAGTCAGATGCTTGGGAGACTGCTGGAAAAAAAGATAAGAATGCTGCAGATGGCCGAGGAAGTAGCTGGCCATGGCAGAGAAGATGAATCTGGCGTACAGCTTTCCATTACGCCATTTTCGGATAACGATGCTGAAGGTCATGGCATCCGCAATTCCTTTCCCAAACTCAGCTCTCTTGGATGCCAAGAAAGTTCCTACCGCTACCAGCATTGCACTAGGAGCCTTAGAAGCTGTCTTGCTTCGCACACATGTCAATCCCCCCCTCCTCTTCTTGCTCGCCGCTTTCATCTTCCATGGAAGCTCAAGGATTCCCCCTTCAGCTTCCCGATGAACACATCCTGTCGCTGCTGCTTCTTCCTGTGCACAATCTTCCTGTCGATTCCCTCCTCCTGCTCCTCTTGCAACGTCCTCCATGTCCATAACCTTGCCTTCTTCGTTCTTGTCAGATTCCGGAGCTTTACTGGAGAGCTCGGAAATTGTTTTCTCCACCACGCCAGTAGTCCCTGCCAGTCGCAGCTGCGTCTTCTTCGCTTGTAGCTCCGTAACAACAACTGCGAAAGTCTCCAAACCAGTGGAAGCATATGGATTCTCTTTTCTACTAGACTTCTTCTTCCTTTTCCCCTCGGCAGCCTTAGCGTTTCTACGCAAAGTTCGCGGCCACAGGGACATTGGCGGCACCACAGCCGCCCGCGTCATTTGCTAGATCCTCGCAATCCCTCCCAGCAATTCTCCCTTCCTGTTTTCTCTTCAAAACCTTCCAGTTCAATAACTCCTGTCGATTGTCAAGCACCTCTCCTTCTTGTTCCTCGCCGTCCCCACACCGGAAACCCCGAACAAAAAAATTCACCGCAGATCGATTCCCAGCAACAGCAAGCAGTTCAAGCTTTGTCTAGCAGGAATTCTCGTCCGTCCTCTAAAGCGTTTCGGTTCACAAACTGGAGCAACAGATCTCTCTCTGCCTTTAAACTCAAATCTTTCAAACAAAAACGCGTTTAACTAAACTCTAGTTCAAAATTACTCCTTTCTTGGAAACAAATGCAACATGAAAAGCGTTGAGAAAAACACGCAACTCCCGTTGAATTCAGTTCCTTCTTTCTCTCTCACGATCGATTGTGCGCACAGCTCCCCGACACCCACCGTGCTCGTCAACCCTGTTTTTTTTGGCTGGCTATATATAGCCCAAAAAAAAAACTATATTACAAATTTGAAGTCCTAAAATAAGTGCTTTTAGAGACTTTCAATACCCAAAAATAAGTGCTCAATAAAATTGAAGAAAAGTCACTAGATTTCTATACATGATTAAATTATGTGTAGCCGAAATATAGAAACACGTTTTGAAAATTTTACGTTCATGTTTAGCCCGTAGCCATATTTGGCTAAATTTTCATTGCTTTGCTATGGATCATTGCCACTTTGGCAATACTACAAAATTGCCCCCCCCCCCCCGCCCCCCCTCAAAAAAAAACACTGGTACTCGTATTCAACCACCACGTGCGTGAATACGAGCGCTGCTGTGCGACAAACTTCTGACTTTTAAAAAAATTAATAAATTCCCAAAAGTTCCTCGCCTTTATTCTTTCACATACGGTACCTACTTACCGATTCTTAAGGGTAAAAAAGATTGGGTAAAAAAGATTGGGTACTTAATGATTTTGTCTTTTTTTCCTCCACTTTTTCACCCTTTTCTGTTCTTGGTTTCTTGTGTTTTTATGGGGTTTTTTTTAAAAAAAAAACTATTGCCTCAAGCTAATTGTCACACTTGTGTAGATCACAAGGTTTTTCATATCACTATGAAATGTAGAAAACAATTCATATAACTAATTTTTTTAAATAAAATGTTTCTGATAAAACATACAAATTATTAATTTCAATTATTTTAAATCTTATTAACATGAGATTCTTAAAATTTTGATTTGAAAGATTATGCACGAATTGATTAAAATAAAACACGTCAATTTTAAAATAAACATAAATTTTAATATAAATTTCGTTTTTGAGATATAAATGATTTGTTTGATGTTATTTTCAAAACTTCAATAAGGCTTTGATGAACATTTAAATAACAAAAATCATAATGAAATTGATTTTTAATTGATTAATTTGTTTGTATTGTTGTTATTTTTTATGTTATAAAAAATTATTATTTCCCTAAGATAGTAGACATGCATATATGATTTTACTAAGCATGTATTGGGGCAAATACAACTAGTTGTTGTTGGCACAATTTTGGGAACATTTGGTTTTCATTTTGGAACCCCACGCTCCTCCGAGGAATGTTCATCTGGGGTTGCTGAATTGACTTGATTGTGTGTTGCCTGTGTATTAAGTACAAATTTTGAGGAATCTTCACTGGTACCCAGGGTTGGTGTTTTTTCTTTTTTTTGGGGGGGGGGGGGGGTTTCCCTTCATTTTTGTGATACAATTCAGGGCAATTTTTTCCCAAAAAAATCAACAAAATTACTCTAATTCACACTAGGAAAAAATATTAATATTTTTCTCCAAAATAGATAGTATTCACAAGGTATTACTGAATTGAATTAACTGATGGTAGTATGAACTAACTACACCAGGTGTTACTCAAATTGAATTAAGTATGCGTGAGTGTGAATTAACTGTGAGATTATTTTTTGGAGAATTTCATGGATCATTTCCTATTAAAAAGTCTTCCCCACTTTGGAACAATTTAGTGTTTAGTTGGGTCAGAGCCGTTTTTTAGGAACAATCACTGGGTGTTACTTATTTCATTGTGAATTAACAGTGTGTTCACCTTCTGTGAATTGACTTCTATCGAGTTCATTTTTTGAGGACTTTAGGGAACATTGCCAAGTTCATTTTTGGAGGACTTCAGGGAACATTGCCAATATAAACTTGTTGTCGCTTGGTGTTGAATTTTGTTGTGAAGGAGAAGTTTATTTTCAGTCTCTTTTCTGCACTTTCATCCTCCGCTTCTTGAGCCAACTATCCAGTCATCATCGTCCTCATCCTCAATGACAGTTGAAAAACTTGTTTTTCTTTTGGTGCAATCTAATTGATGGTTTGACTACCTATCGATCCTCACTTTCAGCAAAACCCAAGATTAAGTTCGTGGGTTTACTTGGTGTTGAATTTTGTCATTAAAGGGAAAGCTTATTTTCAACCTATTTCTTGCACAGAAAGCATTCATCTCATTTTATTTTTCTTTGTATATTTTGATCTCTCATTGGGTTGAAAAAAAAATTGTTCGCTGACATTTGCAGCATTGTCGCAGTAACATTATTTTACACTATCTGAAATGTACTCTCCAACTTGTTCAAATAACTGCCATTGGGTGAAAGTTATACTCCAGTTTATCCTTTCTCATTTCCGTATCACTGGAGTGTTGTTCAACCCAGAGACTATTGTCATACTGACATTTTACCGAAAGAAAAGGGTCTACTGATAAACCCTAAACCCTAAAAGGGTCTACTGATAGAGCCATATTCTGTACTTTCACCCTTCACTTCCACCCTTCACTTGCGGGCCGCCAACTATGGAGTCATCCTCAATGACAGTTGAAAAACTTGATTTTCCTTGGTGCAAACTCTTTGTTGTCGTTTACAGCAAAACCCAATCTTATGCTCTTGGAGGTACTGACTTTCTGGATAACTTTATCGTTTCTGGGTCCCTTGTTGGTGCACGGGTAAGTTCCTTATATTTTCCTTCACATTTTCGAAACACTTCCCCTATCCCAAAACATGTGTTGTCGTGTTGGGCTGGGTCTTGACATGTATGAAGAATCTACAATTCCTATACTAAAAAAATAAAATTAGAGTGATTCCAGTTCTAAGTTTGTATTAAAAAACAATCCGGATTTCAATTCTGGGTCTGGTTTTTCAAAAGATTCCAATTCCAGTTTTGGCCTTGCTTCTAAAAATCAGACCTGGGTCCAGGTAACCTAGATCCAAAACCAGTAGTTAACTGTTGATTAGCCTCTAGTTAGCCCTTGGTTCTAGTCTTTTTTTTCAATTTTTTTTAATAAAAAATCTTGGATCTGGTTCAAGTTCTTAAAAATCTAAGATCTTGGTTCTAGTTCAGTTTCCCAATCTTTGAAAAAACTGAAACCTTGGTTATGGTTCCAAACCTAGTTCCAATTCGATTTTTACTAACCTAAACTGAAAGCTAGGATTCAAACCAATGTTGGTCTAGTATGTGTAAGGTTTCAACAGGTATGTAATTAGGTATGCACCCTGGTGTGCAAAACCAGAATTAAATGGTGCCATTTTATGAAAAACCCAAGACATACCCAAATTCATTGTTTGCCTCCACCAATGCTACTATTGCACTTACCCATACCCAAATCTTTCCTCTTCCGAGATACTCAGCATTGAGTTGTTCCTGACATCCTTCTATATTTTTGACTACCTACAGGAACTTAGGATGAAATTTGGTGGTTTTTTAAATTAGATTTTTTCAAATTGTGGTGACTAATAAACTCAAAAACACAAAATTCTTGCCATTTTTTTTTAATGCCAAAAAAAATGTTAGTCTCTACAAGTGTATCAAAATCAAAATGTGTTTGGGGATGCTTATCACTTTGGGTCCATCACAAAATTGAAAATTAATTGATTGCCCTAGACCCATGTTGACAACCAACCTTTGTTCAATAATTGATCAACATTGTGTTAATATGAATATTCAATACCTAGATCCATATCTCATATTAGTTGGTACGAGGTTATTATTTATTCATGTTCACACTTGAGATCCACTCAAAACATGTAGGTTCGTATATAAACCCACCTGATGTGCCCATTTCAAAAGGATTTGAAATCTCATGTTCATACCTAGTGTCCAATTTGAAAAAACCTTAAAATTAGTACCCAGCTGGTATGTTGAAATGGACATTCCTAAAACCTTTCAAAATCTGGGTTCATTGGAAATGTCATGTCTGAAATAATTGTTTGGAATTCCAAAGTCTTCTTTATATCATCATCATGTTTCCTTAGAGCGCAAACTTCAAAGGGTGATCACTGGCGGGGTATATAGATCCTGATTTGCTAAAAAAATTTGTTAATTGTAAGCCATAAAAAGATATTTCCACCACAATCTTGGGACTTGTTGGGGTTTGTACAATCTGGGATTGAAATTTGTTTTTTTAAATTACATTTGGATCTGACTCTTGCAAATGCAAGAGTTTTTGCAGCTTTTTATATATGTTGGTTCGTTAGGTGGGTTGAAGAATTCTCAACGTTCTTATTAATCCGCAGAGCATCCCCACTTTGGATATATTAAATAATAAAAACTTGTTGATTTGATTTTTTAAATGACAAAATGTTTGCACATGATGCCTTAGGTAGACTTCTTGCAGGGTCTTCTTCTTCATCCTTCTGAACATCCACTTTCAGACGATGAAAAAAGTCGGGGAAAAGTTGGATCAGACACTCAAGCTAAGTTGCTTAGGTAGTTGCCGTGGAGTAAGGCCCAAGGGGCAAGATGTTTTTGTAATCTTGGTGAAGGGTTTAGTGTTGGACATGGAATAGGTAAGTCAAGTAGTAGGTAAGTTACAACTGCCCATTCTGGAGGAAGGACCCTTATTCACACATTCAATTTGACTATTGGTGTCACATATTGGCTTTCCTAAATTGAAAATGGGTTGTGTTTGTACTCTCAAAGCCTACATCGGTAGTCTACCGGAATCAAACATTTTTGGCCTTGCCTACCAAGGCAAGGATATTGTGTTTAGATTCATTATAGAGCATAGTAGCTTAAGGGATTTTGGCCCCTAGGTAGGTAATAGGTCTATTTTTACATGAGGATTTTTGAAAGATGATATTTTGGCTTGTGTTGAAACTTGAGATTAGTTATAGAGTTATAACAATATCTTGAAGGATTTTGGTTTCATTTAGAGGATTTTAACTCTATCTACACACCCCCCCACCCCCCCTTCCCAAGAACGAAACCAACCGGACCCCTCATGAGTGCATGTTGAGCTTTCTCATTGGCTGCATGAAATGTTTATTTTCAAAAACGTTTGTCACCATTTTTGGCCTGGGCTAATGGCAGGGCCACAAACTGTGAGATTATAATAAAAACGTGCTCCGACAAAGCTACTCAGGACTAAAAGCTTAGGAAGCAAAAAATTCACCTCTTGGAATTACTTACTATGTGACTACGGAGTGCGAGAGTCCTCACCTCGTCCGTAACTTTGCATATTAACCTAGTTGCATAATATTGTTCATCCATCAGCACCATCAAACCACATAATCCCATAATCACAAAACCATATTTAAGGTTTACACCTCCGTGATGACCTTGGCACATTGAAGCTCCAATAACTGATGATGGTATCCAATAGCCCCAAGGACCCATCATGGCTATTCACACAACAATGCATAATTGGAGTTGTTTCTTCCATTGATTTCAATCTGAAAACAATAGGCTTAATGGTTGCGATAGCAACCTAATATGATGTTATAGAATCCTAGAAAAAGGTTGTCATTCCACTCCCTAAAATCACACATTGTGCTTTTAAGACTCGGAATCCCTTAGAAACTTCATACTAGAATTTCAAAACCTCATATGAACCATTCAATGATACAAGAAAAAAAAAAGTTGATGGTGGGTAGTTGTTGGCTACAACAACAAGAAAATCACAACACTAAGAACCAAGACTATAAGAAGATGAAAAGGAGGAGGGAAATAGTGGGTTGCAACAACGAGAAGAACACCACAACCACCAATCGCCAACATGGGCTATGACAATGAACTGAATATCATCACAAGCATTAAAACGACAAAATAATCGTGAGGACAATGGTGATGGTGTAACAAGTAACAACGAGCGATGAAAAGAACACAACCAGATAGAAAAGCTTTGACCTTTGAATTTGTCACCCATAACTCCTAACCCTAAATTGGCATCAAAATCAAAAAATTGCTCTGGTTCCAATTTTTTAAACAAATTCAAAATTGGGATTGGTTTTGTGGTGGGTTGTTGTCAAAGCTCGAAATTTATTTTTTGTGGTTGTGTTCTTCTTTTTGTTCATTACTACTTGTTACACCATCAACATTGTCTTTCTGATTCTCTTGTCATATATGTGTTCATGGTGGTATCCGTTTATTGTTGTAGCCCATGTTGGTGGTTGGTGATTATGGTGTATTTCTTGTTGTTATAACTTGCCATTGCCTACGTATCACCCTTCTCCTCTTCATCTTCTTATGGTTTTGGTCATCATCGTCATGGTCTTTTTGTTGTTATAGCCAATAGTTGCTCACCATTGCCTTCTTAATCTTATCATCTCATGGTCCTAGTCTTCATAGTTGTTATGATCTCCTCATTGTTGCAATTAGTAGATGTTGCCATTGCCTTTCTAATCTTGATGATCATGTGGTCTTTTTCATTAATGTGATTTAAATTCAAGGATGACAAGATAGACATGTCAAAGTTGGCCTACAAATGCATGAGATAAAAAAATAGGAAATCAATTGACATCAAAAAATGGTACTAATCCATTAGAAACTATTAATATAATTTTAAAGCTTAAGAATAAATTAGTTTCACTTAATTTGGCCTTGTCAAAGCTTTGTAACAATCTGAAAATTTTTATAAATAAAACTCTTCTCTTTTTTTTGCATGGTGTTTGACATCATGGAACCTAACCGAGAAATTACCTAAAACCTACCCTAGAATCAAGAACTAGCTTGATTTGAATTTTTGACAAAAAACTGAAACCAAATCTGAAACCGCCTCTCAATTTTTATTTTTAAATTTATGACCTAACTGAAACCAAAACCGGCCCCATAACTTTTTCCAAAACCTTCGGTTGCTTCTAAAACCTAAGAACTGCATAACACTAGTATGGAAGTATGTAGCTTAACTCAAGCTTTGGGATAATGGAAAAAGTGTGACTTAGCACAAGCCAATGAAAACAAGGGCAATTGAAAGGGGATTGATTTCCTGGTAGGAGGGATGGTGGAATGTTGAACTGGAACTCACATGTAAAACACATGTGCTTTCAAAAGGCAGAAATCTGCCCTATTTTCCTGCACTATATTGTATAATAATCAATGATGCTGTCACAATGCCTATTCTGGCTCCCTTTCTTGCCTATTCAAGAACAGGAACTTACTTGCAGCCAAATCTTCTTCAAGACCCCTACTTATAATACAGTAGTCATAGGCCTAGCTATTTCTGGACTTCCACCCCCTTTAGGACACACCTCCCATCACCACGGCCAACCTATTGCAAATGATCGATTTTTGACTATGGAGAAATATCGCCAACCTATTACATGCGATCAGTTTTTGACATGAAGAGATTTTGACATTTAGTTTGAGCTAACTTGATGTCCTGATTTTTCCTTTTTTTTTTTTCTTTTTTTTTGGTACATTTCCCAAATTTTTCCAATCTTGACATGGAGAGATTTTGACATTTAGTTTGAGCTAACTTGATGTTCTGATTTTTCCTCTTTTCTTTTCTTTTTTTTTGGTACATTTTCCCAAATTTTCCCAATCTTGACATGGAGAGATTTTGACATTTAGTTTGAGCTAACTTGATGTCCTGTAAATTTTATTTAATTTTTTTTTTCCTTTGTACATTTTCCCAAATTTTGCCAATCTTGGGTGTTTTTATAAATAAAGTTTTGTAGGGTTGCATCATCAATTCTGTCAGGTATGTTGTCACCAGGCTGCTGCCCATGGAGGGCTTAGGTAGCAGAATTGGTGAAGTCCTGACCTCATGCGTCCTGGGAAGAATCAGCCGTCCACCCCCTCAATGGCTTACCTGGGAAGAATCAGCCGTCCACCGCCTCAATGGCTTACCTGGGAAGAATCAGCCGTCCACCGCCTGTCCTCTAGTGTTTAGTGGATGCAATGCCCGGTGTTGGGTACAGCCTCAGGGGGCGGGCCTTACTGGAATAAGGGCTGGCGTGAGGCGGAGTCCAGGCCCTTTTATCAAGCATAAAGACCTTCTCTTTTTTCCTTTTTTTTTCCCCCCTTTTCTTATGATATCCAGTGGGTATCACAGGAACAATGTTTTTTTTTGGGTACCGAATTTTCGCTTTCTTTTACCAAAAAAATCTGGGAAATTTTGGGGAAATGTGTTTACTAGTGTGATTTTGACCAAATTTGCTAATATTTGGGGGAAAATTGCACCAAAACTTCAACA
>Ga0116229_10007251_pt1 | contig 17617 bp, 17 predicted proteins | sample S1TSphgellanicum_3_FD_87313 | JGI IMG/M metagenome (GOLD analysis project Ga0116229, IMG submission 87313) | Host-associated microbial communities from peat moss isolated from Minnesota, USA - S1T2_Fc - Sphagnum magellanicum MG | ecosystem: Host-associated > Plants > Peat moss > Unclassified... | reverse complement strand
TTACTTCGTTCTTGTTGTTGTTTTTTTTTTTTTTTTGTCAGACACCCCTTCCGTCGCCCTTTGCTGTTTTGTTGCCCCCCCCCCCCAGTGGTTGGGCCCCCCTCTCGGAAACCCCCCCCCCCCCCCCCCCCCCAGGTCCTGACTCCTGACCAGGGTTAAATCCCCGGGGTTCAGGTCTAGGTTCTTGTGACTCAAGTTCGAGTCTGAGTTGACATCTTTTTGGTTTGTTGGAACCATCAAAAGAAATAAATTGTGAAGCTTTTTTTTGTTTTTTTTTTGGTGGGGTTTAATTTTGCAATTGTGAAAAAAACATTTTTGAACATAGGGTCACGATTTTTAATGTAAGAAAGTTGTTTTTTATTTATTAAAGTTGAACTTTAGAATAAATTTTGATTTTTAATTAGTTGTTGAACTCCCTATATATATACATAAACCCTAATTTTATGCTTCCTATCGGTCAACCTTGTTAGGTTATGAGAGTTCAACTACAAAAAAAAATGGGGTAAATTGTGGTGCTATTGGGAACATATTGAGGAACACAATGGAACTTGGGGAACAAAATTGAGAAGCATTGAAAACCTCTAAGAGAATGATGGGAACACCAAATCCCCAAGAAATTGAACACCACACCACACCCCATGCAGTGCCCCCAAATGAAAAGGATATGGCTCTCTAAAATGCATGTTGAGCCATATCGTTGGTTGTATGAAAATTCTATTCCTAAAGCTGTTTGTCACCATTTTTGGCTTGGGTTAATACCCCTTCCTAAAATGATATGTATTGGGATTACCTCTCGTGTTAATTAGATGATGTGTCTCCGAAGTTCAATTTTTTTTTGATTTTGAAATGAGCCAATTTGATTGGTCCATCATTATAAAAAAAATGAAACTATGGAGGCTCCCCAACATAAAATGCTCTAGTTTGAAGTATAGAGTTCCTCCCCTTTGGCCCACCTAATGTAGGTGAAAAGAGGACAACAATTGCGAAGGCATATTGGATAAAAGTAAGGTGCTATTGGGAACTCTTTGGGGGAACATACTGGCAAAGTTGAAATGGGATTTGGATGAGGACTATGAAAGATAGTGCAACCAAACTGGATTGACAAGCAATGTGCAAGTTGTGGGAATTGCATGTCCAAAATATCATCCATTTTCTCGTGTCATATTGTTATGCTCCTATGAACATTGTGTGTATATCTTACTCAATAAAGAACGAGGATAAGTCGATGGCAAGTGCAAGGTGAATAAGTTGTTCATGTCTAAGGATTTTAAGTATTAGTTTTTTTGCATGGAAAAATACATGGCACTGGAAAAATGAATATTCTATTCACTATGTATGTGTTTACCTATTCATTCTACATAGGCTTATTTATTTCTAGTATTCAATACCCACTCTAACGACCCCAAAAAATTGGGGTATTTTCACACATAGATAGCACTTTTAACTAAATCCTGAAAACTCCATTCATGCCAGTGTTATTTTCTAGCCTCAATTTTGCAATGTAAACAAAGTGGCTACAATCTAGAGGAAAAATTGAGCCTTTTTTCTTTTTTTTGGAGATTTTTTTTGACCCAAATTTGAAAATAAACCACAATTGAAAAATAAAAATAAAAATAAAAATATGAGGATCCTTCTATATCCTGAACTACCAACTGGAATCTAAAATAAAATTTTGGCAACATGAAAAAAAAATTCCTCTAAAAATATGGAAAATTTGTTAGAATCATTGATTCAAACAGCTTGGCTTTTTAATGCCTAATTATGGATGTTAAACACTCAAAAGAAAATTTTCTATTGTATTTGGAGAGCACCTTGTACACATGAATAATGCCTCCTCAAAAACAGGAGGCACCTACAAGAGGCATGGTACCACCTTGTGATTTATTGGCCCTGCCTTGTGTTGAGAATCATTATAGAGTATAGTAGCTTCAAGGGATTTTGGCCTTTAGAAACTAGGTGGGATGTTTTGTCCTAATTTGTTTGTAAAAGGATGCACACTTCTCCAAATATGGTTAAAGTGTTCATCCTACACAAATTTTCTTTTATAAAAACATGATGATCTACATTAAAATAAATTTATTTAAAAACTTTCCCTAGCTATGGCCAATTTACCATACAATTTAGGATGGGTAAGGCCCAAGAGTGGGTGGTATTCCCAAAATAAGGAGCCTATTAGGCGTGGCCATAAATTTGGAATTGAAACTAGCTCTAATTAATAAAACAAAGGTCCTCTACTAGCTATAAAATTTTAAAATACCACCTAATTTGCAAGGACATATCTTCTAAATTTGAAATAAATTTTTCTTGTAAGAAAACTTCTAGATGTAGAAAACTGCCATTCCTTTGCCCATTTGGCATCTTTTGCAATCTTTTTAATATAATAATATTAAAGTTATATATTATTTGCAAAGTGATAATAAATTTATATTATTGGCAAAAGTAATAATATAATAATTAGTCAAAAGAGTGCAAATTTTTTACATTGGCGCTGCAATTAGTAGGAGGGGGTGGGTCACTCACACAAGTTTGTCCCCCATTTTAGCCATATATAGGTGGTCTTTGGTCAATTATTTACTTCCTTTTCTTTGATATTTAAAATCTTGGGATTTGTGTACTTCCTTCTCAAGCAATTTGAAAATTTGAAATTGTAGTGGTGAATTGGCTAAACATCCTACTAATTATCAATTGCCAAAACACCAAAGTTATTGAATAAGGCAAAACTATAGTCTCACATGCCAAGTTGCCAACCCCAAAGACCAAATCTCAACAAGTGTGGGGTGGGAGTGGGGGGGGGGGGGCCCAGGGATTTGGACAAAGGATTTCTCCCCTGGAATCATGGCCCTTAATGTGGAAAAATGGTGGAAAATGTTGCCTAATATGGCCCACTTTTCTGAAGACAAAGTAGTGTAAAGGGCCCAAAGGACTAAATGGCCCAGTATCATGTATCATGGAACTTATCTGTTACAGGCCATTATTGAGGAATTTGGGTGAGCCAAAATTTCTGAACAGGTGTTTTCTCCCCTACAATTGATTCTCTCCATTTTTGCCCAAAATAAATAAATTATATATATATATAACCCTCAACATGCAATAAAAGGGGCACAATATTTTGTATTATTTCTTCTAATGTTGTGAAAATTATTCAATAGCCTAAGGTCAGCTTCCACATTGACAAAATGAATAATTATAATTTGCCAAAAACAATTCATTTTTACAAGTTTGAATATTATTATTTTTTCATAATTATTACTTGTCTACTACATGGTATTGTGTATTGTCAAATATGAGTTTGAAATTATTCAGATTCTCATGAAATAATTTTCAGATCAATAATTATTACAGTTTTCAACATCTGTTCCAGTGGGTTCTTTTTTCATCAAATTTTGTTGCTTTTTTTCACAAAAGAAAAAATTGGGAAACAAACTCATTTCAATATTTAAAAGGATTATTCAATGAGCAAACTGACCCAAAGCACTTACCTGCATTTGATCATGGTTATCCTTATTGGCCCACCTTGACGGTTAGGGGTTAACTAGAGGGGTTAATGAGAACACTATGAAATTAGAGCAAAGAACTCAATTGCAGTAAACTTACCATATAATTGCAAAGTTGCTGGGGAGTTTGGTTGCCAAAGGCTTCTTCCGGCTTGGCAATTGGGTGTGGAATAATTATTTTATTTTAAAAATTCACTTCAGCAATAAAAAATAATAATTTATGGAATTTTGGTAATAACTATAGGCAACTTTATATTCTTTGAACTCTGAACCTTGAACCTAATGAGACCTTTTACAACAATTTTTCATTTTTAATTTTGCAAAAATGGGGAGAGATAATGTTCCACCAAATTATGGGATTAAAAATAAATAAATAATTATATCTTCTATACTAAGGTGGACTGGGTTCAAGCAAGAAGCTTTGGGTTTCCACCAATTTTTGTATTTTTCCCTCCCTTGTAATTTCTTTCAATTTTGACTTTTCAAAGAAATAATTTCTAAAAAAAAGAAATTTTCAAAAAATAATTTAATTACCATCAAACTTGAGAAGGTATTATGATTAAAATTATTCATAATTGACATGTAAGGTCTAAAATTGGTTAAGAATTGAAGGTAAAAATTATGGGTGATTTATATTAGAACCCTTGGGCCATGGCCTATAGAACCTCATAGTAGCCTGATTTTTGGATAAGACCATGGGAACACTCATTGATCATGGCTCAAAGGCAATTTGTTCCTAGTGTAAACCTAGTTTTGACCAAAGAATAAGCACATGATTTTTCTCATGGTCCATCTCTTCTTCTTGGATCGTCACAATTATTTCTCATTGCCCGTCTCTTCTTCTTTGATCTCCTTCGCATTGTGAGAACAGAATTAAGGGCTTTTTCTGAAAAACATTTATGTTCTCATTATTACAAGGGATCATCATGTGTAAAGGTTGAAAATTTCTTCCTACTAGCTGAAATGCATTGTAATTGGTCATTTAAAAAAAGGCCCATGAATATAAATTTCAACGATTGAAAAAGAAACCCACGTGTTTTGAGAATTTCGATTTCACCCTTGTGATTGTGAGTAATTTCTATCATGTGAATAGCCTCCTACATGGTTGAAAAAATAATTCATGAATAAAAAGCCAACAACAGATTGAACTATCAAACAAACAACTCTAGTGCAAAAAGCTTCAAGACTTTGAAAAGCTTCCCCAAAAGAAAAGAAAAGAAAAAGATCAAAAAAAAATTGTTGTCACTCTTCCCTCAAGTGCATTCTCCAATTTTAGCTTCACTTTCAACTCCGATTTTAACTTGAATTTGATCTCAAATGCAAGTTCACAATTGTGATAACCTATCTTGACAAAATAATTGGACGGTTATCAAGTCAGATATAAGGCCAGGTAATTCCATTATGCATAACAAAGTGAGTATTACCAAAATGATGACCAAAAAAAATTGGTAACCAGGTTATTGCTTAAACAAGCAAAGTGATATCAAGATGATCTCAAAAAAATTTCAAATTTGGGTTGTTTGGCGAAAGAGTTGAAATACCATACCCTAGGGTTAGCTTCCACAATATATTATATATTATATTATATAATTATACTATATATTATATTAGGTTATATTCTACCCTAAACTAGAATATGTTTGTGTACATGCAAACTATGGTGTATCATGTGAGGATCCAAATTCAGGTTGCCAACTGCCGATGCAGGTATTGCTAAAGAGCCATAACAAGCTCTGTCCAAGCACCAGCACCGTGCTTGCACAGAGCTGCAATGGTTCGGTCGCAGAGTTAGTTTGACAGAGCGCAGAATTGTGCATGGTGCAAAAAGACAAGCTTAGATGGAGCTCATTAGGGTTAAAATGGATTGAAACGTTCTTCAAAGCTGAGCAGAGAATTTCACAGCTTTCTTTTTAGTGTGTAATTTTTTTAATTTTTTTGCCCCCCAGGGATGCAATGTGGGGCTTCTTTTTTCACTTGTGTGTGATGTAACCAAAAGTGGTTATCATCCACATTGAGATGATTTAGCCAAATTTGGCTATAGACCAGATATGAAAGTAGAGTTTTTTTTAAGGGTCGTCTTAGCTACCACCTCTGGTGTAACTGTTGTAGAAATTTTGGAGATTTCATATTCTTTCTTTTTTGAAATCTGGTGAATTATGGCCATGTTTTCAAAAAAAATAAAATTATTGTGTTGAAATCATAATTTTCAGGTTGATAAATTGGGAATAATATGCCTTTCAACCCAAATAGTTGCATTCATCACTTTTATAGTTATATATTTTCCCGTCTTGGGTGAACCAACACCTTCCCTGGTACCATGGTTAAAACTCAAAACCCTAAACCTACACACCTAAGTAGTGCGATAAAAGAAAGAGAGACAACGTCCCGCAAGTGACAAGGTTATACATGCAAAGATTTTGTGGAAGATGGATATATTAGGAAAGGTTGAAGCTTATGTGAAGTTGCAACTTGTGAATACACTTGTATCAAAAAAAACCCACACCAAAATGAACACTTTAAAACCTTGGATGGAATGGGCCTTTGAGGCTTCGGGTTTAGACATAATTTGAGCAATTTTAGATGTTACTTCAAACAACGAGGAAAATATCTAATTGGTAAGTTAATGGGTCTTTAAGTCCATGGTTTAACACTTCTAAATTGTAACATGATTTTTGAAACTAAGCAAATTGTCAATGTAGTTCGTTTGAAGTCATTAGCAACAAAATGTGTTGAGAACTCAATTCTTGGATTTATGAATTTGATATTTTTCATTTAAAAAACCATTGTCAATAAAAGACTTTTATATGTGATTAAAGCTCATATGACCCATTGAATATGGGGATTGTGCAATTGGCGAAAACAATGAATGAAGAACTAAATTCTGTCAAAGGAGAACCCATTGATGGTGTTGGAATAGTAGTTCTAACTATTGCAAGAAGGTTCATTAACTATTATCATGTGCGACCTCACAAGTTGTGTTGGCAATGTGTTTATTAAAAACTATAATTGTTCAGTCCTATATAATTCTAAATGAAAAGCCATAACCTTAAGAATAATTTCATCCATTTAAATTTTGAATGTGCATCACAAACTTGTCCCTTTCTTATATTTGTGCTTTTATAACATTTTAATAATATGTTTAAAATTAAGTGCTAGTGAAATATTGATCAATCATTGATATGATGTTATAATGACATTGTAATACAAAGATTATTCATCATAATGTGTTTCAATGTTATCATAACATCATATCAAAAATTGTATCAACATTTCATTAGCACTTAACTTTAAACACATTGTTAAAATTTTGTAAAAACATTGTATCAACACTTCATTAACACTTAACTTTGAACACATTGTTAAGATGTTGTAAAAACACAAATACATGAAAGAAGTAAGTTTGTGATATGTGAATATTTGATAAATCATTAATACCTCTATGGATGGAAAAAACACTTGTTAATGATTAGAAGGCTACCTAAGGATAAATTGAGTTCTTTAATCAAACCTAATTTTATTCCTCAAATTATCATTCCAATAATTGAGATTCATTTTGACAATTTCATTTCTAGTCATTCAAATGACCATATAACTTATCCTATAAAGGCCTATTTTAAAGATGAAAGTCAATTTTTAAAAAATATTTTATGAGAAAGAAATAAGAACTTTCCAACAACCTGAATATTGCTTGATTTGGAGGAGATTTAAGCCCCCAAATTATCTTCTAGAGGTTCAAAGGTAATTTGTCCCAACTCCCATGGCTCCATGAAAGTTGGGAGTCAAGTTGGATATAACATCCATAGTTGAGTTTTGTAGGTGCTTTCATTGTTGGATAACATTTTCTCAACATTTTCCAATCTTATCGAACTCATACAATAAGGTGGCTTGCCTTGGCCTAAAAACTCATATAAATTCCTTTGTCAAATAGCCATTGCATGAACCATATTCTAGCTATATTTTTGGGAGTCTTTTCAAACTTTGAATTATAGAAATTTGATGTCCTTTAATGGTGAACCCTTCAGAAACTCATTGTGAATTATATTTTTCTCACCTTTTATAAGTTTATCATGGCATGTTTATAATGTGGGATTGTTCTACAAGTCTTTCAAAAATGTAATGCAAGTTGCTAGATGCCATCATTGGATTGTGAAAAACGGACATTAAACAAAGTTTTCATATTCCACATGTGCATGGGCTAATCACAAGTCTACTCTAAAAACCTCTACTTAATAGATGTAGTTGGAACATTATTGAGTTCTTGGGACAACTCACTATTAATTTACAACACAAAAAGTTGAGGTTTGAATAAGAACCCAGCCAGAGCAGGAATGTTACTGGACATAATCATCCCTCATGAGAATTGAGATGCACTCTCTTCATCCAAGCTGCAAAGAGTTTTGCAACTATTGGGTCAATGAGAGCCCATGGTAGTACGTCACTAAAGAAACACAGATCGAAGGCTATGGCTTGCAACTCTCATCCAAACTACCAATGGTTTGAGATTCTCATGAGGGATGTTATGTATTATGGAATGGGCCTGTTAGGGTCAGTTCCACCCAAGAATGCAGCAAAAACCACTAGGGTGAGCCACCAATTTGTCAGATGGCAATGGGTGCTTCTGGTGCCTGTTCCAAAGTATAAAAGCCTATGAGAAATAGACTAGTGCTTCCCAGTCCATCAGTGTTACCATACAAGTGATCAGTTTTTTCTGCACCATAGATGATGTAAGCTTCTCATTTCTCCAATCTACATTACAAGATCTCAGCTTTGCTACGAGCTTCTCATTGTTTAAATACAAGAGATCTGAGCTATGCTGTAAGCTTCTCATTTCTCCAATCTACAGTACAAGATCTCAGCTTTGCTACGAGCTTCTCATTGTTTCAATACAAGAGATCTGAGCTATGCTGTAAGCTTCTCATTTCTTCAATCTCCATTAGAAGATTTGAGCTTACTTGACTCTGATATAAGCCTCTCACTTCTGCAATCTTCATTACAAGATCTGAGCAAGTTATCAAGGCTTTGCCTTTGAAGTAAGTTCCTCACCTTCAACCACCATTAAAAGATCTGAGCTGTGTGCTTCTGATGGAAGCTTCTTATTTCTTTGGAGATTGAAAGAAATGAGGAAGAAATGCTCCGAGCTTGCATCGAAGACAAAGCTCAACTAGATATGTTAGTTGATGCTCCTCAACATGGAGTGCATGAATTCATATTCAGCCAAAGAAGAAGCACAAAAACAAAAAAAACCATCGATACTATGCGCTCAGTGGAAGAAGAAGTCGTTTTGAGGGTTTGCCCATGGTGCTAAGCACCTCGCAAAAAGCCTCATGGCATTATCATCACTGCGCTACGGTTCTGTCGCCAAAAATGATCCGAAGAAAGACATCAGGGAAACAACAGAGAGGAGTCTAGGATTCGACAGCAGTTTGAGAAGAAGAGCAGAAAAACAAAGACACCCAGGGAGAGGTCAGTCATAGAACACTTGTCGTCGAACATTTGAAACAAGCCAAGACTGTTGGGAGTCGATCCCGCATGGCCTATTGTACCGATCGACATACTTACAACACACTTCACAAAGCGTGCTGCAAGCCTCTCTCCGTCTGTGAAGAGTAACTAGCGAGAAGCGAAATGGAAAATTCTTCACCCCTCTACTCTTATCTTCACATTTCAAAGCAAACGGACATTGAATCATCAACGACAGCGTCAGTTCTCAAGCTGGTAGCAAATACTGGAAAGGACTTGAAAACCAATCAAGAAATTATATCTTCCTAGAGAGTAAACGAGATAAAGAGATCCCAGACTGCAGTTCAAAGCCACATCGTAAGACAACAAATCTTCAACCAAAAATAAAGACAGAAATCAAATCAGGGGAAAAAAAAACAAAAAAAAACAAAGACGAGGGTCAAGGAACAGAGCGCAGGCAACCACATTCCCATCCCGATGTACAGAACCACGAAGCAAGGAGAACGCAGGTTGGTGAGGAGTTGAGAGAGGCGCGCGCAAACGTTACGGGTCAGACGGCTCGGCTCTTTCCGTCTTTTTGAACCCTAAACCCTAACCCTAAAATCGCGACCGAGAACGCGTGCCACCACCAAAGGACTAAACATAGGTAACGAAGAACCCAATGTTATCAGGTTTTTTTTTCTTATTTTCATTTTTTTTTGGCAATTTTGTGAGGTAGGTGTACTGGCAATCATCCACAAGAGGACTTTAGCCAAATTTGGCTACAGGTCAGAGAGAAAAATACAATTTTTTTGAAACCCTGGTATGCACTGTTTTTTTTTCCTTTTTTTCAATTTTGTGATGCTTGCTTAAGTGGTGATAGTCCATGAGAATATTTAGCCAAATTTGGCAATATTCAAAATATGAAAGCATACAATCTTAAGTACCCTTTCATATTGTAGGCAATTGTGGCAATTTTTAGCGATTATTATTTTAAACTGAATTTGTGACAGAATTTTTTTGAAAGTATATTTCCCAAAATAGAGAAAATTCGCCACCAAAAAAAATAAAAATGCACTGCTGCTATGTACTGGAAAATCACCTATGGTCAAAATAGGATGATTTCAACTTGTTTTTTTGCCTTGAAAATATGGTGACTTTGAGCCATTTTTTTTTTCAAAAAAATCCTTTGTACAAGTCACAGCCCCACACCTCTTTTTTTCTTGTCACAAAGTGATGAAATATTGTCACCTGAAAAGAAAAACCCTAATTGTTATATGATGATAACTGAAACTCCCCATGCATTCCAAGGAGGAATTCGTCTTCCATTTACACAACAAGTGGAAACTAGAGACATCTTGTAACTAACTCTGTAGGAGGTTTGACAATGGGGCGAAATTCCAGAGGAGCAATGTACTCGCAACTTTCGAAGAAGAAAATGGCAGGTGTTTACATAGAATATCTCTGAAGAACAGGGGTTGCAACAAAACCTACATTGATGAAGAAGAGGGGTTGTGGCAAACCGTCTTTGTAGAAAGTTGTTGACAATACGGAGGAAAAAAAATGATCGATAAGTTTCTGCATCATATTATTGATGACAATGAATAACTTGGCACTGAAAAAAAACATACCCCTTTATCTCTCGTCTTTCATAAACTATACAAAGAATGACTTCCCTTGTCTGGCTATGCACCAACTTATGCAAGAGTCCTCATTCATGTTGTGCCATAATACCTTGGGAGCTTAGACACTAATTAATTAGGTATAGTATTTCCAGAAATGATTTTTTTGGGAAAGATTTAAAATTAATTTAATTTTCATGAAAAATTGTAATTTTTTGGGTTTGAACTTTGAACTCACATTGGCTCCTCCTCCCTGATGTTTAAGGGCTAAAATCTTTGTGGTCTGAAACTGAAATGTTTCTTTCAAGATCATATGCAAGGTGTTTGAAAATCTTTGTAGTCTGAAACTGAAATTTTTTCTTCAAGATCATTTGCAAGGTGTTTGAAAATCTTTGTAGTCTGAAACTGAAATTTTTCTTCAAGATCATTTTGCAAGGTGTTTGAAACCGTTAAATTGCCACATTTATTTATTTCCCCAAACACCCAAACTGTAAATGGAATCCCAAATCTGGTTCCAGTTTTGATTCTTTAAAAACTGGGATCCCAATCCGGTTTGGTTCCAATTCCAAACCCAGTTTCAAAAGTCAGACCCGGTGCTGGTTCAGTTTTTATTAATCACAACCAGAATTGGCGGTTCTAACATGCCAAAATCGAGTACCTGGCCAACAATTGTTTATACCCTGCCTTATACCACACAACATTCAGCCATAGACCCACTACCAGGACCAAACTTGAATGAAAGTATAGAAGAAGGTCCCACTATGGGGGCCTTTCGGATTTGAGATTTTTGAAGTTAGTAGGCTCAGGGAAGTTGAAAATTCGAAAGGCCCCCCCAGAGGGAGACTTTCGCTTGCATAAAACAACGATATTTTTTTCTTGTTTTTTGAAAAATAACTAATCATAAAACTGATTTTTTTGAAATTCAAAAGGCCCAATACAAATTGTACTGGGCCTTTTGGATTTCAGAAGATTCAGTAAAATGGAAGTAAATATAAGTAAGTCTGAAAAAAAATCACACAGGACAGATTCAGGCTAGGGAGCAACTTGAAAATACTAAGGAAAAAAAAGTGCCAATGCTTAAACTTTTTTTTAAAAAAACCCAATACCAGGTATGAATGGAAAACACAAAAGAACCAATACCAGGACTTACCAGTTCAGTATGTTGGAAAGCCAATAGCAGTCCAGCATTGGTATGCACTCAAACCTCCATTGATGCCCACTCATGTCCTGTTTGAGACCCCGATTGTGTTATTGATACAATTTCAATAAATTAAGTTTATCATGATAGTTTAGAATGTAATCTAATATATTCAAATTCCTTCCAGTATTGGGTGGTTCTCTCTTTTGCAAAGAAAGAACCATTGGGTATTGGTTGGGTATATGAAACCTTGACTGGTTCACAATAAATTAAAAAGCCTGTTTTGACCTGGAATCACAGTTCTCAAAAACCAATCAAAGAACCTACCCTGAACCATCATCAATTTCAACAAGTTTTGATTTAATTTTGTTCTTTTGAAGCACAGCATCAGACCTGACCTGGCTTTCAAAGGGCTTTCAAAGGGCCAACAGGAGTTTGACATGCACACCACTGGGTTTGAGCCCAGGACCTTTTCTGAGGTCCCAGGGTCGAAGATTGCACTATACCAGTGAGCCATCACCCCTGGGATATTATTCTGAATTTGTTTAAAACCTGGAACATCAGATTCTTTGATTTTTTAATTTTCAAAAACTCTGAACCAGAGGTTGTGCCAAAATCAATGAACTGCCTTAAGTTGAATTTCAAAACTTCATCAATGTCAAGTTTTTCAACCAGATTTTGTAGTTCTTCAATTTTTACCATTATAAAGTCCAAGTGCAAATGGCAAATTAGATTAAAACATTTGACTTAAATGAACATATGCATGAGGTTTTTGATTATGATGATGTTCACTTGGAATTGGGGAACATAGCTAAAGATTCAAGGCCACTCACTGGTTGGTTCAATTTCAGCACCAAGTGGACCCTATGATTCTAAAAGCATTGTAACATTGTGTGACTTCGATGAGGAAGGAAAAATTGCATGGGAGGTATTCCAAACTCAACTCACCTTAAATCAAAAGGCATGGATCCTTCATCGCAAGTTGTCTTTCCCTTGACATTTTTTTTGTGTGTGAACGATGATAGTAAGCTAGATCTTGTTATGCTTCAAACCATGTGTTATGTGATTTGTCATTCTGTTTATTAGACTTACAATTTTGGTAGTACTATCAAAAAGAGGAAAAATATGATTTCATACAACCAGTGACATTGGACCATTTATATAAATATATATATCTTGGTTGAGCATCCAACCACTTGGCACAAATGGAAAGTGTCAATTCAACTTTTGATGCAAAAGAACAACAATGAGAAAAGTTCAAAAAGAGAATTTGTACTGGTTATGGGGCCATCATAAATCCTTTTGGGATTGTTAATCCTTATAAAAAGAATAGTGCGCAAAAAAAGAAATTCATGGAAGACCTATTGTTGTTTATTGTTAAAATTTAAAGTTTGTTAGGAAAAATCAATGGTTGAGCGTTTGGTCATGTGTCAAAATCATCAAAATAGTGTTTCCAAATCGAAAGCAAATGGTTCAACATATCATCCTTTCATTAGTGGCCAGAAAAAAAGAACAATATGCAATGTTGGCTTTGGATTCATGTGTTACAACAATAGTTTCTTTTGACTTGTGGATGTCTAGATCTAGACACATAATTAATTTCATAAACTTATAATAGAGGCCTTGCCATGTGACAATGGGACTTTTGGAAGTCACCAATATGTTTGGAATTGCAATGATAATGTAGGCCATGGATCTCTTGTTATCATACAATCTACTGGACAAACTAATTGTGTATGTGAAGGATGAGGGTGGCAATTTGTCCACCCTTGCAGCATGAGTTTTTATTTCAATGGTCAAATTTGTTCCTTTGGCACTAAAAATTCCTTGGCAAGGGTCATGTTTTGGGCATGTTTTGAACAAAGCATGCCAATATGCTTACAATGATACTAATTTGCTTGTGTTGATTTTAAAAAGGTTAGTTTGAAAGTCATAGAATTTGCCTTATAGAATACAATGAGATGGATTAAGATGTTTGATGGAGAAACATAGTGAATGGCAAAGGGCATGCTTTGATGTTGGACTTTCCCATTGAAAATGGAAAACATTGATTAGTGAAAACTAATTTTGTTAGCAAGATGATTATGTTTTCAAAAACTTCAAAATGTCAAGATGTCATCAATTTATGTTATGGGAAGCAAGAAATTCAAGAATTGCAAGGTTGTGTGTTAAATGCACACAGATGGGCAATTTACAAAATGGTTGTTAAAATTATGTTTACCATTGTGAAGTAATATATGTTCAATCAAACCCAACAATATTGGTTACTTTTTGGTGCCATAGATGCCACCCTTTCAATTAGTCTATGTATGCAAAATGAAATTGAACAATATGATATTACCCCTCGCAATATTGTGAAAGGGGATTGTGAATATGAATTGGCAATATTGTGAATGCATATGATAATAGAAGTACAAGTTGTCTTGGCTCCATTTTTGTTTTTTGCATATACTGACAATGATACCAAGGTTCACAACATTCTAGCATTGATGTTCAACTCATGTTTTAAATCCCTTGATGTGGTGAAAACATTTGCTGGATGGGCAAAAGTGATACAAATGGTGGCATAGTATGACAACAAAACTTTGTTACCATCTATAATGATTACTTTTCAATTCCTAAATCTTAGCATTCATGGCCTAATTGAAGTAGCACCAGTTGATGATGATGACGATGATTTCATCTTTATAACATTGATCTTAAATAAAGCCACTTTGTATAAGTTGTTTGAAAATGAATTGTGCTTATTTCACCATTTGCATGTGCAATTGTGCTTATTTCATCATTTGCGTGTGCTATAGTGCACAGTTTCTTAAAAATGAATTGTGCTTGTTTCACCATTTGCATGCATTATTATTGAAAGTTACTTTAAAATGAATTGTGCTTATTCCACCATTTACATGTACTATCATGCAAAGGTGCTTAAAAATGAATTGTGTTTATTGTACCATTTGCATGTGCTATACCCTAGCTGAGCAGGTTAGATGCACTATGACTAGATGCACTAAAGTGATAGCATTAGAATATATATATATATATATAGTATGTAAGAAGGCACATTATCCGACATATAGTTTTCTTGCCAAGTGGCAAAAAGCATTTTGAGAAATGAAATGTCCACATGTTTCTCTTAAAAAAATTTCCAGTGAAAGCTAGTGGATATTGTATCACAAGAAAAAAAAACATTCTCTGCAAACTGCTTCACTTCAAGTAATTCTAGGTAAGATTGAGATATTAGAGGAGAATCCTCTTTTTTTTTTGGATGGATTTTCATCACTTTGCAGCCCAAAAAACGACAGTGAAATTTCTACAAAGGAAAAAAAGGTCCAAAATTGACATATTTCAAGGAAAAAAAGTGAAATTGGCATACAATAGAGTTCTCTGTAGTAAAGTAAGAAAAACACAGCACCAAAACTCTGAGTTTGGTCATACAGAGGGTGAGATGAAAAGAAAACCTGCAAAACAGTACATTAGCATTCAATAGGGGATGAAACTCAGAAAACCATCAATTTTAGTGGTAAACTGAATTTCATCCTGTCTTTCCTTTTTCCTGAGGATGAAACTCAGAAAACCATCAATTTTGGTGGTCAACTGAATTTCATCCTATCTTTCCTTTTTCCTGAGCTCTTCCACTGTTTCAACAAATATTTTCACTACTCCTAACTGAACAATTATTATAATTAGTCTCAAACCTTGTTAGTATCGGCATGAATCTTGTGAGTATCAATATTTCATACTGAGATTTATTAAGATGTCTTTACTTTGCAAATACCACTGAAAGAGGCGATAGGGGGGTGAAAGGAGGCCCAAAGACAGGGTGAAGAAGTCTATTGTCACAACAAGTTTGGTGCAAATCATGGCAGGGATTCTGAATTTTCTCTCTGAGCTGTAGCTAAATTTGGTGCATAATCGTCAAGGCACCTAAGTCACAAAACAGCTCGACCTCCAACAAAAAGGTCACACCACAAACAAGAAAAAGAAAAAAAAGTTGTAATATCCATTACTGACTAACAACAAGGGACACGTAAAAAAAAGATTTGTACAAATACAAAATCCCCAGTACCCTTTTTTTTATTAGAGAAAAAAATAATCGTAAGTTTTACATGTAAGAGTAATTGTTTACAAATGTGTGATGATAAACGAGCTTAATAAGACGCTGCTGGCTTCAGCCCAAAAATCAACACAAATAAATAATTTCTCGGATCATCAGCAGAGATCATCCGGAATATATAACAAAAGCCAGACACAATTTGGCTAATAAGAAGAAGAAAGAACTCTTGACTTGAGAGTGTAAATTCCCACAACCCCACGACAAAACTGTTGGAACAATAATCGTTATTCTTTCACAAACTTGTTGTTATAAGATTAGACAAACGGACGACGTTTGGAAATCATGTAGCACTTGTGGTATGCACACTGTGTTTGTTTGTTATTTTTTAGATGTGAATTTTCTCCTTAATCTTGCTCACCAATCCTTGCTTTGGCGGCGCGTCGCCTGTCGTCTCATCTTCGTCAGCAGTAGCTGCTGTGGTTTGATCATCAGTTGACTTGTGGTGCCCTGGCAGCTTCTCCTTCAGCTTAGTGATGAGGCCTTCCTTCTTGGGAGTTTCTGCTGGAGGAGGAGGAGGAGCAGCCGTTTCAACAGCTGTGGTAGTAGCACATGACAAAGCACTAGATCATGTCAAAAGAAATGATTTTTCGAATGATTTAAGACGATAGAGGGAAAAATAAAATAAAAATGGGAGCTTGTTCATCATCTGACTCCTTTATATCCAAAGAGTTGTGGCTTCAGATTTTCACCTGGTGGTTGGGTTCCCGCATCGTAGCCGCCGTTGGTGGTCTGATCAGTGCCCAACTGGGTTTGGTCAGTCGTGGGTTGGTCGAAACTGCCAGTGCCATCTGTATCGCCTAAGGCACTCTTGTCATCGTAGCCAGGTGCTGATGCGTTGTCCTCGTACTTCTGCTCCTCCTGCGCCGGGGGCACACCACCATCAGCTGAATCCGTCTGCTGCTGTTGACGATCACCCGTATTGTATTCTCCCTGTTCTCCTCCCTCGTAATTCTTGGGGATGCCAACACCTTCAGATGAATCTTCTTGTGGTGCGCCGAAGTTGGTATCATCAGTCACCGGTCCGCCAACACGAGACTTAAAATCAGAAATCTCTTGGTTTCCCTCGTCTATCTGCTCCGGCTGCTGCTGAGCCGGATCCGCGAACTGCTCTGCTGATTCATATTGGTTCTCGTTGTTGTAATCCGCCATTGCAAGAATTGCTAGTACCCGAATTGAGTTGAAGGACAAGAAGAAGCTCAAGTTCTCAATTCTCCGAAAGCTGAAAACTGAAATCAAGTTCTGGCAAACTTTCTCAAGATTGTGCAGATGCTGGAATTGATTGATGAGTGTAGATGAAAATTCGAGAGCGTTTTTATACACAAGGGCTTGCCAGAGAGTGTCGAGGAGCTGGAAACGAAGGGCGCCTCGAGGAGCTCGACACTTGTCCCTTGTGCTTGCCACACAGAGAGGTATACGTCGCCCGCACATCAGGGGTTTTTTTGGGGCTAAATTATTTTTCAAAGTGGCCAAATAAATGTTTTTAGGGCTTTAAGTCGCCAAATCTCGAAAAATTAAATAATTTTTTTCTTTTAAAAAGTCACCAAATTTCGAAAATACTTTAAGAAAATTTCCTAAAATATCGCCAGATTTCTCTATTGGGTTCTAACAGTTTTTAGCCAAAAATGCGAAGGCTACTTAAACTTTTTTTTTTTACTTTCATTTCTTGTTTGTAGCCAAATTTGGCTAAACTTCCGTACGGATAATCGCCATTTTAGCGACATCACGCCACCAAAAAAAAAAAAAAAAAAACCCCGCCGCCGATGCAACCGCCCAAGGGGGGCGGGCCCCGCCCCCCCCCCCCACCCACCTCCCC
>Ga0116229_10007247_pt1 | contig 17620 bp, 14 predicted proteins | sample S1TSphgellanicum_3_FD_87313 | JGI IMG/M metagenome (GOLD analysis project Ga0116229, IMG submission 87313) | Host-associated microbial communities from peat moss isolated from Minnesota, USA - S1T2_Fc - Sphagnum magellanicum MG | ecosystem: Host-associated > Plants > Peat moss > Unclassified... | reverse complement strand
TCAAAATATATCAAAATATGTTTTTTTTCTTAAAGCCCATTATAGATATTTACAATATTTTTATTCAAATGATGCTTGTAAGCCCATCATAAACAATTACAAGTTAACGCATTTTGGATGCATGAATGAAGACTTCGTTTGGATGTGATTTAAACTCATTTTTTCAGGTATTCATTGTTGAAACAAATTCACATGAAGACTTTCAAAGGTTTTTTTTTTTTGTAACTCACACTTTTCTTTTTCAAATAATGAATTGGAGACCACTATAAGCATTTATAAATCAACTTTTTTTGAATGAGTCATTAGAGTCCTCATTTAAATATGATTTGAATGCACTTTCCGAAGTTTTCATTGTCAAGATTCTACATTTTCATTATGAATCATGAAATGAAAATCCTCACAATTCACACATTCCTTACTCAAATGAAGCATGTGAGCGTACTATAACATCTACTTGTCAATAATTTTTCAATTAAAGGTTTACACATTTATATATATATATGTATATATAATTTTTTTTTGCAAAGACATTGTAAATTTTGCAAGTGTAAATAGAAAAAATAAGTTATGAGAATTAAAATATTTTAATTTACTCATTATAGTACATTAAGATAATTTTGAATTCTTTTTTTGATGAATATTGTCCTAACATATGGGTACAAAACATTTTAAATATAAAATGCGTAACAAATGATAATAACTAATTGATATTTAACATGTTAAGTGAAGGTTTTCAACCTTCAAGTTCAATATGCTACAAGTGTTTCAACTTTTTTTCTTTTGCAACTTTTTTTTGGAGACATGCACAATGGTAATCATATGTTGATAATCAAAAAATAATATAAGCAAAATTTAGTAGTAGTGTTAATTAAAAATTCACTTATCATATTATCAACATTTTATAAAAATTAATTTAATTTCTTCATTGATTTGAATTCAAACAAAAAATTTGTTTCACCATGTGATTACAATTATTGATTTGTTCAATGATGTAAATTTAAATAAGTTATTGATTTTGAAACATGATGATGAAATTCGACTTTGGTTATAAAAAATTAGGTTAGATTGAAACATTTTTCAAAATATTTAAATTGATTGCATTAAAATGTGTTGGTTAATGACTAAATAATGTACATGTCAAATTTATATTTAGATGAAAATATGTACATTTAACATTGTGTTCAAACTTTAAAAAATGTGTTTACTTCAAAAAAAAATTCAAATGATATAGAAACAAATTTGCTTGATATTTGGTATACATCTATTGATGTACAACTATTAATTTATGCATATTTTATATTAAAAAGGTGCTTGATAATTGTTTATTAATTGTTTGTTCACAAGTGCATTTACTTTGTTCATTGTTGTATTTATTTTTAAAGTTTATTTTGAATGAAATAATTAATCCAATCCATTTTAAAACTTCATTCAATAATGTTAAAAAATTGATTCAATGCAAACTAAATAAACAATTTCATTTCAATTCAAATGTTAAAATCCAATTGAATTTGAAAATTTGGATTCAATTAACTAAATTTGAATTTGGTTTTAGTTTGATAGAATTATAATTTAATTCAATGGAGTTTCATACAATATAATTCAATGAGAATTCTAATACATTTAAGTTTAGTTGAATTTGATTTACAAAAATATAACAAAATCTATAAAAACTATATAACAAAAGTTGGAGAGGTTTATTCCCAAAGGTGTTTCTTGAGACTCTTTTCGGTGTTACAAAACAAACTTACTTACAATTATTTGTGTGCATTTTTGTTTTTCATGTGACTTTGTTAGTTTCATTAGTGTCGGGTGTTGATCTATTAGCCCATGACACATACCGCTAATTCATCCTAAGACAATAAGGTCATCCAAGTGTTATATCACCCAAACACTAAGCCTCCACCACGAGTGTTGTAAAAGCAAAACCTTATGATCAAATATATGCTTCCTTGAGGACATTTAGCTTCCCAAGTGGCTAAAGGGTAAGGCTGCAAAGCTAGTAGTTGGGAGTTCAAATCCCAACTCAAGCCCCATTCTCCTCATGCTCTGGAAGGACAGTAAGCTATCCTGGTTGTTAGGGTTGATGCCGTCCCCAGAATCATCAACACAAGAAAAAAGAAAGAAAAAGGTATCCTCTAATTTCAAATTGTGAGGCATACCAAAATTTCTGGATCTCCTGTACCCAAAATTTTCAACCTCCGTTTTCTGGGTACAGGAGATCCTTTGGGAATGACCTAATCTTGGCAACACTAAACTGCTATGAGGAAAATCAGCCACACACAACTAAAGTGCATTTGAGAGGATTAACCAGGGCTTTATCAGGACACTCCAGCTTCACAGAATGTTATGGATTCCTAAATTCTAAGAGAAGAGAAACATACTGGTTCCATAAGGCATTCGCTTGTGATGATAATTGTCATAGATAATAAGTTGTTGGTTGGGATGTCCATTCTGCCAGAGAAGCCCTCCCTAGTAGAATCTGTTCTGAATGCAACACTGCCTGGTGTTAAAAGCTCGGGGTGGCTGCTTCTGCCAGCAGAAGAGGCTGATTCAGAATGTAGTAGGATCAGCAATGTCCTTGGGCATCAAATTCTGCACAGGAATCAGTTCAAAAAGAGCAGAATCAGCCACTTCTGCTTTTAACAAGCTACTATACATGAGTTACAAATTAGTAATTCAAACTCAGAGCACAATAAAGAGGATCCAACATGCAAAATCAGAATAGAAAACCATTTATAGGATGTTGAAACTTCTATTACCAAAATCAATCAGAAGACTGACAAGCAGCATCAGCACACATAAACATAGTGAAAAGGAATGGTACTTACCTTGGATAACATACTTTCTTGTGAGCTTTCGAATACCAAATCACAGTTGAGAGAAGCACCGGCACATGATCAAAAGTATGCACTGGAGGCAATACAGATGGTCAAGGTGACTGAAAGACTTAAAAGTCACAAGATCCTTATACAAACCAATGCCAGTCCTCATTAGTGTGAGGAGTTGGAAGGATTCCAGGATGTCTACTCCTCCAAGACAAGCAGCAGAAAACAGGTTTCACTCCAGTCAGTGAGAAAATTTAGGTACAAACAATGAAAAAATGGCACAAGAGGACTCTCATGTGAGAGATGGGAGAAAGGGCAACAATCTCAAATCTCCTTAGAGGAGAGCTCAGAAATGGCAAGTGGTGAATAGGAGGTTTGTGATATCAATTTGGAGTCTCCAACTTTTTCTTCCTGAACTTGCAGATCAAAGTAGTCATGACGCCTGGACACACCCATCCAACAAAGACCATTGGGTAAAGCTGGAAGCCACAGAGCTGTGATAGAATTCAATCTTTGGCACAAATTAACACACAAACCCCACACCAACAACCACTGTTCTCATGTAAATTTTGCAGGTTGACAACTTTGGCAGACAGCACTTCCAAGTTCCAACAGCACAAAATGAGGCCAAGTAGAAACTCTTTGAAACTAAAGAATATCAACAAAATGGTAAAGTGGCAAAAAGTCTGGAACCTCCTGAAAGAAAAGCTTGGAATTGGTGGCTTTTGCTGTCAACAGTTTGCAGTCTCAAAGCTGTAGATAGGAGAGCTTGGATGTGGAGTGGAGACTTGTAGTACATGTCTGAAGAGTGCAAATAAGAGCTTGCCACCAGAGAAAAATGAAACACAATCAAGAACTGACTTTGCAAGAAAAAAAATCTCCTGACCAAGGGACATGAAACAACTGAAAGATAATTTTCTGAGTGATTCATGAACCCAACAAGATGTAACAACAGAGATCTATTTTACTGGAAGGAAATTGATTGTTGATGCCATAAATGATGGATACCTAATGGAATAATGAATATGTGCACATAGACAAACACTAGAGAGGACAAATGATAGATCAATACAGATACCAAATGGACTTGTGAATGCATATGCAGAGACACTACAGAGGTGAGCAGATTCCATCAACATTGTCAGGATAACAAAAGATGACAGAAACGGAGTTCATGGACTTTACTCAGAATCCGATGGTCTTATGATCGATGTCACTGTGGGTGTAGAACTTGCACCTCATGAAGAGGGTGTTGCACAAGAAGGCTTGGTGGAACACTGCATACATACAAGAAAGATCAATGACTGAAAAAATGATACAGGATGGTTTATTTAACACCTTGAACATGGTCTCTTTCCATTTATGTATCCACTGTTCAGAAACAGTTAAGACTTTGACACCCCAACTCATTCTATGTGGTTTTTCCGGTCCCCATCTAATATTCCGATAGACAGACCATCCACAGCCTGATGTACAAAGCTCCAGCATCCAATGTTACGTTTTAAGTGTGAAAATATGCTCATCAATGGCACCATATTGAGCTGTGCCACAAGAGCCAGCATGAGAGAAAGTTGATGCTGAGCAGAAGCTGGAAAATATTCCCCTCTTTACTCCGACCTGATTTGACTCATACATATCTGCACTGGTTCTACTCTGGCAGTTGCACAGATGTTCAAATTCTTGACATCCACCTCAGCAACCTGCTTGTTAGCCCCTTATCCAGGTGTTCCGGAAAGATGAGTTATCCCGTAGTGAAACATCATGGGGCTTGTATTCCATCAAGTAGCCACCTGGTAGGTGTAAATGCCGCTTAATCGAGTCTCGCAAGGCCATCACTGCCTGCAAAATCACTCAAGATGCCATAGTTGAAGGCAATCATTTATCAGCAAAGCAGCAATTCTTGAATTTGCCCATTCCAAAACAAGGCACCATGGAGGGAGGTGCTAAGAAAAAGGGAAGGCATTTAGCACGAACTTATACACCAACACTTCTTAGCTGGCCTGCAAAACCTAGATGTTATGAAGTTTTAAAAAAAATCACTGTAAGTGCATGTCAGATCAGCCCAGAACAATTATATAATGTACGTTGGCTTTGCACCTGGTTGTCTGACGAATTCCTGTTCCAGACACTCAGGATGTCCTCCCCAAATCGAATGCTCAGAACAGCACCACATACTGTGTCACCATAATCCAACTGATCCCCAATCATTGCCATGACCTGCATAATGCATGAGCATCAGCCCCAAACACTCACCCAGACTCACACAGACTGTTGGTCTTGTCAGAAACAGCAACCATTTGCACTTGTACATTTAGTTTAAATACATATCCCTACACACCCTACACCATCTGTTCATGGCTAGACTGAGGCGCTGTTAACCTACACATCCACAGGAAATAGGCCAACTTGCAACTTTTGCAGAGTTCTATTAAGCAACTGTGCCACCACAAACACATCTTTCAAAATGGATTCCTATGGTACTGCTGTGATGATATAGTCTTGGCATTGGAAAGAGGCTCCACAGCTGACATGGAGGGTTGGATAGAGAAGTACCAAATCCTCCCAAAAGCGACCTGAAACTACCTTCTTCAGTCGAATAATCCATTTTCCTCCACTCCTATTTGCAGCATCCTGTACCAACAACCATTACACTGTCTTGAATACACCACATCCAGATGTGCATCCCTTACCTTTCATCACTTGAATTCAGCAAATACAACTTGTGAACTGGATAGTCGATTGTAGATAGTATCCATGTCCCTAGTCAGCAGGTGCTGAAAATCTTGTAAGACCGTACCTCCCATAAAGGACGAATGCCCTCCTTGAACAGATGGATGTCAGTAGGGTTAGGCAGAGTGGATGGCCGTGCTAGGTGGCAATAGCAGCCCCAAAAACCTTCCACCTGTTCCAAATGTTGGCAAGTAATTTCAGTGCACATTTCTCACTTTCATGTTGTATGCTTGAAACAAAAGTTTCCAAATGTGGTGCTAATACTCCAAATGTAAAATGCTTGGAAGATTTGACAAACAACAGCTGCCAAATTCACAAGAACAAATACAGATTTTGAAGCCTGATAAACCGCTAGTGCCAGCTGTGGAACCCAAGTCTGTTTCCTTACAAGGAGGATCTCAACTTATACTACAGTTTGCAGCTGTACTCTGAGTGTACATCAACTGTGCACCTTATCCAAAGGAGAAGGAACTCACAGTGCTAAAGTCAGAAATCTTTTTCATATTGTCCTCATATGATGTCTGTGACCTGATGCCGGGTGTCCGTCGAGTGTACCAGAATACAAATCGGTGCTGTCAATGATAAAATCCACCCATGAGTAGAACATTGCTTAATTTCTTCAAAAGCACTGATAATTTTGCCATAGTTATGATTTTAGACAACCTGAATTGAAATTGAGAGATGGCCCAATAACAAGGTTACTGAAATCTGACAACATAATAACAACCAATTGGCGATCATGAATCAGAGGAAACACAACCCAAAAAGAAAAGAGAAAACAAAAAGAAAATGGAGGCATAGTGTGAACAACAACAATGGTCACATACACAATTGTTCAGGGACCCTCAACAGCAACATGTATTGTATTGACCACCTCCTGCAACATTAGGTCACTACACCAAGAGTGCACATTTGTTTATGGTTGGCACCCATCATGCTCTCATTAATGGGCACACATCTATGCACATGTAAATGCCAAGCATTGAAAGTTTTGGCTCACTGATTTCTGTCACTACCATGTGCAAGCTTGGTGGGGAACATGCAGTCTATTAGAACCTTCAAATATTTTATTCAGACCAATTGAAGGTTAAGAGTTCTCTTAAAATTCTCCCAATGATAAGAGTAGTCAGCCTAAGTAGAAAATTCAAGTACTCCATCAGAACCATGGATGCAGAGAGACACTCTGCTTCTATCTTTGTTATGTTTTCCAGCTACCCAGCAGCTGTCATTTTGGATGTAAGACAACATGAGTTGTTCTTGAGAGAACTCTTAGATAGACAAAATTATCCATGAGAACACCACAAAAACACTATCCAGGTAACTGCAGTGTCAGATTCCGCCAATCCAAACCACACAAGAAGAATGAGTGTGGTCATAACCTTCACACTGTCGCTCACAAAGGATCAGTCCATCACCTTCATCATGAATGCCAGTGACTAGCTGCCATTGCACCCACTGACTTAAATCAGTTCCTGACAAAGGATTTAGATTACGGGATAATATTCTGTTCAAAACTTAGAGCAAAACATTACCCGAAATCTTCATCTTGAATTTCTGTCAGATTTCTGAAAGCAACTGGAAGACTCAGTTGTGATCCCAGATAATACTCAAGAGGCTTTAGTTTAGATAGACACTCATAGGGCAACTCTTAGATAGATAAAAAGACCATTATAGAGAGCGTGACATTGAAAAGGAGCAAATATTCATGAAACCCTAAATACATCTCACACCACCAGACGGCTTCACACCAAATCTTACAAGAGCTCATTTCCACAAATCCCTCCAATTCAGACTGATCTGAGCTTTGGGCAGCAATTGGGACATGCAACAGAAGTAAATGCAAATGATTTGTGAATCAGACCCTGATAATGTAAAACAAGCAACTATGATAAGAACCTCACATAGCTAGGGAGCAAAGATGAAAACCCCCAAATCCCCAAAATCCAGCATTTGACAAATCAAGTGCTGAAATCCAGACTTGTGAGATCCAGCCAGAACCCAAAAGAAAATCAGCATGACATAGGTGAAAGAACATCGTGTGCCACATCCTGACACAAATGAGTTGCCGTGGCCCCAAAAGAGAAAATCCCCCGAAAACACAATCATGTAAGAACAGAGGGGGAGAAACAGAGATACAGAGATACAGCGATAGAGAGTGAAACCTGAAGAGGGTGCAAGCCTGCACGAAGCTCACGGCTCTGGCGGTCACGATCATCTCCCTCACGCACAATTCTTTCCTTGTTTTCATGACGCTCATCAGGACGGGCCTCTGGGGATGCAGGCCGAATAGCAGGGTGGTCATTGGTGGATGTTGCAGATGAGTCAGGGGGAGGTGGAGATGTAGGCAGCGGTGCTGTTGTTGTCGTCACTGCAGGAGTCGTGGGGATGACTGCATCACTGCGGGTGGCTGCCGGCAATGATGCATCTGCTGCTGTATCTTGTACCATGCCTAAGCTGCTGCCTTATTATGTTGTTCGTGCACAAACAAACAGAGTATCAAACTGTGTTTGTTGCCTGTGAGAGAAAGAGAGAGAGAGAGAGATTGTTGTCAGAAGAAACGAATTTCACAGAAACTCCTGCTGCGCGGTGATGGAGATCGACTGACTCCAGATTTGTTAGCTTTCGAAAAGCGATGGAGCTTTGTCGAAATTGGGAAAGAAGAAGACGGGAAAGAGGAAGAGGTCCTCATGCTTAGAAGAAACCTAACCCTATGTGTGTGTGTCTTCCACCAGAGGGAAAGACTCATGACGACGACAAGGCAGCAGGAATCACGCGTGATGCAGTCGGGGATCTGCGATGATGTCTTCTTCCTCTTCTCTCTAGAAAATCCTCCTCTCTTCTGCTCTGAACTTCAACAAGGTTTTGATCTCAAAGCAGGATCAAAGTCTCCTGCATCTCCTCTCACACATGGAGTTCTAGTACATGCCTCCCTGTTTCCAGCAGCTGAAATCTTTCATGGTTATTGCTGTAAACTGTGGCGGATCCTCTTGTGAATGTCTCCCATGTTTTTTGTGGCTGAATCTGAAGAGAAAAAAATCATGTTTGCAAAGTTTGATAATATTGTTGTTGTTGCAGGGTTCCATAGCTAAATAAACATGGGTTGCCATGTTGTTGCAGGGACAAAAGGAATTCCAGATTTCATGGATAAAGATGATGAATCCGTCCCTTGTAGGAGAGGCCTCAAGACTTGTTCTCTTCCAGAAGTTATCACTGGAAATTTGAAAGGGGGAAGAAGAAGAAGAAGACTCTGGAGCTGTATGAGGAATTCACAAAAACAATTATAAGGAAAACCTATACTGGGAATCTGAAGAAGCACACCAAAAAGCACCGACAGTCATACAATGTATGAAGTGCGATGTTGTTTGAATGAGATAGTTGCATCGGTGATGATCAATGGGTACAGCAGATATGGGTATAAGAGGAGGACTGCATGGTTAGCTCCTTGGGCTCTATAGTTCCGGTGTGGATAGTTTGACGGGAATTGGGTGCAAGGAAAACAATCCATTCCAACACCCAGCTTGCTCAGAGAGACATGACAAGACCCGGATGCAATTCACTGTATGAGTTTGTTGCCAAATCCAGCTTATATAGTAGGTTATCTTTTCATTGAGGATGATGAGGCTGTTGCATCACCTTGCAGGAGTGCATGTCTGGGTTGTATCAATTCTCATGAAGAAAAAAAAGCCTGGAAGAAAAACTCTCAACCAACCTCTGGACCTCTGAATGGTATTTTTTTTTCTCTCCTGGCTTTTGATGTGTTAGGCTTTGCAGATTTATGATTGATTTGTAGAAACAAAGCTTGCTTCTTTTGATTGATGCTAGTTGATCAAGTTAGATCCAATCTACATTATCTGAGTTTTGCTTCAGATCATATAGAAGAATTGATACAGATCAAACATGCACTAGACCATCAATTCTCATGAACAGAAAGCCTGGAGGAAAAACTCTCAACAACCTTCAGAACTCTAATGGCATTTTTTTCTCTCGTGGGTTTTGATCTTTGAAGGTTTGCTGATTTATGATTGATTGATATAACTAGTACAAAACTTGCTTGTTTTTTATTCATGCTAGTTGATAAAGTTAGATCCCAATCTACATGATCTGAGTTTTGTTTCAGGTCATAGACAAGAATTGCTACAGATCAAACATGCACTAGACAGACCACCATGAGTGAGTCAACCATTGTGATGAAACTATTGTTGGAGGCTTGGTTGGATTATTGCCACATATTTGGAGGCAAGTTGAGAAGTTGGGGAATTTTTTGTGAAGTACATGGATGAGATATGCACAAGACTCAGACCATACAGAGAAATATGGTTCAGGTGCATGAAGTGTGTTGGGTTCAGTGAATTTACTTTAGCTATCTTGATATCACTTTCTTGCTAATTTTCTGCATTTGCACATACCCTTTTTGTTAGTGCAAAAAAATCCATTTGTTATATATGTTTGTCATTTCAAAGTACAAGTTAGTATTGGCTAAAAGACTCAACAACATCGTCAGTGGGTATGCTCCTGAAGGTTTTAGAGTAGAGTGTTCTCCCTGTACCCAATGCCTAATAAATTGTGAATACACTTTGAGAATGTTGTACCTGGAGCTTCTAGTTTCTTCAAATGTCTCTTACATTCTTCCACCTGCTTCTTCCCACATTCTTCTGCACACTTCACATCAGACTTATGCGTTGTTTTGTTGCCTTTGATGATACCATGCTAATTTTATGATTGTACCCATAAAGATCATCTACTACTCTTTCCAAAGCTCTCTACTTTACTTAATACTGAAGAGTTATTATGGACAAAGTCTTTGTGTGAGGTGGTAGGGTTAGCTACAAAAGTGTTGTTAAAATGATAGGAGAGGTAAAAGGTCAAAAGAAGGATAAGGAGGCAATGAGAGTTTTTACGGTTACATGGGATGTATGCTGTTTCCTATTGTGCTAGTTCAAGCTCTCTTTGAAAATCCTGTGATATGTTAGGGAAAGTTGCAAGATCTAGTTTCTAACCCTCTCCTTCAATGGTTATGGCTAGAAAGTGCACGCCCATCTATGGTGGGAATAATAGAAGGCCAAGAGTTCTACTTGGTTGCTTAGTCAAGTGATATCAGCTTCATACCTGTGAGAGGAGTTGAAGTATGTTTTGAATACATGTACTCAAAACAAAGATATTGTAATCTGTTATTGAGTGGGCAAATGCAGATGAAGAACGAAATTTGTTTGCACTCCTGCTACTTTTTATTGCCACCACATTTCAAAGTTTATCAGACTCATGCATACTAGGTACTCATGTGCTTTGAAACATTCTGTACTCATGTACTCATTCATTGTATTCATGTACTGAATTTGGAGTACCTGTTCTTTGTAACTCAGTTATACTACTCATGCACTGATTTTGGAGTACTTGTTTCTTCGTATGGGATGATGACTATGTGTAAATGAGTTTCCAAGGGGAGTTCAGAATCTGCCACAAGCTGCTGAATTCAGAAGTTGTGTGGGCCAGAGAGTGAAACCGACACTCACAAGTGCACGATGTGGGATGGAAGGTGGGTGGACAAGAAACCCTTTTCCCAGTGCAGTCCAGTTCCATAGCTAAACAAACATGGGTGGTTAGCTCAATTGTTGTATTGTCAGTTCAATCACACAAGTCACTAGTGAAGTTTGTTTCCCAAATTTCCAACACAATTCATTGACTTACAAATGGATGATTTGTCCCCACGTCTGTGTTGCATGTTGTTTGTCACGAAAATTCTCACTTTGTTTGGGAGCAAATAAGTGTTAAGTGTGTCAGAGTTAAGAGAATGTTCCTTCCAACATGCAGTTTGCTTTTAGTTTGTAACAAAGTCAATGTCTCCAGACCGATGATTTTCAAATCGACCCCATCTCTCTTGCATGATGTTTGCTACAAACTTCTTTGTTGCAGTTACATTATTAGTCGCAATTGTTGGGTGGATAAGAAGAATACGTGAATTAAAGAATTATAGTCACATTGTGATGATGATGATGATGATGATGATGATGAAACTGATGAAAGCTGATGAGGAGACAGTTTTTGACTGACACCGCCACCAAACCCATCATCTAAAACTCTCACCAACAAAATGCATTACTAGTACAAAAGTGTATTGCCTTTCCAATGATAAAAGCTGGTTGTTCATATGGATGGTGGCCGGATGGCTGGCTGGGCTGGGCTGGCTGGGTCATCTGGCCACTACCTAACTCAATAGGTTGCTGGATGATTCCATACTTCTTCTTGCCAGTCCTTTATTGGCTTTGCCTACCAAGGCCCTTAGGATATTGTGTAGGATATTGTGTTTAGATTCATTATAGAGTATAGTAGCTTAAGGGATTTTTATAGGCCCCTAGATAGATAATAATAGGTCTATTTTTGTATGAGGATTTTGGGAATTTGATAGATATTCTTGGCTTGTGTTGAAACTTGAGATTTAGTTCCAGAGTTATAATAATATCTTGAAGGATTTTTTGGGTTTCTTTTTAGAGGATTTTTGAAGAAGATTCATAATATTTTTGCATGGTGAAATTATATTTGAGTTTCCATAATTCTTCTTCTTTTGCCTTTTAAGATAACCCTTTTTTAATATAAATGGCAAGGCCACATTCAGTGTGACACACCCCTTAAATTTCACGGAAATTTCATTCCGTAATGTATTTTGAGAGCACATTCTACACATTAATCACGCCAAAACAGGAGGCAATTTATTCGTAGAACAGGCCTTGTAAAAAACACTCCCTCTCCGCAAATTCTGCCGGTTGGAACCTGACATCTAGTTGACATCAGTGTGCCTTCGGTTTTTTTTTTTTTTTTTTTTTCTTCGGAGGGCATTTTGATTTTTTGGGAGGCATCTTGCATATTTTGAGAGCCTCCGTTTCAGAGTGTTTTGTCGTGCTTTATGAGTAGTTGTGACAAAGACGGTCATTTACATGTGAATCGGCAAAGTATAATTTTTCCAAGTTTGCGAGAAATTCACACAAATGGCCAAAAACAAAAAAGAAACCCATTACGACCAGGGCTGCATATGGGCACAACTAAGATTCGGACCGGTCGAAACATTGAGGAATTTACAAAACTCTTTGAAATAAAGGATTCGGTTTTGTGCCTGGGGAGTGACCTTCCCACACTCAATGGCTCCGTTGATGATGTCGATCGTGACCCCGAATCCCGGTTTTCTACCGGCTTCTATGTCGGCTTTCGTGGGTTTCCATTCACCGACTAGTACTTCGTGTATGGAAGGGATGGTGCCCGACGGAGTCGTCCAAAACCAAAAGGAGGTCTTGAATGCGATAACTGGATCTTCGGAAACGAGGTTTGGATCTGCCAAAATATTTGCACCCACAGCAGCACTTGCTGGACCATAGTTGTAGTTCCTGCACCCGAATAAAAAAGGAAAAGGAAAAAAAAATAATAAAAAAAAACTCAATTATAGTTTTGGATCAAAGTAATGGCAAGGTTTTTCTAACCTGAATTTCAAACAAAAATAATTGTTATTAGTGTGGTTGAGGCAAGGTTTTTTTTGAAAAAAATTAAAATTTTATTTTTTAATTTAATTTAAAAAATTGTGATATTGAAAATTTGGCTAATTTTACCAAAATGGAAAAAAAAAATAGTGGGATTTCTTACTAGAAAAACAAAAATTTCCAAAAATTTCCCAATTTTTTTGGTCAAAAAATATTGGTTTGAAGCTTTTAATCTCTTGAGGGAAAAACAATCCACTAGAGGTCACTTACATTTCTATAAAACTTGATGTCACTTCAAAATAAGGTGTTAGTAGTAGTTCTATTACTTTGAAAGCAAATTAAACCAAAAAATAAAAAAAATAAAAAATGAGGCCTACCTAAGCTCTAGAATGTATGAAGTAAATAAAGATATTTGAGAATGAAAATGAAAATGAAAATTTTATTTGACACTATATATATTTAAAATAAACACTTATCATACTTATTGATTAAAAAAACAAGTAGAAATTTACATTCATCCCATTTATAATTAGGTAATAAATTAATAACTTCAAAACTAGGGTACCCTATTGACCACAATTTAGGCTGCTGCCCAATAATTTGGAAAAATGAGATCCTAATTAAGGAGAAGCAATTCTCCAAATAGAAAAAAGAAAAAGAAAGAAAAATTAGAAAATGAAAAAAACGGTAAATGAAAAAAATAAAAAATAAAAATAAAGGATTTTTTAAAAAAAAATTTGGGCATTTGAAGAAACTACTAGGTCTGAATTATTCGAGGAAAATTGAACTTGGAGTAGGTTATTTGAAGAATTTTTTTGTTGCCTCTAATTTTCAGCTTCAGATCAAAAATAAATAAATAAATAAATTTTAAAATAAAAATAATAAAAATAATAATTAAAAAAATGAATGGTTTCATTTCCTGCAATTGCACCAAATTTCTCCAAGAGGAGGAAGATGAGGATGATATGAGGATGAGCAGGGATGGAGACGAGGAGGAGGATGAGGAGAGATGGAGACCAGCCTAGTTTTTTTTTTCCCGCTGGCTATATATAGCCAAAAAGCTATATTAAGAAATAAAAGTGCTAGAATCAAGTGGGCTTTGTGTTTTTCAATAGCCATAATTCAACCAAAGTTTATGAAAAATCGCCAGATTTCAATACTTGGTGGTTCAAGTAGGTAGCCAAAAATATAGAAGGACGTTTAAAAAATATATTTTCACATTTAACTTGTTACCAAATTTAGCTAAATCTTCCTATGGATCATCGCCACTTTGGCTAAATCACAAAATTAACAAAAAAAAACACTCAGGGAGGGAGGCAGGAAGGGAGAGAGGAAGGAAGGAAGGAAGGAACAAGATGAAAGGGAGGGAGGAAGGGAAGGAGAGAGAGAGAGAGAGAGAGAGAGAGAGAGAGAGAGGACAAGATTGGAGGAGCTGCAGGTTCATGGGTGCGTGATTCTTTACCAGGAGAGTTGGAGTGGACCTCGGCCGAAGTAGCTTTGGCCAGGAGCACAAGGGTATTCGGTGCTGGTGTTGTCACAATAGTTGAAGGATTGATCAATCTCTTCCACATAGAACAGACCTGCACACACACAATTCATGAATGTCCTCATCAAATTTCTAAACCAAATCATTCATTCCAGCAGCAAGAAAAGCAACAAAAAGATCAGAACTAGTACAAACCGATTATAAAGATTTGCAAGCATTCACATTCCATCAATATTGCGAAAAAAAACTAACTGGAATTCGGAGCTTGCAGCATGCACATCCATTCACAGAGAGAGAGACAGAGACAGAGAGATACAGAGTGAAAATCTAGTGCACGAATTCTGCACCCAGTTGAAGGATTTTGTGCTTTCTGATGAGATCTAGATGAGCAAGAATATATTGGAGAATGAGTTCAACGGAATTTTGAGATTTTGATCACATTTTGTTACCAGCGGTTTCTTGTTGCACATGAGCACTGTAAGCGGCGATCTCCCTCAGCCGTATCTTGTGGGACCCTTGGTTTCCGAAAGTCGGGAAAGATTTGGCAGCTACAATGAAGGCGTCGTAGGTGTAGAAGGTCTTGTTGCGGTTTGGGTACAGCTCGTCGAAAAGCTGGCGTGTGACTATAGTTCCCACTCCCGAATCGGGAGTGGGTGAGACCTGTATCGGCGCTGGAGCAGGCGGGGCGGAAGACGGGGATGGAGCTGCAGCAGGGATGTAGGTCGCCGTTGGTTCCACTAGAACTGTCGTTTCGCTCAGATCTACAAGCTGCAAAAAAAGCACAGAAAACATCGACACAAGCAGCAGCAGACCCATGATCCCAGAACTGGAATTGAGCTGGATTTCAGCTTGTCCGCGGGAGCTCGACGTAGTAAACTCCTGACCAAAAACGAGAGATCAGGAGATCAGTGAGTCACAATTTTGCGTCGAACTTGCAGCGGCGGCGGCGGCAGCAGCAGCAGGAGAAGTAGTTCTATAACTCTGTCTAGTGGACGTTGCGGCAGCAGGACAAATGAATCCAGACAAGAATTGAGTTATAGTCTAATCCATTGCCAAGAGGACGACACGGTCACCTCAGATGCTTACAATTCTTTTGGATCTTTTGCCAGGCCAGAAAGCAGCAGCATCCAGCGCCAAGTACTTCCACAACAGCAGGACTCCGTGATCAGTGTCCGTGGTCACACCTGGATTGATAAAGATTCCAATGCCCGAAAAAGCTCGGGAGCGTCTACTGCAGGCAACCTTCAGGATCAAAAGTACTGGAATAAAAAAGTACAACAATAAATCAAAAGCTTCTACTGTCGGATCATTTAATCTATGAATCAAATGTGATGAGAGTCCGCAATCTTTACAAAGAAGAAAAGAAAAAAAGAAAAAAGAAAACGAACACAAAAACAAACACAGAGACAAACAGAAGAGAGAGAGAGAGAGAGAGCAGTACCCCCACGGTCCACCACCGTGAACGACGTGCAACAAAACTGGCGTCGGGAAAAAGAGAATTCTTTGTTGTTTGGTTGGGTTGAATCAATGCAACTGAAGAAGAAGAAGAAGGGTGCGGCGCTGACCGGATATTGGGCACACGACAAATTGTTCAACGTCGATTGCTTGCAAAGTTGGCATGTACTTCATCATTCCATTGTGTTTTGACGATTTTCTCCGCCCCCCCTGCGCGCGATGGATTTGGTGGGAAGAGACAAAAGCGCGATGGGAGAGAGGGAGGGAGGGAGGCAGGGAGGCCGCCCAAGTTGGCTGCGCGAGACAGATTGTTGTCGACGGTTGAAGGAGGGTCTAGGGCCGCGAGCGGCAGGGTGAAGCCTCCGCGGCCCACTGATTGTCCACCCTTCAAGGAAGGCGGTAGGGCAGCGAGCGGCAGCAAAGTGGCGACTGGAGACAAAGTGTTGTGAGTGGACATGGTTTTTAGGCATGCTCTGTTCTTAAGTTAAGTAGTGAACTTATTTACACTCTTTGTTAGTGAAAAACTTTTCATCCACGTTCTCTCTGTGCTCAGTGTGGGACCTTGCAAAAATATTTCTCACATCCAAGTTTTGTTATTTCTTTTTTTGCAATCTCACCCATACAACTAAGGCCTGGTTTACGGCCCGCTTTACACTAGGAGTCAGGGCCAATGTTCAACCCAAAACAAGCATTTCTATTGGTGCAAAAGTTGAAATTGGCCTCAAAGGCTTTACACCAGGAGTCAAGGCTGAAATAGAAAAAAAAAATTTCAATCTGCCCCAAGCTACTAATAAATGCTGAACTTTATGGCCTTGTATTGGCCCCCAAGGCTGAAAAAAGGATACGAGCCAATTTTCAACCCTTGGGACCAATGTTCCAGCATTCAATGTTCTAGCATTTATTAGTAGCTTGGGGTCAAAGTTCAAACAACAAGCCAAAAATGCTCAAAGTTGGCCCCAAGCTTTTTTGGCCCTGAGTCCTAGTGTAAAGCGGGCCTAAAATTGGGACTGCAAATAGGTGGGAAACTATTAATCGATCAGTTTTCTTCTCTTTTCTTTTTGGCGAAATCTCCTCAAGAGGTGACACACTTTTCTGAAAACGAAATATTCTGTCGAAAATCCCCATCTTTTTGAAAAAAAAAAAACCGCATCAAAGGAACAGAAAACTGTTTCTTTGGGAGGGTGTCGCCACTTTTCTGCCTGCTGGCTACTGTTTAAAAAATAATGCCGGTGGCAGTTAAGAACTCTGCTTAGGGATGCTCGACACCCTGAGACCATCATCAAGAAATTGAAAACCAAAACACCGCTAGGTACTAATAGCAAACCACCTGGACCAATAATTATGATTGGCCAATGAGAAACAAAGAACAAAAAGTCACATCACACTTATTACACTCTTCTCTATCAGGTGCACAGCTTTGCTGTGCCTTTTAGCTACCCACCAGCCTCAGCAAACTGGGCAAAAGTGTTGTCCGCGATAAGAAGGACCCACGGCCGACTAAACGGTAAACCTCCTCCATTTCCGACCTAGGCTAATGGTAGGTACACGGACATAAAATGGGAATTTGGGGGGGGGGGGGGCTTTTTTTTTTTTTTTGTTTGGGCCTTTGGGGTTTGTTATTTAACTTTGTTTATCCCCCCTCTTTTTTTTTTTTTTTTTGT
>Ga0116229_10007246_pt1 | contig 17622 bp, 12 predicted proteins | sample S1TSphgellanicum_3_FD_87313 | JGI IMG/M metagenome (GOLD analysis project Ga0116229, IMG submission 87313) | Host-associated microbial communities from peat moss isolated from Minnesota, USA - S1T2_Fc - Sphagnum magellanicum MG | ecosystem: Host-associated > Plants > Peat moss > Unclassified... | reverse complement strand
AGAGAGAAGAGAGGTCCTCGCGAAGCACACTGCCGTGGCAACACGGGTTACCTGAAGGCTGTTAGGTGCGACGGGTCAAACCTAGGGCTATGAACGTAGGTTTGACCCTATGATAGGTACCTAGTATCATGCTATTTTGGCTAAGCATTTTGCTATTCCTCAGGATCAAAGGAACTGGGAAACTTCTTGTTTTTTTAATTTTAAAAATAAAAATAAGAAAATAAGAAAATAAGAATTTAAAAAAATTAATTAAAATTTTTTTTACATGTATTTATTAAATTCAACCATCTTATTCCTCTTGGAATCCATTGACTATGGAGTAATTAGGCCCATTCTTGTAATTAAATCAAGTACCTGAGTTAATAAATACTAATAATTTAAAAATAGTTTGAAAGTGAAATGTAAAAGTTTGATTAACTCAACACATTATTATTATTATTATTATTATTATTATTATTTGGCAAAATGTGGAGTGGGGAAATACAAGTCAATCGCGATTAGTTTTAGTGTTTTTCTTGGTGTGAAGTTTCACCAAAATGAGAACAATCAAAATTAAAAAAGGGGAATACTATGTGAAAATATTCCCATTTTTTCTGATAAAAATCCCCTAATTTCAGATTTTTTTGGGTGACATTTGGATCAATATGTGTGTGTGTGTGTGTTTGGGCAAAATTTTGCCACTTGGTGACAAGGAAAAAAGGGGGGTTGCTCTAGGATTCTTTTGGGAAAAAAATCTGCACAAATTTTAGAGGGAGAGGTTAATTTTCCTTTTCGATCAAGTTCCCAAAGGTTCCCTATCAATTCTTCAATGTGTTCCCCAAAATGTTCCCAATAGCACCACACTTTTATCTCATATTGCTTTGGCCAAGATTGAAATTTTGTGAATATAAACAATAAACGGGGACACCAAAGGGAAGCACCTATATGTCTATGGGGAGAGTGCTCAATGTTTCAATTATTTTTTTTGTGATGGGTTGGTCAATCAATGTGACTCCTTCCCCAAAAGAACAAAAGAAAGAAAGAAAGAAAGAAAGAAAAAAACCTTTGATCACACCATCAACTAATTGATAAGAAGCATGAATATACATACATGAGTGCTCTTCCCTCAAGGCAAAAGCCAATAAAATGAAGTTGGTGAAAACAATGAGTTCATTGTCGCATATCAAGTTATGCCAAAAGAGACAAAGCTCACACGAGCAAGTTTGGTTTGGTACCTCTCGAAGAAGTACGACATTCTATAGTGCATATTTCATCAAGTAAGGCAATCTATCTATGAAAGAAGGCAGGTTGTTTGTTTGTTTGTCATGTTGAGATCTCTCAAACCACAACGCCTCTTGCTCTGCTCTTGGTACTTTTAGAAAGTCCTTGATGATTAAGTTGGTTTCATTATGTTTATGTCTCAACCTATAGTGGAAAAGTTATTGAATTTTTGATAAAATTTTCACTAAAAATTCATTTAAACCAAAAAAAAAAAAACTATAGAGAAATTTGGGTGCACTCTTGATATTCTTGGAAAGCCATCAATGAGTAAGATTTAGTGAAGCTGATTTGGAAAATTTTAGACCTAAGGTGCCACAATTATTGAATTTTGAGTGGTTTTGTTATTGAAATTTTAATTAAGTTTGAAAAAATGATTTTGGAAGGAAAAATTAGTTGGGTAACCAGTTCACACTTGGACCAAGGGCACAGCCCACATTAGTCTCCATTTAAGACTTCAAAAGAACCCCACCTAAGTACAACAAGATCCTACATAGCCCTCATAGTGAAGAAAAGAAAATATAAAAGAATTGTGGAGTTTGATTTGGTATGTTTAGAGCATCTCGAGCGGTGCTCAATATGTGACTCTGCAAAAATATTTCTTATGTCTAATCTTCCAACTTTTTGTTGTTATTTTATTTTTTTCCAACTCCACCCATTAAACTAAAACTGAAACTACAAATAGGTGGGAGATTACTAATAGCAACCCACCTGGACCAATCATACTATGGTGGTCCTCTGTTCCTAACCCAACCATATAGCCTACTTATGAAAAGATGCTCTAAATCATGTTGAGCTTCAGCTGATGACATTCATTTTGTTGAAGAAGTTGTTTATATGTACAGTGTTAATTTGAAAACATTTGAGTTTAACTTTAATGGAATTTAAAGTGTGAGGGTCTTAAAAAACCCTCACGGGCAATAACCACATGAACGAGTGGAACATTGAAGACTGTAGTCTGTTGTAGTCTCTTCTTGCTTAATGATCATGAGATTTTAATAACACATGTTACACAGCATCCCCACCACTTAGTATGTGACCCTGCAAAAATATTTTTCACATCCAAGTTTAGTTATTTACTTTTTTTTGCAACCCCACCCATAAAACTAAAACGGGGACTGCAAATGTGTGGGAACTACTAATAGCAGACCACCTGGACCAAGCATTATGTTTGACGAATCAAAAACAGGAAGCAATAGTCAGATCATATTTATTACACTCTTTTCTAGCAGGTGAGCAAAGCTTCAACATTTACCAGCCTCAGCAAATGGACCACATATGTAGGATGGAGCACATATGTAGCAAGAAAACCAATTTCCTGAGCTAAACCGACATGTTTTGACTTTTCTTCATCTAATTGTAAATTGCAGGGTCACATACTCAGCACCGGTGGGGATGCTCTTACTGTGCATTTTAAGTGGGAATGTGGACAAGGTCTTGAGAATCTGAGTATGGGCTCCCCCCAATTAAGTAAGCATTGATAATAATAGTGATAAGGTCGTTTTAAGTCCCCCTTCTTGCAATAGAAGTAGATAGTGGAGATAATTAGGAAAATTATTAGGTTGCTATGATATCTTCTTTTGCAAAAATATTTGCAGTTCACACAACCCATTTTTGGCCACACAGCGGCCGTTCATATCATGGACAGAACATGCTTATGGAACAAAAGGAATTTGTAGCACAATAGCATACCCATTGACAAGCTATTGGTAGTGCTCTTGGCTTGCCTACTGGAACTTATCATAAAAATCTGATGATTTGGATTATAATTTTTTTCTCAAAATCTTCTGAATTTGGATCATTTTTTCCATGAAAAACCTTTGGATGTGTTGAAATCATATATTTCAGGTCAAAATTTGGTGAAATTTTGCCCACATCTTATGGTTGCCAATAGGTGTACTAGATACATCTCCACATTATCACCCTTAGCAAAAATGTATGTTAAACACCCAAGGGGTGATGGCTCACTAGTATAGCCTTGTCCTTGAGATTGGGATCACAAAAGGCCCTAGATTCAAACTTAATGATGTGTAGGGGTTACTACAAAAGTGAGGCTTTGTTCAACTATTCAATTCATTATGGATTAGGTCATTATAGGCCACCATTTCATTGCACCATTTAACCTAAAAGTGAACTAGGTGACCATATTCTTGCACCATTCATGTCCATGTCTAGTATTAGCAATTCAATAAGGGAATTTACTATGGTCAATTTTTTGTATTATTCAAATAACTATTTTAATTTTTTTACAAACTAATAACTTCTTTATTAATTTATATTGCATTAAAATTATGTCTAAATTTATTAAATCTATGTATGTTAATATAATTTACATGTCTTTATATATATATATATATATATATATAACACATTGTTCATAGATTATATTCAATACTTAACATGTAATGATCTATATATCACAAAATATTATAACTAAAATATAATATAATATAAATTTTTGACATACTATATTAGCTATTTTATAATGTAATATGAAAAATTAGTATCAATTTTATTATTTATTAAGATAAATGATTTTTAAATATTTTGTTTATGGTTTTCATAAACTTTTTTGTGTAAACAAATGTTGCAGCTTGTTGAACCATATTTTCTCATGAAGAACTATTTTGTGAGATGTTATTAAACAATGAAATTTATCATTATTATTTTTTGAATGGTTTGAAATTTTGTATGTTTTTATATTATATATGTATGTAAACCTTTGGGGGAAAAAAGTTCAAGAATAAGTTTTCCTTTGTATCATTTGAACAAGATATGATGAGGAAGACAACATATCTTAAAGTTTGTTCTGTAAAAAAGACTTGAATTTGAGTAATTATCATATATCCAATTTATTGCAGATTTTATTACAAAGCAAAGTGATAGTTGAATGGCAAAGACAATGCAATATTTCTTTGGAGACCAAGGTCCAAACTTTTACTACCAACAATCATATTCAAATAGCATGGATTTAAACTATTTGTTGAGCATTTGTTAACCCTAAATAGACTGCATTTTGAATTTTTAAAATTAAAAATAAAAATATTATATTAATTAAAAATATTATAAAAATGTGATGAATTCACTATTTCACTATTGGTGAATTCATCCTATAGTAAGTGGTTCCTAATCACTAGGGGACATAATGAATTCACTAATATCTTGCATAGTTAAAAAAAACACTAGTCCATGTATGGATTATGTTCAAATGCAATGACTTGATTGTTAGATAGATGCAATTTGGCCCAACCAGCTGAAATATCTCATAATGAATGAATGAAGCAATTGGATGAAATTTCTTGTTGTTTCAGAATAAAATAAGTATCATCCATGGAGTGTGATGTAAAGTTTTATTCCATCATTGGAATAATTTATCCAATTTACATCATCCATTAAAACCCATCTAGATTTTGTGAATGAACATCCAAGGAATATCAAAAGTTCAAATGGATGAGCTTTGATTCCATAACTTTTGTGGATGATACTTCATCATACTTCAGGATGAAATAAAATTGATCTACAAAATTATCATTTACATTTTGATTTCATCCATGAAATATAGTTCAATTATGGTTTCATTTCATCCATTAAAAATTTACCACAAAATTGAATAAAAATGCAACCTACATATATATTTCATCTTGAATTTCAGGGCAAGTGAAAATACAATAATATTTACTATTTGTGCTGCCGAAGTTTTAACGACTTGTGGTTATTGATAAGTCGAAATATCATAGGTAGTGAAACAAATACAACTTTGGAACCACAGATATTTTCATATTTGTTTATCATCACCTTTCAATTGTCATATGTTGAAAATTGAATCCTTTTGTTGTCTCAAGGACAACCCATATTTAAATTAAAAAGGTTGCATCACCTTGAATAAAACCTTAATTCTTTTGAAATCTCCTTTTTGTACTTGATATGGTTTCGTGAGTTTCTTGGACTACTTGATACATGATTATTTTTTTTCAATAGGTGAAGATTGAATTTCATATTCTAAAATCAATGAAAATGAAAATTTCATGAAAATTTTATAGAATTGTGGAATTTTGATTTGATATTATATAAACAAATGACAATATATCAATATTTTGAGCTTACATCAAGTGATGGTAACTAATAGTGTCAAGCAACTTAGAGCTTCAACTTGAAGAAAAATAGGCACACATTAGCAAAAGCAAAAAGTTGGTTACCAAGCTTTGAATGTTTGTCTTCCCAAACGGATGGTTGTCCCATCACATTTGTAAGAGCATCTCTTTAGAAGGATTTCATCCAATTTGATCTTTTATTTGGAATCAAGATACATTCAAGAAATCAATTCTCTTGAAGCACAACTTCTCCATATATTTTTTTGGTCTTGCCTACCAAGGCAAGGATATTGTGCTTAGATTCATTAAGAGTATCATAGCTTAAGGGATTTTGGCCCCCCTAGGTAGTAGCTTTTATTTTTATATGAGGATTTTTGAAAGATGATATTTTGGCTTGTGTTGAAACTTGAGATTAGTTATAATAGAGTTGTGATATCATGAAGGATTTTGGTTTCTTATAGAGGATTTTTGAAGATTATATTTTTGCATGGCAAAATATTTGAATTTCCATAATTCTTCTTTTACCTTAAGATACTTTTTAATGTCAATGGCAAGGCCAAAGTGTGACACACCCATTTGTATAAAATCTTGTGATTGATCCAAAGAGTTGTCCATTTCTTTAGTTGATTGCAATTATAAGGAATCTTAAACAACATTTTCAGTTTTTTTGGGAACATCATGAAACATTTCCTAATCACAAGAAGTTCACAATAACATCTAGTGAACATTGCTGTGAATATATGGGACCAAATGAGCTTTGCATAGTAGTACTACTAGTGTCTCTCATCAGTTTCTCAGGGACAAAGAGCCATAATGAGAGCTTCAAGGTTATGTCACAAACCCAATTTGCTTGAGTAGATAGTCTATGCTTATCAACTTAATCATCATCCTCACTTTACTTTTTGAGGTTTGTGTAATCCAAATGTGCATTCAATGATTGTATACCACCACTCTGATGGATGGGTTTCTGGAGGATCTTTTGGTTGGGCTTTTTTTTTCTTTCTTTCTTTCTTTCTTTTTTTGGTTTTGTTTTTTGGGAGTGAGTTGCAGCATTGAGATCTGAAGAAATTGGCCTATCACCTTGAAGAAGACAAGAATATTGTGTTTCTGGAGAGATTTTTTTTTTGGGGGGTTGTCTTTGGAAGAGATTTCAGTACAGTACTGAGATCTGAAGAAATCTCCCTCACACCAAGACAAGAATTCATTTTGGGATGGTGTGTGAAGGGTGGGTTGAATTTGGTGTTCGTAGTTTTTTGTCGTGTAAGGATTGTGTAAGTTGCAGTGCATTGGGTGTTTAGATTGTAGAAGAGGAGAGAGAGAGAGAGAGAGAGAGAGAGATATTGTAGCTTCAGAGATGACAGAAACAATAGTCTTGAGGGCTGTGACATTGACGCACGTGAGGTACAGAAAGGGGGATGACTTAGGTCATGCATTGGCATGGGCGTCGCTGCTGCCTGTGTTCATCGGTCTCGGAGGTTTTGTTACGCACTTCATTTTCAGGCGGGAGCTGCAGGCTTTCTTTTTTGGTCTAGGATTGATTGTTTCGGAAATAATCAACCAAGTGATCAAAGACTTTGTGCAAGAGTTGCGCCCGTCTACTTGTGAAGCTTTGGAGATGTGTGATTCCAATGGTTGGCCTTCCAGTCATTCTCAATACATGTGTTTCTTCGCAGTCTATTGCACTCTGCTGTCTGTACTCAAGCTGCATTTTGCTGATGAGTTCAGGCAAGCTTTCACCGCGCTGTTGCCGTGGCCGTTTGCTATCACTGTGATGTATTCTAGGGTTTACTTAGGGTATCATACCACAGCTCAAGTCATTGCCGGGGGTTGTTTAGGACTCGTTCTTGGAGCTGCATGGTACTTCTTCATCAACATACTTGTTGCACCTTGGTTTCCAGTAATCGAAAACACATACCTCTGCTGGTACTTGCGGATCAAAGATAGCTCCCATATACCTGATGTCATTGGATATGAGGACATGAACTCCAGAGCAGCTCGAATGGACTTGGATGCACAAAAGCGAGGCAAAATTTCCAACGACTGAAGATATCAAACAACATTGTTGAAGGACCAAACCAGGTTATCTTGCACATTCCTGCTGTTCAGTTCACTGTTGTGGTGAGTGTTAACAAAATGTTCATGAGCTTGGAGAAGATGGATTTGCCATCCCCCATTACCAAACCTCAGTGTGATTTTTCCATTAGACTCGGTCAAGTTTGCTACCAGTTTTTTTTTTTCATGGCTCATTGCCAATTTCTGCACAAATCCCATGTGCTTTTTCTAATAGGAACTCACATAGTAGAAGATGGATGTCCCCACCATGTCCTCAAAGCCATTTGATTCTTTGACAGGATTGATGATTTCATTTAGTTGATTTTTTGTTCATGCTTAATGCACAAAGCTCATACACTTGTGTTGGGGACTCACAACACCCAGTATGAACAAGTTGGTGAAGTTGCATTTCTGTAAGTGATTAGTGTTTTTTATAATCCATTCTTTGGGAGAGCTCCATTCACAATCTATATGGTATCAGTTGCAGAATTTTGTCACTCAGTTATCACCCTTTCAGCATTTGAGACTTGCCTGATAGATTGACAACATTCTCCACACCTTGAGGAGATAACTAGCTAGCTGAGAGATTGATAGAAACAGTTCAATTATGATGGACTTCAGATTTGTTCTTTGTTGTACTTCAGGGGATTGTTCCTGGCTTCATTACACTAAGAGCAATCCTTTGGTCATGCAACCAGATTGGGGATCTGTTCAACGGATCTCTGGATTCCTAGCAGGCTGGTGATTGCATCATTTCTTGTGGAATTTATTTGTATCTGTATGTTTGTAGTGGGGGAGGAGTTTCCTAATCCTGAAGTCAAGATGTTCTATTGCTTAATGAGATCCTCACAAGCCCAGAAAAAACCACATGGTTAGATTGCACTGTTATTGCTCAATGGTTGTGACAAGGATGGCAAGTCAACGCATATCTATGTGATTGCAGAGAAATCTCCATCACAAAAGTTTCAATGTAGCATAACAATAACTGTACCCATAACCTTGGGAGAGTCGCACACAAAATGTCAGAGCAGAACACTCACTAGAAATAACAATGATGAGTTGCTATGACTAGTCACTGACTTCATCAGCTCCCAGAGGCAAGTGTAGATGAGTATCTGTGGGCAAACCAATATTCATAGGCACAGGTTGCAAGCGTTTCTGATTTCCCATCAGATCTCTGGATTTGGTGTAATGAATAATGCAACTACACAGTAATAGAAGCAAACTTCCACACAATCCCTGCAGTTTCCACCCTTTTCACAACAAAGCTCAAAGAAGAAATAAAGACAATGTGCACAAGAATTTTGTCACACAGCATGTTATTTGACATTTCTTCCAATGCTTATCCAGGAGAACTGTGAAAACTTAAATTTCCAATCTGATCTTCAATCTCATTAAGAGGTAAAGATGACTAACATCGATTACAGATTTTCTTTGATCAGACTAGTCACTTCGTAAATCTTCCCTCACTGTTGCTACCTCTGAACAAAACTTTATTCAAACGGCATGGCCATGTAGATGACCTGAAAACATGTGCATCAGTTGCTCTCTAAAAGCAGAAACCCTTCTAAATCCCTAATTAGAATGGTCAAGGCTGAAATTTGTCATGAAGGAAAAGCACATCTTACAACAGTACTTGTAGCACCAAAGTTTCAGGAGTATCATTGGTGATCCTCCTTCTTTTGAGCAAACATACTGGTGCTCTGTCTCCTTGTTGATTGTGCTCATTCTTGAATACTGCAAGTGTTGCACAATTTGTGAGTTTCTGTCACAAAGAAATCTGGAAGACTCGGTCCTGATGCTCACTTCCCACACAAAGAAGATAGCAATTTAAGACCTGGCAAGGAGAAAACCAAGCACACATACTACATAGAAAACAGAAGGAGAAAACCAATGCAATCTTCTCAAAATCTGCAGACTCGATGAAGGGAACATAGAAATAAAAAAAGGCCATTGTTTACAGTATCCATAAAGTCATTCCCAGTTGGTCCCCACTCTGGACTGCAGTTTTTTTCTTTTCATCCCCAATTTCCTGTTGTCCTTAAAGTCTGCCGAACTGGGAACCAAACGTCGAAACTTGTGGCAGATTTTTTGGGCTGCCCTTTTCTGTGTCTTCTTCTTTTCGGGCGGTTTTTTGAGTTTTTGGGGTTTGATCTGTTGGGTTTCTGACTTTTTGGGGATTTAGGGATTTTTAAGTTTTGGGGTTTGGTATGTGAGTTTCTAACTTATTAAATTAAGTACCAAGGTTTAGGGTTAGGGTTTCAGAGCTAAAATTAGGGTTGAAGCACAACTTGATTTTCTCTTTCTCTTTTATTTTGTATTGCTCTTTCTCTTGCTCTTGTATTTAGGGCCTTTTTTTTCATTTGATTTTTCTTCTTATTCTTCTCAATAGGGTTTGTTTTCTCTTATGTTCTTCTCTTTCTCATTTGTTTTTTCTTTTTGAACAAATGAATTTTTCTTCAAGTTCAATCATCTCTTTAAGCTCTAGTTCTTCTTCAAATGATTATGAGATCTTGCATAACATGGATGAAAACATTATAATATTCTTCTAGTGTGGGTTGGTGGCATGTAATGTTAGACTTCTTCAACTCACATGAGTTGGAGGAGGGAAGTAGACAATTAATGGACCTAACAATAGGTGTTTAAGATGTGTTAGCCACAATGCATGCCACCTTGACATTATTCAAAAACCTAACAAACTTTGCAACCACAAAGTTTTAGAAGCTTACATCCATTGTGGTGCCTATCATCACCTCCCATGCTAAGTCTACATGTGAAGCATGTATTGTTCCTAGGAAAACATAAAAACTAAGCTTTCAACAAAGATTTCTATACATTTTTTTTGTTCATGAAGCATGACAACGTCACAAGATATGATGTTTTCATGTTGAATTGGCCCAACGATTATGTGTGTGATGATGTTCTTTACATTTCATTTTGCATTAAATGCTTATAGCCCAAGAAAAGGTTACCTTGGGCACCTATTTGCAAGAATTACCAAGATGCACAAGATATTTTGATCGAGCTTTAGTTGAGGTCCCAAAACCTTGGAGGGACATGTTCACAAATCTTGTTTCAATGGGTGGAAGCAAATCTATGTTATGAACATAATTAATTTGACCCACATAAGCCTATTCATTTATATAGATACATGGTACCCAAACTTTTACTACAATGTTAGCATCTTTCAATATTCCACATTTTACATGGACTAGTGCTAATATTTTATTCATAAGGATGATTAAAACTAGTTCCTATTCAAGGTATATGGGAGAAAAAATATTCATAATGCAAAAGATTGGGAGATAGGAGTTAGCTCTCAATTTAGACTTAAATGCCATACAAGGATACAACAAAAACACATGTTGGATATCAAGAGCAAGTGGAGTGAGATATTGGTGGCTTGAAAGAGAAAATGGAAGACTTTCATGAGAAGGTTTGATAGCGCAAAACCAAAATTCAATCACCTCTTCCAATCTACAACCCTACTCCCTAGCTTTCTACATAGGAGGAAAAGGGACCTCACATATGAAATGATTGGTGACCATCTTCCTAATCTTATAGAGCACAAATGGATCAAAGATTTCTAACTACAAGTCCAAACAAGTTCTAACTTGTGTCTTAAATTCATCTTTTAAAATTACTCCTAATTCCTAAGCTACCTTCAAGTTGGAAATCCTCAACTTATTCTTGTGCTCATAGTTGATATCCATATTTATAATTAGGAATGCATATATTTTAAATCTTGGAGTTCATTTGGAAGCAGGATGCCATGGTTGCAAGGCTCTTGATTTTAAACTACATGTAACACTTCCACTTTTGGCATTGGCCTTTCAATGGGGTTGGCCTATCATGGAATTTGGCAAAGTAAATGGCATAATAGTTGGGCTAAGGTAATTTGCTTCTATGGAGCAAGGAGAACTAAGAATAATAGGAGATCCTACCGACCTATTATTGTGTTTCCCATCAATGAAATCATGTTTCCTCTTGAGCACATTTTTTGTGGCATGACTATTGGTTGCCTTGAATCATGCCAAAACATCATCTTATTGTAGGACTATTTTATCGAACCTTTCATGGTTACAATTGTTGATCTTTAGCTCCTTGAAAACATCTTATAACTAATCCTTCAAGGTGTCTTCCACAAATGGAAAATCAAGGTAGGCAATTTGGTAATAAATGTAGATTGATTTCCACACTATTGATGAAATCAATTGTCACATTCTTTTTGCAAGTGGAATATGACGCATAGTGAATTTGATAATTTATGGCCATGGATTTAAATACAAAGATTCCACAATAGTTTTTTACATTTTCTCCCTCCTTGGTGCCTTTCCTTTATTCCCAATAACTTGTGTCATTTGGGAATTATCAATGAAATCATGTGTTGCATATAGATTAGTTAGCAACTTTGCCATACCTACCACACATACACATAATATCACATACATGCACACTTTTAAACCTCCAATGCTCGTTAGATTACAAACACACTACATTTATGAGATGTATGAATCAAAAAACACACTTTTGTGTATGTTTGTAAAGCTATCACAATGTTTCCCAAAGCTACAAAACCTACCCAATGTCAAGTGGCTACTCCTAAGCTCAAATACATACCCACATCATTTTAAAAAATTGACTCCAATAATTGTAGACCACAAACATATCACAAGTGCCCCCCAAGATGAATATAAATTATATAGAATTGCCACAATGTTTCCCAATCCTACAAAAATAAAACATTTCAAATGGTGGCCTAAAGATGCATTTACAAACATAAAAGGTACCCAAATTCTTACCAAGTCTTGCAAATCAAAAAATTTCAAATGGTGGTTTGAAGATGGATTTACAAACATAAAAGGTACCCATATTTTTACCTAGTACTATAAACCAAAAAATCTGAAATGGTGGCATGAAGATAGATTTACAAACATAAAAAATACTTAGATTTTTACCCGTACTTGCAAAACTAAATAACATCAAATGGTGGTTTGAAATGAATTTACAAACACAAAAGGTACCCAAAATTTTATTCAACCTTCTAGAATCATAAAACATTTCAAATGATGGCCTAAAGATGGATTTACAAACATTAAAAATGTTCAATTTTTTGCCCAAACTTGCCAAACTAAAAGCATTTCAAATGGTGGCCTAAAAATGGATTTACAAACACAAAAAAAGAATTTCAATTCTTACCTAGACCTTTGCAAAACTAGAAAACATCTCCAATTGATAATGACCTAGAGGTGGATTTACAAACATAAAATGTACCTAAATTTTTACAAAGACCTACAAAACTTTAGATTGTTACCTTCAATTGATGAAAAAAGATAGCATGGGAACCCAAAATGGATCCCAAATCTACAAACCAATTTTTTTTGAAATGGTTGTCCCTCAAATGAATATAAGAGAATAATAGGTACCCACAATTCTATAATGAGTTGCAAACCAATAGGAACTTCAAATGGTTGCCCTAAATTGATGAAAAGACAAAGGATGGGTACTTATAATGAATTTCAAATTTACAAACCAAAAAACAATTAAAATGTTTGTCTTTTAAATGAGTATAAAAACATCAACGGTATCAAGAATCCAAGAATGAGTTATAGACCAATAGGAACTTCAAGTAATTACCTTAAATTGAATGAAAAAACAAAGATGGGTATCTTTGATCTATAACCCAAAAAACACCTTAAACCCTAAACCCTAAGATGAATACAAATGCATCAATGGTGCCCAAAATTTAATGATGAACTATTTACCAAAAGGAACCTCTCATGGTTCAACTTAAATTGAATGTAAAAACATATATACATACATTCATAACTCTTTGAAAATTGCAAACCAAAAAGCACTTCAAATGTTTGTCTCTTGTATGAATGACAAAATGTGAAATAGACAAGCAAAATTACAATTGTAACTTTTCATATTTCAGTTCTATTGGATGTCACATTTACAAACAATAATTCAAAATGTCTACTTCAAATTGTGTTTATTCTAACTTGGCTTATTTCAAGGGTAGGCCATTCCACATCTCCATCGAATATTCATCATGCTCCTCTCCTTTGTAGCAACTCACACTTGACAACAAAATTTTAACATTTATTAAAGTTCACACTCAACAACAAAATCATAACACAAACCTCACACACCAAACATGAAAAGTTCACACATGAGCTTGAAACTTCAAATGCACATGGGGTCATACTTGTTCACACTCGTCAAAGTTTTTTGACAGGCACAAACAAGGGATGGAACTAATTTGACCCTCACTTTGGATCCAAAACCTAGTTTCATACCCCATTAAAATGCCTTGTTTAAATTTCATGCCTTGTTTTGGGTTATGCACCCTATTTCAATGAAATTGGGGCTTCACATGCCTAATTCATGTGATTTTATGGATAGTTTTGTTATTCTAGACTTATGGGGCATTTATGACACCAACTGATTGTCATGGAATTAACAACCTATAAGGTAGCTTTTCTACAAATTCTTTGAGTTGATCACTATCGTCATACCAAAATATGGACCCAAAAAATAACTAGTCACTTGCTTTTGTACCCAAAATCTTATGTGTAGATCTTCCATGTAAATTTTTTTATTATAAGCTTCCATTACAAACTATTGCACATTGGAATTTTCATTTGAATTGTAGAGTCAAAAAGCTCTTGTAACCCGTCATCATGCTAATAGGTGAATGCATGGTTGAATGGCTCACTTTTGGTGTCACAATGGTCATTTCTATAAGGTGCATTATGTTTAAATGATTGTAATCAATAACATAATTTTGAATTTCTCAATTAAAATTTGTTAATAGATTAACATGGTGATTATGAACACATTTGTAAAATTGTTTAATAATGCATTCGTTATCAATAATGGACTTTTGAAGTTAAAAAAATGGATTGATTGTTGATTAAATTGTTAATAGATTGAAGAATTAAAATTAAATTTCATTCCAAATTGCTTACAATGACTAAATGTGTTTTGAAGAATGAAATAATAAAATTAAATATGAAGTATTTTTCTTTAAAACCTTAATAGATGGTAATTATGGACTTTTGAAGGGTCAAAATTGAACCTCATTTTCAAAAGTCTTTTTGAAATGGGTTTTTTTTTGTTTTTCAAAAAAATTGTGCATTATGAACATGTTTTTAAAATCTTTATTTTGGATTTCATTTAAATGGACTTCATGGGTTTTCTTTTTTTGATTTCCAAGTGACATCCATCATAATAAATGACATCAATGCCTTTTGATATAGGTTTTGACCTAGGTTTATGAGGTTTCATAGGTGGGTGAACATTTGATAATAAAAAAATTACAACATTGAAAATCTTAAAAATTAACAACCATGTCCATTTGATCATTTTTAAAACTTGCATGGATTTATATGGATTTTTTATTTGCCAAAAATGAACAGTTCCATGTTACATGAGGTTGTTGAAATGTTTGAGAACAAAAAAAATGTAATGCATGGTCACAATCATGGTCAATCACAATAAGGACACTCAAAATCATGAATTGATTAAATGATAGGATAGGTGACTAGACTAATCATCTAATCGTTCTCAACACCTCTTTTTTTTGTTCACAAAAATATTTTTTATTGTTTGATCCAAATAGAAATAACAACCATAATTCCCAATACATACTTATCACAATCACCATAAAGAGGGGTAAATTTGTTTTTGAAATTTTATTTTTTGTTGGGCATCACTTACAAGTATGATTACTTTTGTGTCAAAGTTTAATTGCATTAAATTCATTGCAACTATTTAGTGTTTGCATGTTGGATGTCTTCACTTGGCTATATTCCTTAAATTGCACAACACATACCAAATGAAATAGTGACCACCAATAGACTATGCAAGATGGATGGCGTGTATAGGACACACCTTTTCACATTGTATTCATGTCCCATAGATAATCACTAAGGTGAACAAACCTTAAATTGAGGCCTTTAATGCCCTCCTTGACAATTTAACCTTTTTCATTTAGGTTGAATGTTTTTTTTCCCTTCATTTCCAAGGATTCATTTTAAGTGATTCATGTGTGATGTCTTTTTTAGGCCTCATGCACAACTCACATTGTGGGGTTTTATACATTCCCACCAATCAACACCTACCAATTCATAATTATAAACAAGTTTTCCATCATTAGAAATTGATTTATTAATATTATGTCATTTTATTTCAATTTTTTTTTAAAATATTATTATGTGAGAATCTATGTTTTAAAAAATAATGTCTCTTTATTTGTCTTTGTTGTTCATAGTTCATATCAATGTTCTAAAAGATTTTGGTTTTCAATGTTAAAACTAGGGGTTCAAAATTAGGTTTTCGTGACCTGGACTTGAACTCACATCTTTTTGTTATAACTAACATAATAATTGACATTGGAACTAGTCTTTTGCTAAATTTGGACCAAAATTAGAATTAAAGAAAAACATTCAAATGAAAAGAAGGGCAAGTTTTTTAAGTAAACAAGTTGATTTTGTTTTTGGATTTGGACAACGAAGCGCAACTTCAAAGTTAAATATTATTTTTTATTAGTTGTTGAATTTTGTACTTATATAAATTTTGATTTTAATTTGATATAAAAATTTCTATGTGTACAATATCTAGCACAAGGGAATGTGTAATGTATACATGGAATTGGACCCAATTTTGAATTGGGCTTGATGTTTTTTGAACTTGAAAATGTGTTAAAATCAAAATTGTAAGGTCTTTAAATGAAAAGAATTGGGTTCAAACCCACACTCAAAGAACCTTCAATTTTTAAAAAAAAATCAAAACCAAGATTGAATGTTGCAAAACATTGGTTCATACCTATTTTTTGTAAACCTTATTAATTAATACCTACCCACCAATATGGACATGAAAAACACATATTATGTGCCTTTTCATGTTCATACAACAATTTAGTATGAAGATAAAAACATGAAACTTCATTCAATGAAATATTAAAATATCAATTCAATATGATCATGAGGTTTTTGCTTATGCACCTGATGCATCTCAAGATCTTCCTCATGCAATTTTTTGCTTAGAAATTTAAGGTTTGGTTTATTGAGATTGTTTGGATGTGAAATTGAACTCTTCTTTTGTGTTGAGATGTTAAGCTCAACTAAAGTTGACATTCATGATGTGCCTCAGTGACCGTTCTACATCGATTGGCGCGCTTAGTGACCGTTCTACGTTCACATCGATTGATGCGTGCGCGACAGATCTTCACCACTGTTTTTTTTGGAGGACTTGTTGTCGTCTATGGTGTGGGTGTTTGCAAGAGCTCAAGCTCTCTACCCCCCTATCTTTTCATGGTATCAGAGCTTGGTACAGGCTAAGGGCTGAGCAACAAGCACAAGAAGCAAAGGAGGCGGTACGACAACAAGAGGTCATCATCTCTTCCCCCTTCGTGTTCACCACTACACCCGTGTTGGAGCTCTTCGGGAGGCATCGGCAAACGACATCAGATCGAGGAGCTGTCTTCGCCAAGACGGAGCTATAGGGATTGTATACGATCTTTTGGACGGAATTTTGGGGCTGAAAAACTGCATTTTTGCATCATCTCGACCTCTGTTTTAAGTTAGCAGACATCCATGTGCTATGCAGACAAGATGTCAGACGACATCAATCAAATTGTTAATGAGAAGCTTGACAAGAACAACTTCCATGCTTGGAAGTTTAGGATGACCAATTTCCTTATGGGAAAAGGATTTTGGGACTATGTGGAAGGTGAGAATGAAGACCCTCCAGAGTTGCCCGAGGAAAATGCCACTGCAGTAGAGATAAAGGCATTCAAGGATTGGAACCAGGGTGCACGCAAGGTCATGTATTGGTTGTCTGTTAGTGTTATAGACACTATGGTTGGGCACATACAGGATGCTCACACCAGCAGAAGCATGGCAAAACTTGGTGCAAATGTTCCAGACAAATACAAAGGCAAGGAAGCTGTAGCTAAAGCAAGAGCTGCACACTGTGGAGAAGAAAAACATGTCTATCTATGAGTATTCATTGAAGATCAAGGGTATTGTTGAATCCCTTGCATCTATTAATGTATTTGTGGATGATGATGATGATTTGGTCAGCGTTTGTTTAAATGGACTTGGAAAGGAATACAAACCTTTCAAGACATCCATAATTGTTAGGGAGAATGTTCCCAACTTTCGAGATCTTGTTTCAATGCTGATTGTAGAAGAGAAAACTTTAAATGAAGATT
>Ga0116229_10007245_pt1 | contig 17624 bp, 6 predicted proteins | sample S1TSphgellanicum_3_FD_87313 | JGI IMG/M metagenome (GOLD analysis project Ga0116229, IMG submission 87313) | Host-associated microbial communities from peat moss isolated from Minnesota, USA - S1T2_Fc - Sphagnum magellanicum MG | ecosystem: Host-associated > Plants > Peat moss > Unclassified... | reverse complement strand
TGAAGGTCATGGCACATTGTATGCCCCCAATTCTCACTTGGATCTCATCAACTCGGCCCAATGCCCGAGTGATCACTCCTGATGCAGTCTTGTAACTCTCATTTCCTGTCACAAGATGCATTAACCCCAATTCTCTTACTACAGCAGCAGCCAGTACAGACATGGATGCTCCTGTGTCTACTAATCCTTCAACAATGCAGTTGCTAATTTCCACAGGCAGATGTAGAGTTTTGCTCCGATGCGTCTTGTTGACGCAGATCTTCCTTAGTGACGGGAATGCAGAGACCACTGACACTTGATTCTCGGTGATCTCCGAATCCCTTCTTCTCCTTGCCAGCTTTACCAAGCTTTCAAGGTGCTCCAACTCTCCAGGAATCATGAGAATGGTTTCCATGGGAGATAGGGGAATCTTTCCCTTTATGAAATGTGACAAAATTTTGGACCTCACAGAAACGTCCCTGTTCGCACCAACTCCCTCTCTTTCAGCTTCAGGGATTGGCGCAACTCCTCCTAGTGCTACATCAATCGAAGTTCTTCTCCTCGGCACTCGGGTGTAAGAAAATAAATTTTTATTTCCACACAGCTCATTGAGCTGCTGCTCGATCGCTGTTCCATTGTCAAGCAACACTTCTAAGAAATTCGCAGCTCCGGCTGGCGATTTCCCATCTTTGGGCTTCTTCCAGCATTTGTCTTTAGAGTGCCCTAGTCCCGCACAGAAGGTACATGTGATTCCACAATTCTCTGTCCTATGCGACATATGGCACTTTGCACATTTCGGCCGTGTTTCATTTGGCATCGGACAGGCAGTGGCCATATGGTCCCCACCTTGACAGAGCTGACATGCTCCAAAGATAGCGGAAGAGGATGATGATTTTGGATCATGTGAATTCCCCTTGAACAAATGGATGATTGTGTTGTTCAACGCAGCAACCTGTTTCTCTACATTGCTCTCCGACACCTCTTCTTCCTGTTCCTCTGGAAGAGACTCATATGGTGTTTCCCCGAGTTCACCCAGAACTCTCTCTACCTCTGTTGCAGCTCTGACCAGTTCTTCGATGTCTGTGAACGTCCTTACCACGCAGAGCTTTCGGATCTCTGGCTTTAGTCTGGCCAAGAACCTCCTCCTCTGCTCTACGTCCGGTATCTTGCCCTTCCGAAATAACTTGTCCAAGCGTTCAAAATATTTCTGAACCCTTTCTTTGGGCTCTTACTTGATGGTGTCCATCCTCATTCGGATGTCATCAGCATCTGTGTTTCCGTACTTCTACACCATCAACGTCCGTGATTCAGTCCAGTCGGTCGGCATCGGCTAGAGCCTCCTATACCACTCCTTGGCTCGACCAAGCAAATTCAGCTTAGCGATCTTAAATAGCTTATCGGCAGCCATGGTGAGCCACTCCGCCCAATCGTTCACATCCTCATGATCTCGACCCCAAAATAATTCATCCATTCCCTGCAGGCTCATCATTTCTACAGAAGTTCAATAACACAACAAAAATGCAACACTCCTCTACACTCAACCCAATTCAAAACAGATGCAAACAAAATTGCTCAGAAACTCAGCTGTTGCCACATAGTTCTAATTCTTGAAAAATAAATGTTGTCCGAATCATTCATTGAACTCGGACTGAACACCCTCGGCTATCGGTTCTAGAGGCGCAATGTTGGATGGAATAGTGGTGAAGTTTTGCTCATCTGTAGACTCTTGCTGGAATTTCAATTCTCCTTCATTGTTTCGCCACAATCTCCAGCTAATGAGGCAGGATCGCGATCCGCCATGCTCCACTCGAAGCAAACGATCTCCTTCCTGAAATAAATCCTCGACACCGGGAATGTACAATCTCACAAAATGATTAGGTGACACCGCCGACTTAGGAATCCAAATATCCCCTAGTCTTGGTACTGCACGTTGTCTCTCAGCATATGCAGGAGCAACCTTACGCAAAGTAGGAGGTGAAGTAAAAGTTGGCCTGCAAGTCTGAGGTTGATGCCCACCCCCTTGCTCCATTGATGACCTTTAACCAAACTCGTGCACAAGTGTAGAAACCACTATGAGCTACTTCTACAGCGATGTCTCCTACATGAGCTTCGTCAGGGTTTATCCCTACAAGTCTCACTACTCCAAAACCTAGAAAGCGCAAAATCACAGCTCCTCTCTGCGGTCCGTTCTGAACAGTAAGGAAATCAAATCTACCAATAAGCTATTGCTCACGGATTTCCTGAGTCACCCGCTCGACAGGAATCCCCTCGTCACTGGACAAAGACATGATTCTCAACTATCATTCTATCTAAACATCTACAGGTTCTACCAAGGTTGGAAACACGGAACCATGCTCTGATACCAAAAAGAGAGGGTCCTGAAAACACAGCGCACTGACTACCTTCAACGAACCCAAACATCCACGTTTTCTTGAGTCACTGGCATACAACTTAGACCTCTAAAAACACAGCACACAACCTACCTACTGACTCTTTCAAACAAGCATCACGAAATCATAGACCTGCAAGCATTTTCTTCCTACACAGTAGCAGAACTGGATTTCAATGGATCTATCTCCTGCCTTACACATTCCCACAGATGTCGGTAAGGGAAACTCTCTTGTTTCATTACAAACTCTATACATTCCCCGAAAGCACAAGCTTGCTTCCCGTCTGAAATGTTCACAAAAACATCAGATTCCTAGCACTCTCTGAGCTTCCTCTCTTTGATTCTCCTGCAGTAACTTGACTGATTGTCAGGCACAGCGGAAGTTTCTAACCTTCAACCAAACTACTGTCTCACTAAGCTTTCTCTACCTTTTTACAAGGATTGCTCCTCCTCCTCCAATTATTCTCTGTGCTCTCTTTTGATCACCCAAAAAAATCTACTTTCCTAGTCTTCACCGAGTTTCTTCTTCTCTCCCAAAAACTCCGTCACATCCAAGCGTCCTGCCGTTCTGTTCTACACCAAGCTTCCCCATCAAGCTTTTCCTCCTTTTCCACCTTTCGGTGCATCAATGCAGCTCCACTCCTCTTCATCATTCGCGCCGCCTTCACTCCTGCACACCCACTCACATAAACGTCCCATGCACAGCCATGCAGCCATCATGGAGAAAAACATCCGCCGCCAAAATCAGGACGGCTTAATTATACCAAAGCACACCCTCAATGCCCGGGTGTTCACATTGTGTGGAGACCCACTTTGGTGTGACATGGTAACCTCATACTTAAATAAGTAATATAAAAATATTGAAGTTCATTGATGAATGTTACAATATGTATATCAAAACAAAAAATTCAATCAAGTTTATTACAATATGATGCCAAAAGTTTTCAACTTTTGAAGTGATAATCCAATGGTAAGGATTTGACTCCCCAAAGTGGAGGTGAGGAATTCAAATCCTCACACATGCAACATTGGCTACCTAGGCTACCTTAGCTTTACATGGCTTAGGTAACTAGCCTAGGTTGCCTAGGCAAGTAGGTAAGTATTAACAGATAAATAAATATGATATATATATAATAAATCATATATAGTTATTGTCAAAATATTGTTGACTAGTAAAAAAGATAGTAAAAAAATCCAATAAAAAAAACCTTGTTTTCTTGTAATGATTGTTTCACTAACACATCTTGTTGTTTTTGTAGTTCATGGGTGGATGGTGCCTTGGGTGAACTAGCACCTATTGTGACAAAACCCATAATTTGTTGGCCAACTATTGACAAAACACCTAGTAAATCAATTAAGTTATTAATAAACTAAATAGATAGGTTGATTTGAATGCCAACCATCTGCTTGTTGGGTTTCTTATCAAAACATGAATGTTGGGTTATTTAATTTAATCATGCCTTCGTATCATTTTATTTTTTGGTTTGGCACTTACATTGTTTGTTTCAAGAGGTTTCATATTAGTATGAATTGAAAAAAACTATTCATATAACCTATTTTTCAAATAACATTTGTTTGAGAAAGAGGGTCCATTCATTGTATAATGACCCACTACAAGCATAACCATTCTTAAATAAAACATAAATTTTGGTCCAATTCAACTTCAAATTTGGAAATATTCAAAATGATTATGTGATGTTATGTAACATATAGCTCTTTATGAGATGTAAAAATAATTTTCCATTATCAAAAAAAGGTTGAAAAACACTAATTTAGTAGTGTAACCATTCTTGAAGTCCTGAATTAGTCTTGAATTCAACTTGATTTGGGCTTGACTTAGGTTTGCTTTGCATGATTTTTTTGGAGTTGTTCATACTTTGCATAGATATAATAAGTATTATATATATTTTTTGGATTTTTTATTTACAAACGCACCATTAATAAATTATAAATTAAATATCATTTATAGGTGTATTAAATACAATACAAATGGTCATATTTGTTGTTAAAATCTCATCTAAAATTTTCTTGAATAAGAATTCATAAATTGAATATGGAATCCCAAATTTTTAAATAATAATTTTAATTCATTAAAATATGTAAGGATTTATTAAAATTGTTCTTTGTGGTTAATTGTATGAGGTAAGTCTATAACTATTGTCAAAAAGTTAAATTCACATGGATGGATGCAACACAAATGATAATCACTTATGGACATTTGGTTATATCAAAATATATTTAATAATCTCGGTCATCCATGCATTAGGTCTGGGGTTTAACGGGAAAAACAATGTGATGAACAATTGTTCATTAGAATAGTCATAGGATTGAATGGGAAATTTGTGTTTGCTACCAAGTTGTCCAACTTTGAATTCCAAGCATTATCACCCAGGCATGGTGATGGCATTTCATAGCCTTTAACTTTGGTCAAATCAAGAATGTTGCATCTATGGGGAACTCAAGAGGCAAATATATGAATGACAAAGAGTTCACATGAATTGAGAAGGCTATTTGGGAGACCTCAAAGTGCATCTTAAATTTTTTGGAAGCTAAAAACGCCAATCTTGATTTAATTTTTTTCTATACACCTCCTAAGACTCCACCGCAACCTATTTCTGCAGAGCTTGAATCACATATCAATGAAGATTGTGGTAGGAGTTGCATAAAGATTTCCTTGGATGTTCATGAAACTATTCTAATTCAAGTTGTGACCACCAAATGTGCTTACAAGTGTCCTCTAAAAATTACAAAGTAGTCACTTGAAAAAACATTATGCACCCAAATGCCTTCTATTAGTGTTGGTGGTTGTGAAGGATTAAAGGTAAATATCAAAATAACTTTGCTTCATCTATTGATATAATTTTGACATCATGATTTATTCTTTGTTTTAGGTTCCATTTCGGGTTATACATTTTGAGCTCATTTCGTATTTCCACTCATAAGTCAAGTTTTGATCATTATTTCATTAATATTGGTTGTAGGCTGGCATTTGTACCCAACATGACTCATCATAGAAAAAACATTAATTTTATGTGGTTGAGGACCACAAATGAGGTGGACTTGAGTGGTGTAGACAATGAACATGATGACAAAGAAAGGATAGAGTCGGTGATGAGAAACAATTAAAGAAGATTGGGAAGGGGCAAAAAAGGAACCAAATCAAGGAGGGGGAGCTTATCAAGCTTGGTATGCAAAGAAACAAAAGGTAGACAATTGAGAATGGGTGAAGAGATTCTGAATGCACAAAGCGGCAATAGCCTTTGTAGAAGCAAAAGTTCTAGTTGCAAAGCCTTTGGACTCTGTAGAGGTTCCTACCTCCAAAAAAATTCTTTATAACAAAACCCAATTCCAGAAAGTCACTGTAGATGTGTCCAAGAAGATTACTTTATTTATAGTTGAACGAATCAAAGATTTTGATTCTAATGCCCATCACATCATGCTTGAAATTTTTCTTTCCCATTCATTGCTTAATGGTATGCTTCCTAATTACCTTACGGATTTAAAATGTGTTAAGTGAAACCATGAGATATTATCAAACATGAAGGTGGGAATTACAAAGCACTTAACAAGTCTAAGGAATTTTGATTTAATTGTTGTTAAAGAGATTCTATGTATGCTAGCATCTAGTTCATCCAATGGTAGTAGTAGGGGTGTTGCAAGAATTTTGGGTGTGGATAAACTTAACATTTGAAAGGCCTTGGGGAGACGAGTATAGTTGGACACCATGAACCTATGTTTTTTGGATTACAAGGAAGCAAGCTAAACATTCAAATGTTCTACCTCAATCCTTGAAGGATTTGGTAATACAATTTTGGACAAACCAAACCACAAGTTCACCCAATTGTAAAGACGTTGTGAGACGTTGCATTCACGTCAAGGTGTATGAGGAGCATGCAGCCCACTACCTCCAAATTTCATAAGTAACTCCTCCATTACCTCCAAGTTGTATTGTGATTGTTTTTTCATTCTTTAGTAATTTTAACAATTTTAGTTTTGTGTAATTTTCAAAAAACTTTGTTGCTAAAGTTGTAGTACTCTTAATTGCAATTTGTTGATAGAGCTCTAATAGTTGTTGTAGCTTATTGACAAAGTTGTACTATTTGCTGCAACTTGTAGATCTAGTTGTAGTTCAAGACAATTACAGGAAATTAGCATTGGTATTTTTTCCATACAATTTGTCATGTTGTTTTTCTTAACCAAGTGCTAAGTGCTTAAATGCATGACTTGTCAATAGTTGCTGAATGTTGAATGTTAAGTTGTTATGTTGTTAAATGTTGAATGCTATGTTGTTATTTTTTTGGGTGTTGAGTGCTAAGTTACTAAATGGTGAATTTAAGTTGGTAAATTGATGAGTGTGAGTGCTAAGTTGGTAAATTCTTGTAAGTTTAGTGCTAAGATATTGGTGTGCCAATTTTATGAAGGGTGAATGCTAAGGTGTTAAGTTGTTGGTGCTAAGGTGCTAAGGTGGTAATTTTATGAGTGATGAGTGCTAAGGTGCTAAGTTGTTGTGTATTGAATGTTAAGGTGCTATTTGTTAAATGCTAAGGTGTTATAGTACTTCTTGACTACTTTTGCTCAAGTCTTGAATTGTTGAATGGTGAGTGATAAGGGTTATTTAGTGGTTAACTCATTAGCAAATCATCACATAAGCAACACAACACCCACATGTGGTTTGTTTTTGTCATAGGAGATCCACTGTTTCCACCTAGTGTTGAAGTAGTGGTTGGATGTTTATGTAATTTTCAAATGCTAGTTGGGTGTTATAACATTGTGATAAGTGATGAAGTTTTCTACACTGGTTCAAGGACTTCAAATTAAGGGGATCTTTTCAAATGTTCAATATGTATGTCATTATGTAGTGTGTAAAATATAATTATTTTTGGTGGATTTTGGAACTTTTGAATTTTTTCCTTTTCAACCCATCTCTCCCTATCTACATATATATTACAGTTCCTTTTTGATGTTTCCTATAGTGGTTGTGACTATAGGTCTAGAGGAAAAACTTGAACTCTTTGTACCTCCTTTTCGAAATTTTGTTAATGGTCTGATAGGTTATTTATAACATCCATGAGAATGTTAAAGTTTGGGATTGTAACAATGGGCATTGAAACTTTTTGCAGTGGAGGAGGAGGCTTGAAATTAAAATGAAGTGATGTTCGATTTTGTAGTGTGCAATACCCAATTGTCTCCATGAGTATTTCAAGTTGATGTTGGGTTTTTTGTTGTTTAAAAAACGATCCATCTTTCTTTATCTACCTATTTTTCTTGGACATTTCATTTTCAATATTTCTTAGATAGTGCTCGAGATTATAAGAGCTAGAAACTTACTTGCTTCATTTTTTTTTTAGGTGTTTTGTTGAACTAATAGGTTATTTGCTGAAGTTCAAGGTTACATAATAGATGGGCATTTATAGTGGAGGAGGCTTGTCCATTTAAAAGGTGATGTTGATCAATATTTCATTATGTGGTGTGCAATAACTAGAAATATTTCCATGAATAGTTCAAGTTCTTTTATTTATGTTTCATAGACCCATTTCGTTCTCTATTTTCCAACTTCTTTCTCTGATCTCTTTTAGTCTTTCATAGTTACTTTTCAATATTTCATGGACTAAACGCATGAGTCTGTAGGTCTAGGTTTCGATTTAATTCCATGGACAAAGTGCTTGAGTTTGTAGGTCCAGACTTAGTTACTTACTAATCTTTGAAATTCTTTGATTTATGCTACTTAGACCCATCTTTCTTTTTATTCCAACTTCCTTCTCTGAATTCTCTCAATCTTTTGAACATTTACTTTTCAAACTTTCATTGAATGCATGAGTGTGTAGGTCCAGACTTAGTTACATGTCAATCTTTGAAATTCTCTAATTTATGCCGCTTAAACCCATTTTTCTCTATTCTAGCTTCCTTTTATGATTTCTTCAATTTTTTTGACCATTTACTTTTTAATCCTTCAATTAAGTGCAGGAGTCTATAGGTCTAGAGTTTGACATAAGTTCAAATTTTGACTTAATTCCATGGATTAAGTGCCTAAGTTTGTAGGTTTAGGCTCAATTACTTATCAAGCTTTCAAAGTCTTTGATTTATGTTTCTTAGACCCATGATCTCTCTTAGTTTTACATCATTGATTTTTAATCTTTCATTGACTAAGTGAATGAGTTTGTAGGTTTAAAGTCTGTAATTCTAGGTTTTGATAGTCTTTCATGGACTAAATGCCTAAATTTGTAGGTCCAAATTAGTTACTTGTCAATATTTCAAAATCTCTAATTTATATTGCTTAGATGGTCCATGATCTCTCTTTCTATGTTCCAATTTCCTTCTTTGATCTCTTTTAATCTTTCATAGTTATTTTTTAATCTTTCATGGACTAAATCGATGAGTCTATAGGTCGAGAGCCCACAAGACTAGGTTTTTAACTTAATTCCATGGACTGCTCTTATTTAAGTTTATAGGTCAGATTCAATTATTTCTCAATCTTTGAAATGCTTTGATTTATGTCATTGAAACCCATTTCTTTCTATGTGTTCTAGCTTGCTTTTTATTATCTTTCTTAATATTTCACAATTATTTTTGAATATTTCGTGGATTGAATGCATGAATTATAGGTCTAGAATATGTAGGTCTAAAGTCCATAAATCTAGGTTTTGACTTAATTCTATGGAATGAATGCCTGAGTCTATAGGTCTAGATTCAATTACTTGTTAAAACCATGGGAATGTTCTAATTCTTAATTGTTATAGATCATGGGTATTTCCAAAATTTTATGCAACATGGGGACATTTGGTGTCACAACCTTAACCTCGGGCTCATGACCAAAGCAAGGGCTTGCAAAGGTGCGAGCTAAGAATGAAGCCCGAGAGTCACATTTCATGCTTTCGGGAGTGTAGGAGAGTGTGAGGGAATGAACCCACACACTCCCAAGTGAGCTCTCATTTTGGGAGTTAGAGTCCTAATGGACTCCCAAATTTTTAAAGTTTTCAGGGGTCAAAGTTCATTGGATTAAAGAGTTCCTTATACCATTGGAAAGATTTTGAGACGTAAATGTCTAAAATGAGCTTGCATGATCCATTTGGATGGTTAAAACAAAAGTTATGGCCAAAAGAAGGGTCAGGATTCAATTTGTCAATTTGATTCCTGACCACTAAAAGTTGGGAATCACCCTGATTTACTTAAGTGCAGGTGGCGTGCCACATATAGTTGGAAAGCTCTCGACAAGGGCTACAACTTTTTTTAGATCTCTTCTTAATCGTAGGTCTGCACAAAAAGTTATGGGCTTTCAAAGTCGTGGAAGTCCCCATTTCACGAATTTCGGGACAAAATGACATTTGGGTGCAGGGCCCGTGGCCAAGCATAGAAAATACTATAAGGGGGAAGGTGGTGGCTTCCCCAAAGTCTTGGCCGTGGTGAGTCTTATGAGTTCGTGTTTGCCCGTGGCTTGTCCGTGCACCAAAAATGTTCCAATTATGCACTAACCAACTTGTTGTTGGTTTGTGTGAATTCGTGTGAATAATTGACTCACTTATCACTTGTCCTAGTCCCCATCCCAGAGCTCCAACACGCCCCTCTAACCTTAAAATGTTGCGAACTAAAGAGCATACCCCAACTCTTTATCCTTCCATTCTTTTCACCTTTGACTCGTAGTTGAATCTATTAACAAGTTTGGGGGTGTGTCATTTGGAATTAATAGTGGATGTTATAATTAGGGCAACATAAACAAGTGATATACAAAAAAATATTATTTAAATTTGTGTTGTGCATGTGTGTAATTGAAGTTCTTCACAACTTTCAAGGTATTACACCCTAGTGCTCCTATCATGCTCACATTATTTCAAGCATTGAAGCCATGTTTTGTACAACGGTTGAAACATTAGAATACATGTTGATGTTATCACACAGAGTTGAAAAAGTTGATGGTTGCTATCAATGACATAGAACACCTTGGGAAGGGGATTCATGATATGTGCCCTTGCACATGTAAAGAAGTTTGTAATGCCCACCAACGTAGAAAATCTTCAATAAACAAGTGCTCTGCACACCTATCTGTCTTTAGTGGGTTGACTATTATGTGGATGTCAGTTTCATGTTAGAAACCTCCCTTGTCTTTTTGACATGCTAAGAAGTGCCTTGAGGGTGAATGTTTGGAATGTGGAGTCACCACTTTTAAGATTTGTCCAAGGGAGCTCCAATTTGATAAGTTGATTGAGTAGAAAAGTATTAGGTATGAGGTTGTTGGGAAAATAAATGAGGGGGGAGAAAAGAAAGCCCAGAAATTGGAATACCTTTTAATAATGCTAAAAGAATTGTTAGAGTTCCTCTACCCACATCTAAAAGAATTTGTGCTTCAAAATTATGTTTCAAGATGGCAAGATCTACAATTCAAAAAGTGTCTAGAGAACTTTCATCATAAAACAATCCTTTCTTGTGTTGATTTTACCGAAAACTACACCATGAAAATCCAAAACAAAGTACAGAGTATGCATTGGCATAACTTCCAAGTGACTATTCTAGTACTCATTAGCTATCAACCTAGTTTCATACCTCATGACCTAACTAATCTAGATTATGGTTTGATCAAGGAAGTTCACTACATTATTTTAGATGACATAAGTCATGATACACTATTTGTTCAACATGTTTTCATGTTTCATTGGAGCCATCTACAAAATCAAGGGTGCACTCCAAGTAATCACATTGTTTGGAGTGATGGTTGTTTAGGCAAGTTTAAAAGTGCAAGGGCATGGTATTTTCTATCACAATATCCTAACCTTACTAGTTCTACAAATTGATTTGGAACTTCTTTGCTACGGGTCATAGAAAGGGTGAGGTTGACAAAGCTAGGGCCTTGCTAAAATGTGAAGTTAGAAAAGAAAAAATTAAACCTTCAGGGATAAACATTTAGAATGCAATTGAATTAATAGCATTTTTGAGGTCCGAAGTAAATAAATATCATGTTGCATACCCAAATGTCAAGCAACACATTAACAAGTTTTTCCATGAGGTTAAGGTGGGGGATATAAACAAGACAAGGCCATGGGATTGTTCAATAGTGAAGGGCAGTTGTTCAAAACACCAAGTATGGTCCTTGTCATCTAGAGATCCCACCTTTCGTTAATACTATCAACTTTCTTGCTTCTATGTAAGTTGCATGGATGGTGACCCTAGTAGCGAATGTGTGAATAAAAAACATGTTCTAGAATGAATTTTGATATGATTAAGGGCCAAGAACACTTTAGAGATGAGGGAGTTGATGTACGACTTAAATGAAGATATTGAAGTTGGTTCATGAGGTGAATGGATTGTTGAGAACCTATGTCAAAGTGACAACATCATTGTACCTACTACAACAAGTGAACCATTTTGGCTAATGCTTATTAATAAAGGTGCCCATGTTGTGGTTACTTCCTTCAAAGATGTTGATGGTAATGAATGGATAGAAGGGGGGGCATAAGCATGGTAAAGTATGCTAGCCAGAAACACTTGTCGTTTTGTTGGAAAAATCCATAAAATATACTTTGATGTATTAAATCCATGAATATTATTTAAGTCAATGATAAAAAATTATAAGTTTTTTGACTTCATTACATAATATTGAAGAAACAAATGTTTTAACATGCATTTAAATTCTTTTTTTTTGAAATGCAAGTATAGAAAGTATATGTCACAGCTGTGCAAAATGAGTTACACGTACATGAAAGTACAACATCAATTAGGATTATTATATTTTCAAGTTGATGAAGACCTAGTGTGTATGGATATGATTTCAACTTTTCATTATCTAGTCATAATCTATCAAAGTTTTAATGTAAAAGTATCTTGGAAAATTTGAAAAACCAACCAATTTAGAACATACTTTTCATCCATTATTCTTATACAGACTTTCCTCAAGATTTATGTAAAGCTTATAATAAACTCAATGAAGTGCTCTATGATTTCAAAATGCAATTTAAATAGGTTTTTAATATATATATATTTAATATTAATCTTGAAAAGAAACTATTTTTGACATTAAGTTTTTTTGGGACTACTTTTTTGGCATACTTTACCATGCTTGGACCTAGGGACATTGTTATGCAAGGCTTCTAGTACCAACAATTACAACTAGGGAGTCATTTTTACATTCTACATGATGATAAACCTACTGCCTTTGTATTTTCCCACTTGATTTTGGCATCAAAATTTTCTATGCCTCCTAGGGCAACTATGCCACATATGAACACACCCATGATGTGGAAGAGGTTATCCTAGAGGCCTTAGATGCTTTCAGATTTTTGGATTGAAAGTTAATTAATTGAAATTGTGAACAACCATGGATTTTGTGTTTTACAAATGATATATCCAACGAACTTTGATGATTTTAAATATATTTTATGTTTCAACTGATTGTTAATTTTTAATTTCATCATGGTTAATGCATGTAGGTTTTCCAACCAATAAAAAAACTCGATCTTTGTTGCAAATCATGGAACCCATCTATAATTCTAAACCTAGTTTGAAGCTTCCAAGCCCACCTTAAGCAATAGCAACACTTGAACAATTGGTGAAGTTTTTCATCCTCACCAAATAAATGTTTTGTAATTTCCACTGCAACCTATAATACTTATATGTCAAGAAGTTACTAGCTAGTTTTACAATAGATCCAAATGTTTAGTTTTTTATTACTCTTGACTTTTGGTACAAAGTGGAATTAAATTTGAACATGCAACGTTTTAGCATTAACTTTGAAACTAATATAAAGATTTTATAAACTATTTATGTACTTATATTTATGTGGAGAATGAAAAACTTGTGGACATATTATTGGATTTCAATAATATATGCAAACCAATTCAATTGGAATTGAAGTGGCAATTAAGGCAAATGTAATTTGGTTTGATGATGATTTGTAGTTCTCATAGGGCTATAATGTAACTAGTGATTCATACTTGGAGTTATTGTCCCCACATTCAATTTCTATTTGATTATGTTAAACTTGCTTACTATAATTTGGCCACTTTAATTGAGTTCATTGTTGGCAGACTTGCATGATCATGTAACAATGCTCCAAATCCTTCAAACACATGTTTATGATCTTTGTTTATGATATGCACTCAACAATTACCCCTTTTCCATAAACATACAAGTGTTCTTTTTTTTTATACTTGTTATTAGGACATAATATAAATATTGTCTAATGTTCAATTACCCATTTGTATGGACATTCAGAATCTCAAATTTCATTCCTCATGACTTCCAACATGTGTACATAGCCTATATTATTTGATTGAAACTCAATGATTATATGTTGACTTGATTATCAACATTCTCATTTCAAGTAATGTAAACAAATTGCATGTACATATCATGTATCTAGTACCAGAACTCAATTAACTTTCATAAACCATGCTCAACTTGCAAAGTGACAAACTAATGTAGAACATATATTTCAAGAGTGGGTGACTAGTGAAAGGGAGAATTTTTTTTGAAAGTGCTCAAGTGGGTAGCAAATTTTTTGTATTGATCATTTTGTTCATTTGCACACCCAAAATGGACGTAATATTGTTTGTAATACAACTCTAGTCTATTTATGAGAAAACCAATTCTATTCATTGTCCAAAAGAAAATTACAACCTTCCTAAAGTTTGTACATTTTACATGTACATCATTTAGTTTTACTAGAAGTTGTAAATGTTGTAGGCAATTTTTCTTTTTCAGCTTGGCCTCATGTACACACAAGTTATTTATCAATCTTGGTCACAACATGTTGCTTCTTGTAGTGTTGCTTGACTTTAGGATTTTTTGCCACCTTTATGGGTTTTCCCTTTTCATGATTACTCCATACAAGTTCATGTTCTTTTAATGCTAACTCTCCTAATGCAGCATCTATATGAAGAACACTCTCAATGTTAGAGTACAAGTATGCAAATTGAATGGACAACAAATTAGGTAAGGTTAGGATTTAACTCACTTGCATTCACATATGGTATGCTTAAGATAATGGTTTTATTAGTTTCTAGCACACCATCATCTTATGTTGTAGCCTTTCATTTTTGGAAGGTGTACCTTGCACAAGCTGGAGCTTGCACTACTTCTAACATAGGTTTTACACAAATTTCTTAGGTGGAGGTATCTTTGAATCCTCCATAACATGAGTGGGTTCATTATTTCCTTTTTCATAAACCATAGGCACTAAGTGAGACCTACAAAATTATGTAATTAATAATTTTAGAATTGTTCAATAAAAAATAAATTGTGTGGGGATCAAAATTTATCAATTCCCTCATACCTATGTTTTTCACGTGCTACATATCAAGCTCTTGAATAAGTTCAAATTCTTTCTCATTTGCATTGACAATCAACTCCCCAAATTTGTTTGATAAGTCCAATGGCTCTAAAGGAGGTTGTCTCCCTTCAAGTTCTAAGGTAAATTTTATCTCCAAATGTTGTTTAAATGGTGATTCAACTTCATGGATACATTGTTGTTCATGGTTAGACTTTGGGGTGGTGTCATCTGAGTAGCTCCATTACTTGAACCCAACCCAAATGAACTATTTGTTGTCATTTGTACATTATCCTTTCTCATCAAAAGGTTTTCAGAGCATTTTGAACCCAACCTTGTTTGTTGTAATGGGGAAATGGTATTTGCATAAAAAATAAATGCATATGATTAACAAACAAATTTGATAAACAAATACAATAATAAACAAATAATTGTTTTTGCACATGATGAATCAAGTTTTTTTCATGACCACATGCAAGTGTGCTTACTTCATTTCCCTAATCTAATAAATGTTTGACATGTATCCAAAACATGTTTTTCCATTGAAACCAAGTTTAATATTTTACACCTATTTTGAGAACCATTATGATATAGCTCAAAACAAAACATATTGTTGTTCTAGGAACCAATTACTAGAATAAAATTAGGAGAAACATTCTGATCAAAACCAAAAGCATTGTACACCACTTTTTCAACATTTAAGTCTTTACACCATAAGGAAAACCACTTTGATCTAACCAAAAATAATGTATACTAATTTTTTAACAACAAAGTTCTCACACCATAAGGACAACCACTTTAAATGTAACCAAAATTAATATATATTGTTCTTTCAGTAATGCAATCTTTACACCATAAAGAGAACCATTTTGAATGTAACCAAAAGTAGTGTATATTGTTTTTTCAGCAATGCAATCCTTACACCATAAGGAGAACCACTCTGAATGCAACCAAAAATAGTGTACTAATTTTCCAGCAATGTAGTCCTTACACCATAAGGAAAACCACTTTAAATGTAACCAAAAGCAATGTATTGATTTTTCAACAATGTAGTCTTTACACCATAAGGAAAACCATTTTGAATGTAACCAAAAGTAGTGTATACCATTTTTTCAACAACACAATCCTTACACCATAAGGAGAATTGCTTTGAATGTAACCAAAAGTAGTGTATTGATTTTTTAGCAACGTAGTCCTTACACCATAAGGAGAACCATTTTGAATGTAACCAAAAGTAGTGTATATTGTTTTTTCAACAACACAATCCTTACACCATAAGGAGAACTATTTTAAATGTAACCAAAAACAATGTATTGATTTTTCAATAACATAGTCCTTACACCATAAGGAAAACCATTTTGAATGTAACCAAAAGCAATGTATTGATTTTTTAGCAACACAATCCTTACACCATAAGGAAAACCACTCTAATGTAACCAAAAACAATGTATACTACTTTTTCAGCAACTAGTCCTTATAACATTAGGAGAACCACTATGACGTAACCAAAAGTAATACACAATGTTTTTCCAACAATTAAGTCCTTGTAACATCAGGAGAACCACTTTGATGCAATTAAAAATATTGTGTACTACTTTTTTATAACATCAAAAGAACCACATTACTATAACTAAAAGTAATACAAATTGTTTTTCCAACAAACAATTTTTTATAACATTATTAGGAGAACTAGACCCAATCTAGGAAGCATAATGCATTACTAGAAATTTTGGGTTTTGCAATTGTCATTTGTAATTAAAATTCAATTGCATGCGACACATGCAACTATAAATTTGTGCAGTTGCCTAAGACAAGTTGCACATGACATTTAGTTACATGCGACACTATGTATATACGGTGTTAATATACATGTTCATACATACATACATACCAATCCAAATGTAGTTGCACCTTATGTGCAACTTTCCTTGCAACTATAATGCAACTAATTAAAATATGACACATGTTTAAAAATTAAAGAACTAGCTTATGGACATGCGTCACTATTTAATTTTTTTGTGTTTTCAAAATTAAAAATTCATTAGATTAATTTCAATCATTACAGTTTCTACCACTAGGATGATGGCATGTGCACAACATGGAATGTTCATTGATCATTTGACACATGTTCATTTTTAACACCAATTATATGGTGACACGTGGCAATCAAGGCACACCTATTTTAAAATTTTAAAATATTGATTAATGAAATCTAAGTTGTCCCATTTATGGCTAATAAGATGTTGATGCGTGGTGCCTAGGTAGGTAGGTAATAATTAAACCCTATTAAGTAAGTAGGTTTACGTAGGTATGTAAGTAGGTTGAAAAGTAGCTAGGCTTAGGTTATATATGTAGGTTTAGAATAATTCGATTTTATTTTTAGGTTTAACCATTTCATAAAGGTCAAGGTTTTTTCATTCATTCATCCCCAATGGCACTTGATATTTGGCTACTACATAGCTAGTGCTCCTAGTTATATGCTAAGCCAAATAGAATTGGAAGCCAAAGGATATGGGTTAAGACATTCCGTTGCAAACCTCACGAACCAACCTAGTTGCACATTATATGCAACTATTGTATTAAAGTATACTAACCATGAGAGGGTTCTATTGCTTTTGGTGTCGAAACAAAACTTGAAGCCCTCTTTTTGGCGCATCTAATACACTAAGAATCATTGAAAACAAATTAGAAATGAGAAAGTTATGGCCCCCCAAAGTAAAGGGGGTCAAATTTTTTTTTAAAAACTATTGAACACTACAAAGGCTAGTTCTTAAACACCCAAAAAGTTCCTTTTATGTTGTTTTGTTGCTATTAGAGTTCTAATGTGTTTTGTAGAACTTCAGGTGGCGTTCCGATAACACTTTAAATTTTTTAAAATGAATTAGAAATAAGAAAGCTATGAGGTTTGAAAATAGGAGGGGTCCAAAGCAAAAAAAAAAAAAAAAAAAAAAAAAAATTTTTTTAATTTTAAAAAATTTTTTTTTTTTTTTTTTTTTTTTTTTT